>Ga0209354_10000623_pt1 | contig 16541 bp, 14 predicted proteins | sample LauGreSpBDMM15DD_2_FD_187562 | JGI IMG/M metagenome (GOLD analysis project Ga0209354, IMG submission 187562) | Freshwater lake microbial communities from Lake Michigan, USA - Sp13.BD.MM15.DD (SPAdes) (version 2) | ecosystem: Environmental > Aquatic > Freshwater > Lake | place: Lake Michigan...
AAGGTTATAGTTCCTCCACCTCCTGCACCAGGTGTCTATATCACAAAGGCAATGGAGGCCTTTGAGGCTGTTCGGGAATACTGTCTTCTTAATAATAGGGCCATTACAGAGGAAGATGTCAAGTGGTATGAACAGGAACTCCTTCAAGAGAAAAAAGAGATGGATGAGTTCTGGGAGCGATGTGCAGAGACCAAGGCCAACATGGAATGTGTATTCCGTGGAGATGACGAGTGGACTACTGCTCTAGCAATTAACGCAGCTCGGCAGAAGGTAAAGGCACTGCCAGTCCAGGAGGGAGATATCGGTCCTATGCCTGAGTATGGTACCAAGGATTTCTGGACTTGGTGTCATAAGCGTAAGAAGCTCAAGGAACAAAAAGACGCAGCTATAATTGCTGCAGGTGGGGTTGTAAAAGTTAAGAAACCAAAGGTTAAACAGGCTATGCCTAAGAAGGCTATGCCTCAGGCGACTTCGACGCAATGAATGTGAGGTCGCCATAAGAGCACCGATGGCCCTTAAGATTAAGTGGCGGTGGCTTGTCACACTCATACCAGAAAGTTGATAAAGGGAAATCCTTATTCATTTCCTTTACCTCCTCCTTTGCGCGTTCCTCAGTCAAACAATACTCTCCATGCCCCGAACGGTCGCTCACCTTTGACTTCCATGCGATGCGGAACATCTTTGATACTAATAGAAGTTAACCTTTTTATTCAATTTTATCAAGTTTTCTTGAACTTCCTGAAACCTCCAGCAGCCTTGGCCTTTGCGCCAGCCTCAAATATCTCACCAGCCTGCTGTGCCGTTAAGTTCTCTACATCTGTTCCCTTAGGAATAGATACACAGACTGGCTTCTTACCCTTGGGTGTATCTGTTTTCATCAGGTAGGGACCATACTGACCCGTTCTAATTTGGAAAGGCCCTAGAGTTCTAGCAGGGGTTTCTTGACTCTTGGCCTCTAATTTCGCAATGATTTCATCTAGATTTGCCTCTTCTGTACAATTCACTCGAACACCATTACACTCTGCATAATGACCATAGGGTCCCTTCTTTTTTACTATTGGATTTCCATTGAATTCTCCTAATTCAGATCCAGCTCTTTGTTTTCCTATATTCTCAACGAATGCCTTTGCCTCCTCTTCAGTCAATGACTGAAGTTGCTTTCCTGCAGGCCATCCATAGAATACAGTCTTATCCTTATCTCCCTTAGGGTCTTCTCTTAGAAGCAAAGGCCCCTTTCCACTCATTACCGCCACTAGGTAGTCGCCAAATTCCTTTCTTCTAGAGTTTGCCATTGTCCCTTGAGCAGATGCCTTTGCACCCTTGAGCCCTTCATAGCGATCCTTGTAAGACTTCCAGGTATCTTCTAGAACCTTTTTCCATGGCTCACCACCCTCAGCAATCTTGTCTAGTCTACCCTCCATCGATGCAGTGAAATCAAAGGCGAATAGGTCAGGGAAGTTCTTTACTGTAAAGTCTAGAATACTAGTTCCTAGAGGGGTTGGCATGATACGCGTCTTTTCACCACCCTTCTTCAATTGAAACACCTCTTCACTAGGGGGCCACTGGTTCAATGAGGTCAGTGTGTAAGTCTTGGAATTCTGAACTGAGGCAGGAATATCCTTGATTTCCACGTATTCCTTGTCTACAATGGTTGCGATGAGAGAGGCAAATGTAGACGGTCTGCCAATGCCTTTTTTCTCTAGATCACGCACCAATGTAGCCTCTGTATAACGTCCTTGAGGCTTGGATTCCTTTGGCTTCGCATTCAATGTCTTCCAAGAAACTCCTTGACCCTCCTTGATGCCCTCTGCTAACTTCCAGGATGCATCTGCTGACTCTTGAACATCGTCCTCATCATCCTTGTCTTCAGCAGCCTTGATTTGAGCATCTTTCTCATCTGCTATCTTCCACCCCTGGAATAACGTTCTCTTCCACTTGGCCTCCCAGGGCAACTCATTCTCATCTCCATCTAGATCGAATACTATATTGCGTCCTTCTCCTTTCGCCTGTGCCATAATAGATTGAATTGCTCTGAGCCAGATGAGGTGGTAAATCTTCTTGTCTACAGGAGACCAGTCTTCTGACTCGGGTAACTGTGAGTTCTCAAAATGTGTGGGTCGAATAGCCTCGTGCGCTTCTTGTGCTATGGGTTTACCTGAAGGTTGACCTATTGCTGAAGCATCTTTCTTTTTAGCCTGAACTTTAACTGGCACCTTGAGTTCCCCAAGATACTGCTTACCCCATCTGGCCTCTACAGTCTTCTTGGCTTGCAAGACAGCCTCCTCACTCATTGATGTCTGGTCAGTTCTCATGTATGTGATGTGGCCAGCCTCGTAGAGTTTCTGAGCGATTTGCATAGTTCTCTTAGGATTACAGTGATACAAGTTGCTAGTTTGCTGCTGTAAAGTGCTTGTCATTAGAGCTTGAGGAGGTGACTCAGTCCATGGCTTTGTTAGAGCAGAGCGAACCTTACCAGATGGCTCTGTTGAATGGTTTTCCATGTAGTTCAGGGCTGACTCCGAATCACCTAGTTCTTCTAGCATCGTAGCTGGCCACATGGAGTTCTTACCAGTTATCTGACCCTTTACGACAAAGGAACCTGAGAGGACCCAAGATGACTCTGATTTGAATGCCTCAATTCCTTGCTCTCTTTCGCATACAAGGCGCAATGCAGGTGTCTGACACCGACCTGCAGATAGAGCAGTTCCACCACCAATATGTTTCCATAGAAGGGGTGAGATGGTAAAGCCGACCATCATATCGAGCATGGCTCTAGCTTGCTGTGAATTTACTCTGTTCATGTCAATGGTGCGAGGGCGCATAATGGCATTACAGACAGCGTCCTTCGTTATCTCACGGAAGGCAGCTCTAGGATTAGTCAGTGGATTGAGCTTTAGCAATACAGCTACACTATAAGCTATAGCCTCTCCCTCACGGTCATCGTCTGCACACAAAACAATGGTGTCTGCCTCCTTCGCACAGGCTCTCAGATTGGCAATGGCCTTCGCTTTCTCCTTGGAGAATTCATAGGTTGGCTCAAAGTTCTTTTGGATACCCACGGAATCTAAATCGGGAACTAGACCACGAATATGACCCATTGACGCAATGACTTTGTTTCCTGGTCCTAGGAACCCCTGGATTTTAGAGCATTTTGCAGGTGATTCTACTATAATAAGCCGCATGTACATTTCCAGAGAAACAAGATGATTTCATTTTTTATAGTATACAGGTACGATCCATATCGTACCTAAAAGTTGAACTCATAGTATTAGAAAGAATTGTATGGCTCAGGACACAGGCAAGTTTAGAACAAATACGAAAGACCAGTATTATACCAGGGCATCTGTTGCCAAGGATTGTGTTGAATGTATTCTTGCAAAATTCCCAGATGCTTCTCACTATCAATGGGTAGAACCGTCAGCAGGAAATGGCTCATTCTTGAAAGCCCTGCCTTTCAGCATTCAGAGACTAGGTATTGACCTGGATCCTAAGATGGACTGTATATTGAAAGGAGATTTCTTGACATGGGAACCTTCCTCTGAAGGCAAGAGGGTCTTCTTTGGCAATCCGCCATTTGGAAAACAAGGGTCTTTGGCGAAGTCTTTCATTCAGCATTCTGCCAAATATGCAGAACTTATCGCCTTTATCTTACCAAAGTCATTCGTGAAACCGTCTATGTCAAGGGCATTTCCGTCTAAGTTTCATTGTATTATGGAAAAAGAGTTACCCAAGGATTCCTTTGAGGTTAATCAGGTAGCCTATGATGTTCCATGTGTTTTCCAGATTTGGCAAAAGATGTCTGAGGACAGACCAGTAGTAGTATCTGTAAAAGAATCTGGATTTCACTATATGAAGGCTACTGAAGAATTCCATTTAGTTATTCGTCGTGTTGGAGCAAAGGCTGGAACATGCCATCTGAAATCTGATAAACAATTTAATTCTCAGACACATTACTTTCTAAAGTTAGACAATCAGGGGAAATCTCAGATACTTCTTGATGAAGTAAATAAACATGTATTTCCATCTAATACAGTTGGTCCAAGAAGTCTATCAAAGGGTGAGGTGAATGAGGTAATTAACAAGCTTTTACTTTCTGTCTAATCTGTAGAATGTCGAACTCCGACAGTGAAAATAGCAGCTATATAGAACTAAATAGACAGAGTGCTGATTTAACAGCATTACCTATTGATGACCCTAATTGGTCTAAGGCAGATGGTATTTTTTTACAGGAAAATAACATAAGCGAACTCAATGCAGACTTATTGCCAAGAGGTCTTAAATATCTTGATATGTCAGAAAATCCTATAACCAACGTATATGGAAAATTTCCAGAGGGATTGACTAGTCTTGTTTTAACAAGTACCAGGATTGAGAAACTTGGATCATTACCCGATACTCTTACAGAACTTGTTATCAATGCAACTCCTCTAGCGAGAAAATATGGAATACATAGCGATATAAGAAATAAGGATATAATGAAAAAGGTCTCAGATTTGTCTTTTGAACCAGGGACTATCATGGTTGATAATACTCCAGAGGCTCGTGAAATAGAATCGAACTCAGAAAACAATATATCAGTAAACTACAATTCAGAGGGCGGTTCTATGACAAAGGCCGCTTATAATTCAGATGATACCAGACATCTTGTTATGATTATAGAGGAAGTAGAAGAACCAAATGATATCAAGTACAGAGTTCAAACATTGAATGAGGGCGAAAAGCTTCTTTTCAGACAACACCTGGAACCGTATGAACCTAAGAATGCAAATGAAATCAAGCCTTCATTGCCAGCAATATATACAAAGGAGGGTCATGGAGAAGATATATTGTTTGAACAACCAGTTCCTCCAGGCTGCATTTATGTTACTATAGAGGAATGTGGTATCTTATCTAGCAACTGGGGTAAGCTACTCTTTGCGTTTGAAGATAAGCCGGCAGGAATACGTGATAAGTTGCGCGACCCTGTAAAGTACAAATACGACCTTATGGCTCACTTTGGTAGGTCTTTCCACGTGCATTATCCTGAGGCTGAATTGCATGGAGATAGGACCTATGTCGACTGTATACATTATCCCTTTCTAGCATGGAATAGAGAAAAGTGTCAGATTGGTAAGTCAGGAGTTCTCAGCTTAGATGACAATAATGTCTTTGTAGATCCATCTATTAAAAGTGAAAAGTCATATGATGAGGAGCAAGTTCTTAAGACAATAGATTGCTCAAATATAAGCGATGATGACTTGCACAAATTATTAGATGGCTCTAAGTTTCCTACATATGAGATGATAAGGGACGATTTAGAATTTGTAGATAAACCTATTACTTACAGATCTCTAAAGGATGCAATGGATAAATATGCCTTTACGCAGTCTTGGTCTTTCAAGATGTTCCCTGGCATTCATTATAATTTTTCATGCAGAGATATAGCAAAGCATCCTTCAGAAAATGAACGTATTGGAAAGAGAAGACGTAATTCTCTAGCAGGCCGTCTGATAAATATTAACACGGCTCCCAACAATATAATCAAGGGTCAAACTGGATTTGATATTCTTAAGGGATACGTTAGAGCTGGTATAACAGATATGATACCTAAGATGATTGAAAAGGGTGTAGATGTAAATAGAAAGGATGAGGATGGGAAGACACTCCTGCAATATGCAGCTGGTAAGTTCATGGAAAATACCGTTAAAGAACTCTTGAAAGTTGACGGTATAGACAAGTCTGGTGCAGTACAAGCAATAGAAGAAACCGCTGTAAAATTAATAGAGAAAGCTAGTGATGAAAAGAAGATTAAGTTCAGAAAAGAGGCAGGTGAACTTATTGCTCTTATACAAGATACTCCTGTAAAGGGGGGTAGGCGAAAGAAGACACGTGTTCGTTCTAGAAGGGTTAGAAAGACAAGGCGCGTTAAGCGATTTAAGTAAACTAATCTAGAGATATTAGATGGATAGACCAAACACCTCGGCAGAAGGTTCTTTACTAGAACTTGTGGCGAGAGGTAAAAAGGACGTTTACTTTATGAATTCAAACAAAGACGCACATGTTCCCTTTAGCTACAATATTGAGACGTGGCCCGCCACTATAGATGAAGTCAGACAAACTCAGCCACTTAATATGATTGACTTTGGTCGCTCGGTAGAATGGGAGATGGAAGTCTTCGGGGATATAATGATTAATGCCTCACTTGTTGTTGAGCTACCCACTTGGCTCCCCTTAACTATTGCACCCAAGAATAATTCATCTGTAATCTCAGATGCCCAGGGTCAGACGTATGGTTATACACAGGGGATTGGAGCATTCTTGTTTGAACAGATACAATTCTATCAAGATCAGCTTTTATTACAGGAATTCACTGGAGATTTCTTGTATAGTTGGTTTCATTTACAGGGCTCCTTATCTCAGGAATCACTTATTCTGAAGGAAATGGGTTGTCATTCAGGGAGCCCCTTAGATGTTCAAAGGAATGCTAATCCTAAGAAGCTTACCCTAAGACTACCGCTCATAGGGTGTGCTCATCCTGATGAGGGCGGGTTTCCTTTCGTTTGTCTTCCCGGTCAGAAATTCAGAATTCGATGCAAGTTAAGACGGTTAGAAGACTTAGTAGAATGTTCATCTGGTTCAATTAAGCCAACCCCTTGGACCCGATCTGACTTTAGGGTCACAGACCGTTCAGGGGTTCAGACGCCATTTACGCCATTACAACGGGAACTCATTGGGCGACCCTTAATTACTTTAGAGACAACACAGCGATATGTCAGACAGGATTTGCAATCTTTATTGAAGCAGCATAAGTTTGAGATACCTTTCTTGAGACCCTTTGAGAATAAGTTAAGCTTGGATCCGTCTGATTATATTGCTGTAGGAAATGGAGGAACTTCGTATGTAACAAAAAGAATAGACGGCAGACATCCAGCCGAATCTATCTTAATTATGTTTCAATCTGAGTATTGTATTGAGAGAAATCAGTTGTGGAATTTGAAGAACCCTATGGGAACAGGGGAATACTATAATTTATTGGAGCTCTTGATAGCTGCGAAGGAGAGAGAAAAGCAACGTGATCCTGCCCACTGGGAGCACATTTCACCCTTTACAAAGGCTGAAAAGAACCCTGGCCTCCCAATCTCATTGCTATCTTTTACTATTGGTCCTCAATATGGAAATAAGGCTCCTGAACAACGCAGACCCTCAGGAACTGTCAATATGACAAGCGCAGATAAGCCTACATTATGGATGGATATCAAGGATACTTTGCCAACAAGTCTAGGGCAAAAAAGAGTATGTATGAGAACTGTTTCTATTGGTTGGGGTATTTATTCTATTGAGGCAGAGAGAGGTGTTTTGCTTTTTGGAAACTAAATCTTAATCAACCTCGTCCATGTAATTATGCAGATAATGGGTCTGGGAGAAGTTAGGAACCTCTGACCATACAAGTGATACATTAGCTGGTTTTTTAATAACTGGATTGGCCTCCTCAGGTGTTATCAGAGGAGGCATATCCTTGTAATCGTCCTCGACATCAGAAGATGGTACTGAAGTATCCTCTACAAGTGTAGTTGAAGAAGGCGTGCGAGCACTGGTCATACTAGCCCTCTTACGGTTTCGTAGGGTAGTCTCCTCTACCATGCGTTGAAGCTGTTCATTTAGCTTCTCCTCCTGTTCATCTGTCATCGGCCTTGACATTGATGCACCATGCTCCTTTTGCTTTAGAGAACGGGTATCCGTATCATCATCTACCTCCATGGAACTATCAAGCTCGTCAAACTGGTTCAGATGAATAGGCTTGGAATAGATATGGTGGAATGTAATACCGGCCTGGAACGTAAGCATATTCATTGATACCATTGAGAGGATGCATAGAGAGTGAAAGCCATACCAGTATGAGATAAGATAAAGACTAAATGAAATTCCAAGCATACGAAGATCCTCCTGAAGTTGCTGCTTAGGAGTAGGGTTCTTTCTCATACAGCATGCTGGAAGTCTAAGTGCAGAAGTAATATCTGAAAAGCTAGGCATATTGATACTAGTTTAACATGCATATCAACCTCAATTTTATCACGTAAAAATTGACCAGGTTGCAGTGATATAATTAAGCACAATGTCTTCTTATTATCGTCTTGAGCTTCTCGTTACTGAGCAGGGTGCACCCTTTTATCCTCAGACTGGCACAGTTGAGAAGCTTTCTCAGGACAATGCCGGCTATGACCTAAAGGTTGTTGTAGACCACCCCCCTGCTACAGTGGCAACTCTTGTGCCTCTTGGTGTAAAGGCGCGAATGGTTCAGTTTACTCCTGTTGAGGATGGGGTTGAGCTAGTTGAGGATTGCCACTTTACTCTAGAGCCTCGTTCTTCCATTTACAAGACTGGTTTCATTATGGCTAATAGTCGTGGTATTATTGACCGCTCTTACCGCGGTCAGCTTATGGCCCCTCTGATCTCAGTTGGCTCTAAGCTGTGCAGTGTTGAGAAGGGGACGCGCCTGTTTCAGATTATTGCCCCAGCTCTTGGTTATATCAAGGAGGTCGCCTACGTGGATTCTCTTCCTGAGACGGTGCGGGGCGAGGGCGGCTTTGGAAGCACGGGAACTAAATAGTGAAACTATTTAGCAATGCGGTTAGTGCTTGAAATACGCACTAATCGTACTAAGTAGATAGATGGATATTAATCAAAAAAACGGATATGGAACAAAACAGCCAAGAGGCCCTGCAACAACTCTCATAGATTTAGTATCAAGGGATATTCAGGATAATACTATTTTTCCATTAGATGCTGTTGTAACCAGATTTACTAGAGATGAAACACTACGGACAGTGCCAATGTCGTCTGTAATGCGTGAGTTTACATTTAGAGGCCCTGCCACCTTTGGTCAGATGTTCACCTTTGAATTGGGAGATATGAATTGTGGAGACTTGATTAGTAGTCTATGTATTCAATTACAGCTTGGAGACTGGTTTACAGCTGCTATAAGAGAAAATCTTAGACGCAACAATTTGACCCCTATGAAGCCTCAGGAACTCTGGACATATTGTAATTCCCTTGGCACTGCAGTTCTAGAAGAGGCTACTCTCGAAGTAGACGACCAGGTCCTAGAAAGAGTAACAGGTGATTCCATTCATGTTAGTTCTGTCTTATTCCCTGACTTGAATATCCAGTATGGAATAGCAGATACACTGGGCCTGAAGTCCATTGATGATGTAAAAGCGGCTGATGGTAAGAGGGCTTTTTTTACAGAGGATGGTTGGGTAACAGTTCCACTTATGTTCTCTATGCTCAGAGAAAAAATAAGGGCTACATTTCCATTAATAGCATGTCGTCAGGGAACCATGAGAATTCGAGTGACCTTAAAGAGGTTTGACCAGATTGTTCGTATCTTATCTGGAACTCGTGCAGATTGTCTTGATACACCCTTAAGAAAGGAATTCAAGATGATTGATAATCGTCTAAAAATGGAAAAGGTTAAATCATTTCATTCATCTGATGATGAACCTATGTTAAAAAATATTCAGCTTTTAACGCAAGGTGTCTTTGTTGATGGCCCTTATCGTGAGATGCTTCTCAGAGATCAGTTTGAGAGACCCTTTAGAGAGATTCAACAATTTGACTTCACAGAACCCTTGAAATATGTTGTAAATAAGACAGGTAATGACCTTATAACTGTTCAATTACCCCTTGAAGCGAACCAGCCAGTTGAGGAAATTGTCTGGATTTTGAGACGCAAGGCAGCAGTTACTCTAAATAATGACTGGACAAACTATAGTGCTACCTTAGAAAAAGACTACCACCCTACATTTGCCCCACTAGAACCCCTTTTAGTTTCAGCGAAGATACAGGCAAATGGTCAAGATATTATTTCACAAGATGAGGCGTGGTTCCGCTCTCATATCTCAAGAGCTCATAGAGGTGGTAAGGCTGCATATGATGCTTTTATCTATGGTTACTCTTTTGCTAGACACCCTGGTCAACACGACCCTACAGGTACGATTAACGCAAGTCGCTTGAACACCTTACGTTTAACTCTTAATGTGAAGCCACCAGGTGGCTCTTCAGATACTGAATGGGAAGTTCACGTGTTCGTCTATGCCTTTCAATGGGTACGCTTTGGAAATGGCATCTGTAATAAGGTATTTATTGATTAATAAGATGAAGAACAATAGTATACGCTAGTTCAAACGGAATACGCTTTCTAGCATATTCCTTTGATTCTCTGAACTGAGGAAGGAAGAGGCTCCAAGTCTCTGCCCTCTTTTTTTCCACTAACTCATTGAACCCCTTACAAATCTTCTTCTGGTCATCGAGTGAAAGGGTCTTTCCTAGAACACATAGGGTCGCATAGGTTCTACTACAATCCTTTGCAGGGTATACATAACCATCCTTGTAATCTAGAGATATCCGACCATCTTTTGTTCCACTATCTAGGGCATTAAGGGTCATTGATGTTCTCTGCTCACCTGTCTTTAGAGCCTGGCCTTCCACATGACGACGGACCTTTACTGTTAAAGGAACTGTTAGTTTATAGATATCGCCTCCAATAATCCAATTATTTTCCTTTAACATCTTGAACGACTTGGTTTCCTTAGAAGGGAGAGAAATCCATTCAACCTCTTGCTCAACTAATTTAGTAGAAGACTTCTCAAAGGCAAATGCTACAACTGTTGTAGTAGTGTCTGGAAAGACAGTCTCCTCAAAGTATTTCACCTTGAGCAGCCTGTATTTAGAGAGAAACTCATTGCGACATCGCACATCCAGGTCTCTAGGAGACAGGAAGAACCCAGCAGGAATGATGAAGATACCGCCTGCACAAGGCTCTTGCTTAGTCAGGGAATGAATGAAGCACTTATACAGGTCATTGGTATCATATTTGTCAAACATAGTCTTTGTATCGCATTTGTTTCTAGCAAGATAAGGAGGGTTCGTTATGATCCAGGTATCCTTATAGTTGGGTGGATTTAGAAGAGTATCTCTTTGAATAACACCTTCCTTCTTAGGATCAATATCATAAAGCTCTAGGGGCAATGTATTGCCATTCGCTGTTAGCCAGGGTAGAAGGTCTCCCTTACCTGCAAATGGTTCCATCACACACCTGGCGGTTCTAGGTGGCATAGGTAGGCCTTCTAGGATATATGAACTGTTTACTGTATAGAATTGACCCTTTTCTTTCTTAACTTTAGACATCGGTGTATAATCTAATATAGAGGGGTATATATCAATTTTAAGCCCCACCTATATAAATAAAATTGATAGTTAATTAGTGTTATTCTATGTTAAAATGCCTGGTATCGAAGAGTTCACAAAGGACTTCTTTGACCAGTCGTCTGAAGCATGGATGAAGAATAAGGTCAGAAAGGGTCATAGTATGGCTTATATATGCATTGCTCTAACACAGGAGGGTAAGGCATGTAAACGCAGTGCTATAATGAAAGACGCAACATCTGAGCATTTATGTAAGCAGCACGGTAAATATCATATAAACAAAATGGTGAAAGATGAGTAGATGGTAGCCAGTCTACTCAAGATAGTTTCAACAGGAATGCAAGACGAAAGGCTACAACCACCAAAGGGACAACCGAGTATTGGATCTTTACTGAGCGTCTTTGTAAAGGCAGGGAGATATGGAACGAATTGGGCAAGAATAGATTTCGCAACAAAACCAGACTTTGGAAAGATAGCAGTGGCACGTTTACCTGTTCAAGGTGAACTGATATCTAGAGTTTTTTTGGTAGTTCAGATGCCAGATATTAAGACGCCACAAAATTTAGCACAGTCTCAACCTGGATTTGTTGGACCACACTTTGGATGGACGAATTCCTTAGGGCATAACTTAGTCAATCAGGTTCAATTACACATTGGAGGTGTCTTATCAGACACAATTCCAGGTAGGCTCATGGAGGTCATAGACGAGTTTCAGACGCCCTTGGAGAAGACAGTTGAAAAGAGTAGACAAATCTTAAGAAAGGACAATGGTTTTACAGACACTTCTTTTGGCACCACAAGCACTTCCGAGCAAGTCGTCGTGAACCTGCCCTTTTGGTTTTCAAGGGGGGATCCAGGGTGTTTCTTACCTATAGATGCTCTAAATATAGACGAGACACGTATTACATTGGATTTCAATACTATTAACGGCCTTTACTATACTCAATCGAGAACAGTAGATGATTCGGGAAATGTTGTTCAGAGTAATGCTCAGGGAGCCTCCTTATGGCCAATGGCAGGTTCTTCTTTTTACAATAAAGACACATCAGGCTCCATATTGCCTGGTCTGGAACCTGTAAGAGCCCCTGGTCAGAAAGTAAGTAAATCTTCTGTATCAATGCCTACCGAATATTCTATGCAAGACGCATACCTCTTGGTAGAATACGTGTATTTAGATAAGCCAGAGGCTAACAGATTTCGTATTGCAGATATACAGGTTCCTATAGTTCAACATTATATCTTTGATCCAGTTGATACTCAGGCAAATAACTTTGCTAGAATACCTCTGATAGTACCTAACCCTACAAGAGATCTCTTTTTCTTTTGTCAGAAATACGAGGGCACAGGCTTTAATGCACCCTTTCTTTGTACTAGAGATTTAACAGATGATACTATACAAGCGCCATGGTGGCCAGATGCTCAAGGTCTTAATGAGAGGCTCCCTACAATGCTGAAGCCAGGGTTTTCAACGCGTAATTCAGAACCTATCCGTTGGTTAGCTCTAAATTATTCTGAGACACTTACGCGTTATAGTACAGAGAATGTAGCACTATTCCGGTCTCTCATTCCATCCATGGAGCAAAGAAAGGCACCATGGGTTAATAGATACTTCTATAATATACCATTGGGTTTACAGAATGGGCATACACCTTTCTCGATGCCTATGGGTGAAGCAAATTTAGATAAGATACAGCGTCTTAATTTAACAATGAGGTTTCACGGCAAGACAGGTAACATTACAGATGATTTAGTAGATCGTTATGTAATCTATGTTTACGCTGAGACATATAACATTTTGCGCGTCTATGGTGGCCGTGCAGGTATGATGTTCGCATATTAATCTATATAATATTAGAATGGATGATTATGATTATGATGATGAAAAACCGAGTGTCCCTACATTTTCAGAAGGTTCTATAGCTAGAAGAAGGGGTGCTATTTCAAGGGCAACTGCCAGTCGTGCGTCTGCATCTAAATCTGCAATATCGATTGCTTCTAAGGCGTCAGCTATAATTGCTGCTTCAATACAAACTACACAAACTATTTCTATTAACCCGTCATCTCATATACATAATAATCAACATCGAACAATTGCTCTAAATACACCATTAAAGAATATCCCTCAATTTAATCCACCTGTAGCCCCACAAAACGACTTTAAATTTCATAAAATAACTAATCCTATACCTCTATCACAGCCGCGCATACCCCCACAATTACCAGAAAATCCAAAGCCTAATCTAATGTTGTCAATTAACAACTTTATACAAGAAAGATATACCCCTAAATCAAATAAAAATGAAATTATTTATAATATTCCAGAAGAATTATTAATAAAGTTAGAAGAAACTTATAGAACTGCCATAAAAAAGGCTCGTGATAGAAAACTAGAATTACTTTCTACGATGGACCCTTTAATAATGCAAGCGCAGCCACTATGTAAGCCTGTAAAATATATAGTATATAACACTTTAACAGAAGATACATCTATAAATAAAGAAGCCTTAGAAAAACTTATAGATAATCTTAGAAGCTCATTTAGTTTAACTGATAAAGTAACTATATTAGATGATCTTGATAAATACCAGATATCCATGCGTATTTCTATTGAAGAACCCAATCACAAGAGGGCATTTCAACGAGCCCTTATAAATAAGGCACTATATCTAACTTCCGACGCATAGTTCTTTAATTATATCTATTCTATTCTTATAAATTATAAGTATACAATAGATGAGTGTCTTTGGAGAAAATAACATTGGCGGCAGAGTGTCCCTCGATATAACAGGTAGTTATCCAACAGGCCTTATGGCTGCATTGGGTAGTTATTATAATGATCCTCAACTATTAACCATGGCACAACTTCGCTATACTGCAGCACAAGTAGATATAAATGCGCAACAGGATGCTGCATATTCTAAGTCTAATCTACAAATAGAACAGGAAGCAACTGTTGCTGCTACTAATCTAGCAACACAGATTGCTGCTACTAATTATAAGAATGCGTCATCTGGAGTAAATTATGCTAATCAGAATAGTTCAACACTTGCTAATACTGCTTATACAAATGCGTATTCAGTCTATAAAATATGCGAAGACGCTTCATATTTAGCATATTTAACTCATAAGGCTACAGAAATTGTAGCTGATAGAATTGCATCTGAAATAGTTGTTTCGTCTGTAGGTATGTCGAAACCAGATGTTAATACAATTGATATAACTACATTATCTAGAGTATCTACTATGGTGGGTAGCACAGTACAAGATGCTAATAATGCCATTACTTTAGCTCAGAATAATGCATTACAATACCTTCTTAGGACACAGGGGCTATTAAATAATGCTGTTATAAGGTCTACATCTGTTTCTGTAAATCTAACGGTTGTTTCTAAGTTTGATATATTAGTTAAATCTGTTATTAAAAACATGGCAGATCCTCTTAATGCTATAGCGGGAAAAGAGACACTTGTAACACAATATGTACCTAGTGTTCCTCTTAACAATGCAATTCAAGTGGCAAACTATGCAATAAATACCATTAAGGGTTTTATATCTGCCTCATTATCGAACCTTACAACTAATACAGATATTACTACAAATATTGCTGCGTCTATTGCTTTATCAAATTCACTTGATACTATCGCAAGAGGAAATGACAGTGTATTATATCTTGCAGAAGCTACTGCGAAGCAAATGTTTCAAGCTGCTTCAACAATGAAATCTCTTGGATCTGAAATATCTATTCCAGGAGACCGCCCATACGATCCATATTATGTATCTAAACCATCTATTGATATTGCTAATTCTGCTAGAAAGGTTTCTGCACCAGCGGATATCTCTGCTTCTAATTCAAGGACTGTTTCAAATGCCCTCATATCTCTTCAGACGAGCTTTGCATCTAATATAACACCTGAACCCATGATTATTGTATCAGCAAATAATTCCCTTAAGATGTTGAATGATATGATGGCTGCAGTAAATAAGGTAACATCTAACACTTCTGCTTACACTGGTGTTGCTGTATCAATTAGATCATCAAATACAGTAAATGGCTTATTATCACAGATAAACCTTAAGGATGCAGATACTAGTGTAGCAGCCGAAGATTCACGGTCTATAACAGAAATACTTGTTAAAGCGCGTTCTCAAGCAACTGTTCCAGATATAGATATCACATTAGCTCTTTTATGGAGAGTAAATGAGGCTAAAGGAAAGGCTCAAAAAGTTTCAGAAAAGGCGAAGCAGACCTCTTTAATATTAAGTAGAACTGCTCATAATCTTGTAACTCCTCAGACAATTGCTATTCAGACGGCTTCAGCAAATAGTGCAGGTAGAATGAATAATAATAATCTTTCTCGACTTGATAGAAACTCCAGGAATGTACCTGTTGATCCTCCTCGTGCATACAAGCCATTTAATGCTGAAATAAGGGCTAAGACATTCCAGCCTATTAGACCAACACTTGATGAGCTTGTCTTGAAGAATAGACTTGCCCCTCTACGTCTAGATTCATTAAGAACAGTTACTGCCACCAAAATTAAGGTGGCACAGGATGTACAACATATTAATGACATTAGCGCCTTCTCATTCAGACAACAATGAGCTAAAACTCGGCCGCAAAAATTGAATGCATTTCAGCAGTGTATGATAGCACACCACTGAAATGGCTTACTCTGATACCTCTGTTTACATCCACCTGATCCACAACGATGCGTCTAAGGGCGGCGATGACACCATCCGTATTCGGAAGAATTATGAGACGAACGAGTTTGAGATTATCTATCGTGATCAGAACAACGGTGAGCCTATCACTCATGAGGTAACTGGCCTCTACCGTGCCCGTGTCATTGACTACCTCTATATGCTCTTTAAGAACCAGGCACTTGATGAGGAGGGCTATAAGAGTGTTCAGCTGACGCTTCCTGCCCTTCCTCGCATTATTGTCTCAGGGGATAAGTTCAAGGATCTCTATTACCGTGAGCACTTCCTTGAGGCCGTTGGCAGTGGCCTTGACCTCCTCGATAACACGGAGGCTGTTAAGAAGGTTCCTAGTGTGCGGCGCTTCAGCCAGGCATATGTTGCCCCTGCTAGCCAGTATTCCTATGAGACGCCTGTAGGGCGCCGTTCTACTGCCCCTGGTGTCCGCCCGCAGCACCTCTACTTTGATGATGGCATCTAACTAGTATATTAAATCATAAAGAAATATATCTAGTTAGCCAGGTAAAAAGAGTAAAATAAGTAGAGAATATGATATGCAAAAGGTAATAGAGTTTGAGAAGTATATATGGGAATGCTAAAGTTTCTTTTTGTCATCTGAGATATCAGATGAATTCCTTAGATCTCAGAAAACTTAATGA
>Ga0209354_10000625_pt1 | contig 16522 bp, 21 predicted proteins | sample LauGreSpBDMM15DD_2_FD_187562 | JGI IMG/M metagenome (GOLD analysis project Ga0209354, IMG submission 187562) | Freshwater lake microbial communities from Lake Michigan, USA - Sp13.BD.MM15.DD (SPAdes) (version 2) | ecosystem: Environmental > Aquatic > Freshwater > Lake | place: Lake Michigan...
CGCTCGCCGCACCGGTAAAGTGATTCTGACAGCCAGCCAACTCAACGATTCGGGCAAGCTGCGCGAATCCAGGGCTATCGGCCAGGATGCCGACAAGGTCTTCATGCTCAGGAAATGCACCGATGAGAACTCTGAGACCGGCCTGAACGACGCCATGCGGACGCTCTGGTGTGACAAAAGCCGCGGCGGAAAACGGCACTGGGAGCTTAAGCTGAAGTTTCTCGGCTCCATTTTCCAATTCAGAGAACACTCCGAATCATGAACCTCATCCACGATCCGCTTGTGAACCACGATCCCAACAACCACGCCTTCGGGCGCAAACTCGCCAAGCTCATCGCCACCATGCGCAGATTACCTGCAATACCGCCACGCCCAACAAAGCTGCATTTCCGCAATGGAATGCAGGCACTGTCAGAATGGGAGGGGTCAAAACCATGACCGACTTCGAGCGCATCATGAACCACTTCAATCTAACTGCCAAATGCAAGCGCAGGCGCGATGCCAAGCCGCAACTCGGTTACCTGCCCGGCTGCGCCTTCATCGAATGCTCGCACGAAAAATGCGCCTGCCGGATGAATGACGGTGAGGGGCTGAAGCTTTCGGAGTTCATCGCCAAATGGAACAGGAGGCACGGCTGAAATCGCACTCACCTATTCTGCGCGAGATCACCGTCCAGGCACGGCGACAAGGCCGGACGTTCGCCTCCATTGCCGAGGAATTGCGGTTGCCGGTGAGCACACTCAAGTCCTGGATGTATCGACGCCATGCAACCACCACGACGCCAGACAAATCTGCGCTGCATGCAACCACGCCGCCGCCAGTTCAATCGGTCGGAATCGGCCAATGGATGCAGTCACTACACCACGACTCGGCTCATTTTCTGCTCAACGGGCAGGCCGCATGCGCGAACGCAGCAAACGGCGTCCACCAACTCCCCGGCGTCGTCTGGTTTCCACATGACGGCTGCGTCCGCAAATGCATGCGCTGCATGCGCCACCAATAATCCCACAAAACAAAACCCTATGCGAAACATCAACCTTCCCAAAACTAAAGTCTTTATCCGATGCGATGCCTTCGGTGGCCCGGAAGACGAATTTGAACCCGCGTGGCTTGTCTCTGTTCGAGCGATGCGCAATCGACCCTTGTGCTTCCAGGTGTGGGTGGAGCGATACGCTGCCTGCTTCGACAAGATTCCACCTCAATGCGTCTATTGGTTTGAGCCGGAAGACGATCACACGGCATTGCCATTGCACAAGGTCCAGATGTGGGAGTGCCTGTCAGGATCCATTGAACTATGGCGCAAAGATCAGTTGAGCGATGTGCCGGTGCTCGTTAACCTTGGCAAGGGATTGCCACCCATCGGCGGTCATTACTGGTTCACGATTGACTACCTCCCAGAATCCCAAGGTTCCGGCACCTTGGACATTGGCGATTGTGAGCTACTCGAAGAACACAAAGAGGGCAATGTCATCAAACTCGCCAACGGCCAAATTGCCATCTATCCGAACAACAGGCTCAAGTGGCTTCCAGTTTCGCTGACCGGCAAAGACGCAGCCGCAACAATTCCTGATTGGAGCGTAGCTACAAATAGCCAGTGGGACGAATGGTGGTCTGACTCGGACGAGATCTTGGGCGATGCCAAGTGGGCTTATTGAGGTAACAAAATAAATAACCTGAAATGAAGACCAACAGCGCTTTGATTCGGCTTCCTAATGATGTGGCCCGATGTGATGGCGTAGGATTCGATGAAAACGGCAGTTGGGACTGGCGCGAAGGCTGTGAGACGTGTTTACGCCGCACTGCTCCACGTGGAGACATGATGCTCATATCGTTCATCCATCCACCTGCGATTATCGCTTTCGAGTGCGAGTTCCTCATTGAGCCGGACAGCAATAAGTGTAGGCAATCCCTGACCTGACCACAAAATGACAACGAATACCAATCTGCATTGGGCGCAAATCATGGCCCGCGACGTAAAGCGAAAACTGATGGTGATGCCGTCCAATAATTCCAGCGCAATTGTCCATTATTGGTCAGGTCGTTACGATGGCCGCATCGGCTGGCTTGTTGGCCCATCCGCAATGAAGAAAACAAAACTTCGCCCGTGGATGCCTTTTGCGCTCGATAACGACGCTTTTGCAAGTTGGACAACGGGCAGACCGTGGGATGAAGCGGCATGGCTGGCAATGTTGGGCAACGTGAGAGCGCAGGGACTAGCCCCGAAATGGGTGCTTGTGCCAGATGTCGTGGCAGACCGTGAGGCCACGCTAACGAAGTGGGAACAATATGCGCCTATCGCAGCTCGCTACGGCTGGCCGCTGGCAATAGCCGTTCAAGATGGTATGACACCCGCAGACATCCCGGCAAATGCAGACATCATTTTTATTGGCGGCACAACCGAGTGGAAATGGCGCTCTCTGCCAATGTGGGCGCGAACCGGCGCTCGCGTGCATGTAGGCCGAGTCAATGAAGTCGAAAGGCTCCACATCTGCGAGCGCTGGCGCGTTGAGTCAGTGGATGACACTGGTTGGATGCAAGGCACCGAGAACGGCAGGCAAGCAAAAGCGCTTGGCAAATGGTTGGCAGGACTGCTTGATCCACCACGCGAATTGGGCCTTGCAGCATAAACTTTGACTTCTTGCCACAGATTCCGCATCATTACCTATGCCTGCACTCAAAAACCAAAAACACGAAGCCTTTGCGCAAGCGGTCGCACTGGGCATGTCTGCTGTCCAGGCTTACACCGAACACGTCAGCAATGGCAAGTGCTCGTATGAGACGGGTAAGACCGAGGGGAAAGCGCTGGCGAAGCATGTCGGCGACAGGATCGCAGAACTAAGAACGAAAGTATCAGAGGCCGCTGATAAGAGGTTCGGACTCACGAAGGATAAGTGGCTCGACCGACTCGAAGGCATAGCGGGGAAAGCCGAGGAGATCGGCGACTTCTCAGCCGCGACCGGTGCTCTTCGTGAAGTCGGCAAAGCTTCCGCTTGGTATGCTCCAGATGAGGTGAAACATTCTGGCAGCGTGGAGATCCCTGGCTTGTCTGAGGCGATTGCGGCCACGTTTGGTCGCAAGTAAACGCTCGGCCCCTCCCACGGCCCTCCCCAAGGGGGGGGGTAAGGCCGTAATGAAGCCTGTGACGCTGGCATGCTGGTCCGTGAGTGCCTAGCAATCCGCTCGCTCGTCGCGTCTGTCGGTGCCGTTGATAGCTGTCAGCTGCTCACGAACGGCAACCGTGCGACAAAAAGGCGGAACTCGGCGCAGGATGTCAACTGCGCTTTTTACGGCAAGAGGGGGTGGCTTGTTGATTGCAGCCGATGAACAATGCAAACAACAAGGGGGGGCTAATTGTTGATTGCGGTGCGTCTAGGGAATGAGCAATCAATAACAAGGGATCAAAAAGGCGGCGGCGCTTGCTTTTTGGAAAGGAGTTCCGCCTCGTGACCTTGTGATCCCGCCCGAACAAATAGCCGCCTGCCTCGCCTCCAAAGAGTGGAGGATGCGGAACCTTTACCAGATCCTGCCAGAAGATGATGCCGACGGTGGCATGATCCCGTTCGTTTTGCGCGGCGAGCAGGAACAATACCTGCGTGATCGCCACAGCCGCAACATGACGCCGAAGGCCCGCAAACTGGGCATGAGCACGTTGATCGTGCTCGACTACCTGGACGAGTGCCTGACGACGCCGAAAACGCACTGTGCTCACGTCGATTTCAAGGAGGACGATGCCTTCAAAAAACTCGACATCGCCCGCGCTGCGTGGAAAGCCGGGCCGCTGCATCCGAACCCTGTCATTGCCGCGTGCTGGCGACAGATTCACAAGGTTAACCCGCTGGCGAGCGATGCGCAGGGCTGTCTGAACTGGGCAAATGGATCGAGGCAGGAGGCGGGAACAAGCTTCATGGGTGGCACTCCGCGCCGTCTGCACTGGTCGGAGGCCGGGCCAATGTCTGCGCAGGCTCCAGATCGAGCCAGGAAGGTCAAGCGCGGCTCGCTTAATGCCATCGGCGCCGCCGGTATCATCGACATCGAGACGACAATGGAAGGCGGCGAGGGCACGATTGCCCGCGACATCTTCGACCTTGCGCTTTCGATGGTGGGCAAGCCGCTTACGCGAATGGACTGGCGGCTGCACTTCTTCCCGTGGTTCGGTCATCCTTCCTACGACCTGCCAGGACACGAGCCAGAAAAGCCGGAGACGCTGGCTTACATGCGTGAGATGCAGGAGAAGCATGCCATCATCCTGCCTGCCTCCAGGTGGGCATGGTATGAGAAAAAGAAGGCGGAACAGAAGGACGACATCTGGACGCAGTTTCCGACTGTGGCGCATGAGTGCGTTCGCTCCGTTGTGAGCGGCCAAATCTTCCCCGGCATGGTGACGATCAAAAGCGGCGGGCGGATCCGCTTGCTTGCCATCGAATCGAAATACCCGCTTTCGACCTTCTGGGACATCGGCAACGACGGCTTAAGTTGCTGGCTTGGACAGCAGGCCGGGCGCGACATCCTATGGCATCGGTTCAAGTTCACGACCGGGCAGGGAGCTGTCATGGCAGCGGAATGGATTCGCCAGCTTGAGCAGGAAGTCGGGAAGAGCATCGCCAAGCACTTCTTTCCGCATGACGTTGATTACCGGGACAGAGGCTATTCCAAGACCTACCGCCAGCAATTGACAGAAGCGGGCATTCCCAATCACAAGATCATCACGATTCCCATCGCCGGCGACAAGTGGGACGGAATCAATGCCGTTCGTGACCGGCTTCCGCGCATGTGGTTCGACCCGGCTTGCGAGGCGCTCCAGGTCGATGAGTTCGGTGAGTCGCTGCCTTCGGGCATCGGCTGTCTGTCCAACTACCGGACGCAGCCCAAGGCCGCGAGCGGTGCGCTTCGAGCACTGCCATTGCACGACATCAACTCGCACGGCGCTGACGCCATGATTACCTTTGGCGCGGCGGATGAACAGGGATTCATCAACAGCAACCTGGAGGCCGACGACAAGCCACGAGAGCGCCGAAGTGGATCAACGAAATTCAGCTTCGTGGGCAGGCGATGAATCCGATTGAGCAAGTTCGCAGGCTTTACCGGCTGCATCCAGGCATGAGCTTCGATCAAGATCTCGCTGCTCACTTCGAGCGTGGATATGTGGTATCGACTCCGCAGGCATTCGGCATGGCTCGACCTGTGCGCCGTGATTGGGAGCCGGGCAGGCTAAACGATCCGTGGGACGTGGAGCCGTTGGAAAGCGCCGACTGCTGGTTCCTTTGGGTGCTGGCTGGCGATTTAAGCGTAGCCGCTCGATGGCTTCCGCAAGCCCTACCTTGGCTTGGCTTTGCCCGGCGCGGTAAAGCGGCCCGGTTTGCCAAAGCTTCTAACCTGCTAAACAAAGCGCTTGCAATTCCTGGGCGAGTTCCGCCCTAAGTTGCCATGCGGACAATCTCACTCTTCGCCTTCCTGCAAAAGTGCCTCCTCGGCTGGCCCCTTTATTTTGGCGGTGGAGCATCGGCTCCACCTGCGCCGCCGCCTACTCCCGCGCCCGTAGATGCATCAACGCAAGATGCGCAGAAGAAGGTCAATCTCGCGGAAAAACGCCGCATCGGTGGCATGGATGCCATGCGAGGTGACGTTCTTGGCAGCATGAGCCGCAATCGTGGCCTTGCATCGACTTTAGGCGGAACAGCCAATGCTTACACCGGTGAAGCCTGAACCTTCTAACTCTGCCCAAAAGGCGGAAAAACTTAGCAAGCGGTGGCAGCAAATGCAGGCCGACCGAATGCCGTGGCTTGTCCAGTGGCAGGAGATCGCCGATTTGATGGCTCCCCGCTCGGCTGGCATCTCCAGCAAGGTCAATCTGCCTGACACATCTCGCGAAGGTTTGCTCTTCGACACGACGGCAGGCGATGCGCTGATGACAATGGCCGGGGGGCTGATGTCTTGGATGATGCCAGCCAATGAGCCGTGGTTTGGTTTTGATCCCACCCGCGAATTACGCGGCTCTGACCGGGTCAAGAAGTGGACGCAGGAATGCTCGGAACTGGCGCGGGAATACCTGAGCAATTCGAGCTATTACACCGAGGCACACGAGGATCTCCTCTCGCACTGTGGGTTCGGCACCTCGGCGCTCTACTACGCGCTGGAAGATGGCAAGCTTCGTTTTGAGCATCTCCCGACTGCGTCTTACTGCATCGAGGAGAATCGTTTCGGCGTGGTCGATGTTTTGTTCAGGGAGTTTGAGTGGACTATCGAAGAAAGTGCCAAGCATTTCGGCGCTGATAACCTGTCCACCAAGTCCCGCGAAGCCCTGGCCGACGACACAAAGAAGCTCGCAAAGATCAAGATTCTGCACGCCGTTTACCCACGGCCAGAAAGCGAGCGTCCTGACAACGAGATTGCCCGCATGGCCGACTGGGGCAAAGCCTTCGCCAGCTACTACGTCGAGCTTGGTGAGAAGCACACGCTGAAGGAATCGGGCTTTGATTATTTCCCGTTCAGCGTTGGGCGCTTCCTGAAATGGACGGCGCTAGAAGGCAAGACCGCCTACGGTTACGGCCCTGGCTTTGCCGCATTGCCAGACACTCGGCAGATCAACTTCCTTCAGATGATGATGGACTGCGAGGCCGAGAAGCGCGTGCGCCCGGCCATGATCGCCGATAGCCGAATGGAGGGTGACATCGTGCTCTCTGCTGGCGGTATCACCTACATCGACACAGGCATGATGGAGCCGAAACCGCTGCAAATCGGCGGGGACTACAACGTCGGCCAGGACCGCGTGAAGATGCGCCAAGAATCCATTCGTGCGAAGTTTCACGCGCAACTTTTCAACATGTTTGAAGGGTTGGACGGCATCCGCACTGCCACAGAAATCAACGAGCGTGCCGCCGAAAAGATCACCGCCATCACTCCGGCTTTTTCGCGGATCGTGAACGAAAAGCACACGCCGATGCTCCAGGGATTGTTCAACATGTGGATGGAATCAGGAATGCTGCCAACGCCTCCGCAAGAGGCGATTCAGCGCGTCTCTGAATTCGTCGGCATCGTGCCGAATCCGATGGTCACCTTTTCATCTCGCCTCGCCTTGGCGATTAAATCGCTCCGCAACATCGACGCCGACCGGCACATTCAACGCATTGTCTCGCTTGCTCCTATGCGTCCCGAAGTCATGGAGCCGTTCGACTGGATTCGTTGGGCGCGTGGCAGCGCTCGTGACGCCGGCGTTCCCACCGATTACATTTTGGACGAAGAAGTCGTCCAGCAGCGTATGGAAGCGCAGGCGCAGGCGCAGGCACAAGCTGCGCAGATGCAAGTTATGGAACAGGGAGCCAAGGCCGTTGGCAACCTGGGTGGAGTCGAAGCACTGAAAGGAGCAATGGCAGCATGAGTGAGCGTTCACAATTAGATCTCGCGCAACCGTTCACCCGTGGGAATGACCTGCTGGTTTACCGTTTCGACGTCGGTTCAAACTTACAAAAGGTAAAGTCCGACATTCTCCGCGCCTTCGTCGAAGGTTTTAACTGCTTTCGTTTTGAGTTCCAATTCAAAGGCCGGAAGTTTGAGGATCGCTTTGCCCTTCCGCATGCCGCTGGTTTTGATGAGCGCGACGCCTTGGAACTAGCTGAACACGCGCATGCTCGGTTCTTGAACACGGTTTCGAAGCTCATTAAATGACCTATCCGCCGCAAGACTCTGAAAGCCTGGGCAAGCATTACTTCCGGCATGTTGCCGCGATGACCGAAGAGCTTTTTGACGTTGCTTGCCAACTTGCAATTCGTGACAAAATGATCGCCACGCTGTGGTCAGAATACGAAGACCGCAAAGCTCAATGGGGAAGCGAATACTTATGGTCGAAACACGAAGACGTTGATGCCATCTCCGAAGTGGAGGCATTCATCACCGAGACGCAAGAATGACAGCCACCGAAGAGATTGAAGCAAAGCGCAAAGACCGCGCTGCAAGGCTGAATGCCGCATGGGCTGAGCTTGCAGGATCGCAGGCGTTTAACGTCGTGCTCACAGCGGCACAGCAGCATTTTGGCATGTTTCGGCCTGTGTTCCAGGCTGTTGACAATTTCAACCCGCACGCTGCCGCCCAACGCGACGGTCAGAAAGATGTGCTGGCTTACTTTCTCCGCCGCCAAGCTCGCGGCGCGGAGCTTTTGGAAGATGACGAATTTTCCGACAAACCAACGCGGGCGATTTAATCCACCACCATGAAAATCGAAATCAACGAAGGCTTCGTCACGAATGACGGCGCTGTCATCGGCACCATTGACGGCAATGTTTGCCACCTAAAAAACAAAGTCGGACCGACGGTCAAGGGAGCCATCCGCAAGGAGTCGGGCATTGTTGACCTGCAATTCATTGCCGGCGACGCACCGGAAAAAGAAGACGAAGATAAGGTCGATGCGCTGCCATCTCTCGCCGAGATGAGCGACGACGAACTCGCAGCCGAGATGGTGCGCCGCGGACTGATTCAAGACGCGTCTGAAGCTCCTGCAATTGTTCAGCCTTCCATAGTTCAGCCTGGTAGTTCTGCCGTCGAGCGCCTTCACAAGCTCGCTGACGCAGGCCAGATTCCAACGCCTCCAGCCAAGCACCCGGCTATGGGTGACAAGACGCCGGAATACGTCGCGTGGTTCAAAGCTCATGCGACGCCGGCGGAAATCGCCGCTCGCTACCCTACTAACCGCCGCGTTCCGGCTTCAACGGCAGAATTCTTCAAAGCCGAGGCCAAGCTGCAAGAGCAGTTGCCAGGGGAGAAAAAGGACACGGCCAAGGAAAACGACTTCACCGGAGAGGACGCATAACCCATGAAACTTCATCCACGATTCATTCTTGAAGGCGAAGGCGGCGACGGTGCTAGCCAAGGCGGCGGCGGAACTCTGCTTGGACGTGCTTCAAACGACGGCGGCGGCGCAAGTCAGCAGCAATCGCAACAAGGCGACGGCGAAGGCGGTGGATCGTCCGTTTGGGACTTCCGATCCGCGCTCGATGACAAAGGCAACTTCAGAGCGGGCTGGGACGCCGCTTTGCCTGACGATCTCAAGCCTTCCGCCGCCACGCTGGCGAAGTATCCAAACCCGCTTGAACTCATGCGCGGCCATGCCAACGCATCGAAGCTCATCGGCCAGAAGTCCACGCTTAAGGCTCCCGCTCCAGACGCGAAGCCGGAAGAGGTGGAAAAGTTCAACTCGCAAATCCGCGATGTGCTTGGCGTCCCGGCAAAAGTCGAGGATTACAAGATCGCTAAGCCGCAAGAAATGCCAGCAGGTCTGACGTGGAACGAGGCCGAGATCGGCGACTTCGCCAAGCTAGCGCACACGCTGAACATTCCTCCGGCTGCGGCGCAAAAACTGGTGGAGTTTGACATGCAGCGCATGGCGAAGCTGCATCAATCGGGACAGGCAAAGCTCGATGAGTTCGTCCAGTCGCAGGAAGCGGAGCTTCGTAGGGAATGGGGTATGAGCTACGATGTGAATTATGAAAAAGCATCGAAAACCGCTCAGATTTTAGGCTTCGATCTCGAAAAGAGAGAGTTCAATGATCCTGTGAAGGCAATGCTGCTGGCATCCAACCTCATGAAGCCTGACGCACTCGTTGGCAACGACAAAGCGGGAATCGTGATGGACGGCAAGGCGCAGGCTGAAGACATTCGCCGCAACACGAATAACCCTTGGCATGCCGCTTACTTTGGCAAAGAGGGCCCAGCACGCCAACAGGAAGCCGCAGCGCTTATGATGCGGCTCCAGGGGGTCAAAGCATGATCGCGCAAACGCTAGCTTGGACATTCGTCGGCGCGTGCCTCTTGCTGTGCGTCATGTTTGCCATGCACCGGCTTGACCGCTGGGTGGATCGCAAGCTTGCCGAAGCTCACAAGCGCAACGGCACTCAACCACGCATGAAACGCCGATGAAGATCAGCGCCGACCATTGGCTCGAAGGAGCTTTGCGCCGTCCGATACCGGGCGGATCTGCCATGCCCGTTCGTCGCTTCCTCGTGATTCATTTCACGAGTGGAGCGACGGCGGAAAGCTCCATTGAGTTTTGGCGCAGTCCAGATGCCAAGGGTGCCTCCGCTCACATCGTCATCGACCGCAACGGCACCGTTTACCAGTGCCGCCCGTTCAACGTCACCTGCGGGCATGCGGGAGTCTCGCGCTGGCTTAATTACAGCAACCTGAACACTTGCTCCATTGGCATCGAGTTAGCCAACGCTGGCGATGACGAGCGGCTCACAAAGCGTTGGTCACAGTTTCCGCCGGTCGAAGCCCGCCACAAAAACGGCGGCACACTCAAGAAGTGGGAAGTCTATCCCGTGGCGCAACTCAATGCCTGCGAAGAAGTGTCCAAGGCGCTCGTTGCTCGCTACAAGCTCGACGACGTCGTCGGCCATGATGACATTGCACCAAGCCGGAAGGTCGATCCTGGCCCGGCATTTCCCATGCAATCGCTTCGCGCCGCGTGTGGATTTAAGGCAGAGTAAAATTGCGTTTGACATTTAGCAAAGAGTTCCGCCCCTTCACCATAGAGTCAAAGCGGCCCCTGTTGCCAGGGATACCCGCGAGAGCCAAGCAGCGGCCTCGAAAGAGACACCCGCGAGAGGGTAACACCCGGCAAATCCACGACTCGGAAAAGCCATTTCTCGCAATCATCCAATCTCTTTATGCGCTATGAGTGACCAGCTACCTACCTACTTTGAAACCGAGTATTCCAAAAATTGGGAAATGCTCGCACAACAGATGGACTCTCGTCTCGGCACTGCCGTGACGCCGACGACTATCACCGGCAAACGCCGCAAGTTCAATCAACTCGACGAAGGCGAAATGTCCGAAGTCACCGAACGCAAGGGCGACACGCCAGACGGCGATTCGACCGGCGATAGCTACTGGATCTTCCGACGCAAGTTCGAGAAGGTCATTGTCTTCGATGAAGATGATGAAATCCAGCTTGGCACCATCGCTCTGCCTGACTCTGATGAAGTGGCATCTATGGCTGCGGCCTCTAACCGCACCAAAGACCGCGTCATCATCCAGGCATTCGATGGCACTCGCTACATCGGCGAGAACGGCACGACCTCTAACTCGTTCTCTGGCGGAATGTCCATCGCTGTTGATTACGTCGCCTCTGGTTCGACCGCTAACAGCGGCCTGACGCTGGCGAAGATCAGCCGCGCCAAGAAGCTCTTGGACGAGCAGGAAGTCGATGACGGCGACCGTTATTTTGCTCACTCCTCACAGCAGCTTCAAGACATGCTGCTGGTGGACAAAATGACCTCCGAAGACTACGCGAGCGTGAAAGCTCTCGTGGACGGCAAGATCGACCGTTTCCTTGGCTTCAAGTTCGTTCGCACCGAACTGCTGACTCGGAACACTTCGACCGATGTCCGCACCTGCTTCGCGTGGCACAAGTCCGGCATCAAGTTCGCCGAAGGTGGCCGCAACACCCACATGGACATGCTGCCAAGCCGTCGCCACTGCAAACAGATCCGTGGCGTCTATCGCTGCGGTGCTGTTCGCACCGAAAACGAAAAGGTCGTTCGCATTTACGCGGACGAAAGCCCGTAACCCAATCCTGAGCGGGAGTCGAAAGGCTCCCGCTCTTTCTCCATTCCTAAACTCAATTCTCTACTATTATGGCTCTTGTTTATACTACCTTTGGACAGTCCCAACTCGATGCGCTTACTGACATGAGCGCAGCTCCTAACCTCAAACAATCAGGCGGCAATCTGCATGTTTTGCAAGTCACCAAGACCGGCTACACCGCCGCGACTGCTGACCCGCTCTACCTCTTGCGTTTGCCGAAAGGCGCTCGCGTGCTGCCTCACATGTGCGTTGTGGATCACGGCGATCCCGGCGATGCCTGCACAGGCACCGTGGGTTACATCTACGACGATGGAACCGGCGATGCTGACGGTTATTCCACCGGCATCGCTCTTGGCAATGCTGCTGGGTTTGAGAACTTCAATTCCACGGCTGGCGCTGCTGCAATCACGCCGGTGACGCTGACTGACGATGCCTGGGTTTATGTCACTTGGGGCACCGTTACAAGCGGCGTGTCCCATACGCAGACTTGGACGATTGCCTACACGCTCGCCTAAAATCTCCTCGTGGTTGGTGGAGTCCTTAGCCCTCGTCGTCTTTCATGTGGGCGGCGAGGGCTTCATTTTAAAAAGCCATGACTGAAACTCAAATCGCCAATCTTGCGCTGTCGCTCATCTCTGCCAAGGAGATGACAAACCTCGACACCGATGCCACACAGCAAGCGCGAGTCTGCCGCAAGTGGTTTGATGCGGCACGCGACGAGGCACTGGCTTCGCACCCGTGGAACTTTGCTGCTAAACGTGCGCGTTTGACGCTGACCTGGACGGCGCTGTCAGGCGTGGCATTGGCTGACGCTGGGGCAAGTGACGAGATCCGCGTCACGGCCACGTCTCACGGCCTGACGACTGGCAATCGCGTTCACATCCGCAAAGTAACCGGTGCCCCTGCGGCTAACGGCTCGTGGTATGTGACGGTCGTCAACGCCAATACTTTCGACCTACAAGGATCTGTTTTTAGCGGCTCCCATACAAGCGACACGGGCGAATGGATTCTGGCACCTTTGTTTGGCTGGGACTACCAGCATGCAAGGCCGAACGATTGCCTTCGCGTGAACAAGGTCAACGGGCTGGAAGGCAACGAGGAAGATTCGCAGCGCTACGCGGTCGAAGGCTCAAAGATTTTGTGCGACGCTGACGAGATCTTGCTTTCCTACGTTTTCCAAGAAACCGACACTGCCAATTGGCCGCAGGAGTTCATCAATGCTTTTGCCCTGGTGCTGGCGTCTTACATCGCGGAGGAACTGACCGGACCGGCTGGCAAATCCGCAGAGCTTCGAGCACAGTTTGAACGCCTGATCGGACCAGCGGCGAAGCAAAAAGATTCCCGTCAAGGCAAAGGCCGCGCCATTCCACCATCCTACGACTCCGCGCTTGTCCGCGCACGTCGCGGCTTCATTTCCACACAATAAGCCATGCCCGACTTCCACCACCTTTCAGTCAATTTTAACTCCGGCGAGCTATCACCGCTCATGATCGGACGAGTTGATTTTGATGGATACCGATCAGGGTGCGTGACAATGGACAATTTTATCGTTCGGCCCTATGGCGGCGCTTTTAAAGCGCCAGGGACGCAATATATTGGCGAGGTCAAAGACTCAACGAAGAAGACTCGACTTGTGTCGCTACGCATCAGCCAAACCGAAAATTATATTTTTGAAGTTGGGGCTGGTTATTTTCGCTTTTGGAAAGAAAACGATCCTGCTTTTTTGCAAATCAAGTCAGGGTATTCAGTGCCGTCGCATTCGACCTCGACCACATATTACCTTGGTGATTTAGTCAGCAGCAGTGGCACCAATTACGTTCGAATCGCGAATGACAATGCAAAAGACGCATCGTTTGCTTCGGCACTTGCGGCTGGGCACTGGTATGCGCTGACTGGCAATGTGATAGAATGGCCGAACAATTACTCGGTATCAGAGCTTTCAGCTATTCAGTTTCAGCAAGTTGGTAGGTTGGTGATCTTGGTGCATCCATTGCATCAACCTTTGCTTATTGAGTCAATTCCAGTGGACACTTTGACTGGAAACTTTATTCGCAATACGGCTTGGAGCGACGCGGCGACAACAGCGGTGAGTTATTCGTTCCTTGTGCAGCCGATCAGCTATATTTTCCCGCCCCTTAAAAAGCACGATTTGAGTCGCGAAAACGACACGGTGACCATATCATATAACCATTCAAACTGGGCGACTTCAACTTCCTACTCGGTTGGCAACATTCGCATACAAAACAGCATTGCATACTACTGCCTCATTGCCCACACGAGCGGCACATTTAATACCGATTTGGCGGCTAATCGTTGGCGTTTAGCGGTAGGTGCAGAAGTTGAATACAATCTCACGGCATCAAATTCACTTATTTTTACTGGGCTTGATGCAGGGGATCAATTTATCGTTGAACCTTCTTTGTATCGGTATTCAAGCGGATCACAACCTCGTGGTGCTTCGTTGAATTTGTGGACAGGAGGAACGCCAGGTTCTGAATACACACCGTCACAAGCCATCTTTATTCAAGGAGGCTTTTCCGTTTCATCATCTTGGAAATCCGGCGAGTCTCCGCTTGGGGCATTGAGGCTTGAGCAATCAAATAACGGTGTTGATTGGGAGGTCGCTCGCGAGTGGACGCTTGGCGACGTGGCTCAGGGCACCATTCTTTTTGAGGATGAAGCAGCACCAGCGGGAGAGTGGTATCGCCTTGGTGGCTTTTGCCAAGCATTATCAAGTTCTCCAGCAGGCATGCTTCTGGAAGCTGCTGACGCGCAAATCAAGATTCCATTCACGGTGCTAGCCGTCACATCTTCTACGGTTTTAAAAGTTCGAGCTGCCTTGCCTTTTGGAAGTGTTGTTCCAACTCCTGCCATTAGCATCGCGTCCACCGCTTTTTACACCTCGGCATTTTCCGAAGATAACGGATACCCTGCGGCTGTAGCTGTTCACAATTTGCGCCTATGGTTTGGCGGCACAGCAAAAGAACCAAATCGCATTCGCGGCAGTGTCGTTGACGATTTTTTCAATTTTCGCACGGGCGAGGGTGACGGCGATGGATTTGATCTCGTGTTAAACTCCAACGAAGCCAACGTCGTGCGGTGGATTGCCAGTTTCCGCCAAGGCTTGGTCGTCGGCACGGCTGGAGATGAATGGACAATTTCAGGGGGAGGCGATGGATCTGAAGTTCTAAAACCTTCCAATGTTCAAGCAGTGCGGCGAAATCGAGCGGGTTCATCTACCGTCCAGTCTGTCCAGACGAAGGATTCACTGCTTTGGGTTTCGCCAACTGGCCGGAAAATTTTCGAGTTTGCGTATTTGTTTTCAAATGACGCTTACGAAGCCAATGACATGACTCTGAGATCGGAATCGATTACGAAATCCGGGATTGTGGAAACGGCCTACCAAAGTGAGCCAGATCCAGTTTTATGGTGCGTTACCAGTGATGGGCGATTGTTGGGATTCTCATACAATCGCGCCAATCAAATCACAGCGTGGTTCAATCGTAGAACCGATGGAGCTTTTGAAAGCGTCGCCACTTTTCGAGGAAATGGCGAGGCAGATCGCGTTTGGATGATTGTCAATCGCACCATCAACGGGACAACAAAACGCTACATTGAGCGCTTTTATCCAAAGGCCCAAGCCTTCGATTTTGATACCTCGACAGATTTTTGCTACCTCGACTGCGCCAAAAAAATTACGCAGTCCAGCAGCACAGCGGTGACGGGTCTTTCACACCTTGAAGGTAAGGCGGTCAAAGTTTGGGCAAACGGCACCACGATTGAAAGCAAAACAGTTGCCAGCGGAGCCATCACACTCGGAGCAGCCGCTACCTCGCTTTTTGTCGGACTGCCTTACACAGCGACGCTTCAACCAATGCCGATTGAGCTAATACTTCGGGACGGCACGGCTCAAGGTCGCCGATTCAATGCGCAGCGCATCCATTTGCTACTTCAAAGCAGCATGGGTGGAACGCTCAACAACACGCCTGACGAAACCGGTTTTGCCATTGGCTACCCGTCAGGAACTACTGGCATCTTTACAGGTCGCATTGACGAGCATGTTCCGCCAGAATGGCGCGACTCAATCGCCCTTACGTTCAAGCATTCCGACCCGACACCATTTAACCTTTTGGGCTTTGTGCTCAAAGCAGAAATTTCCGGCTCATGAACTTCATTCCTTTTCTTGCTGCATTTGTCATTGATGATATTATTTTGGCAATAGCTGCAATTAGTGCAGCGGCTAGCACATACGCCAATTATTCTGCGGCTCAAACGCAAGCCAAGCAGTCCAAACTGAATGCACAAGCGCAAGCTGACGCGCTGGCGGCAGAAGCGGCGCAAAAAGCAAATGAAACAGCGGTCGCAACTCGGCGCAAAATGGAAGATCAACGACGCTTTCGATCATCGCAATTAGCCGCTATTTCGGGCCAGGGTCTTCAAGTAAGCGGAACGCCATTGGACATTCTTGCCAATACAGCAGTAAAGCAACAGCAAGAACTACAAGACATCAGTTATGGAGCTGATACAGAACGCCGTGGTTACACTTACGCCGCGCAAAACGCTTTAGCTATGGGCGCTCAACAATCCTCACAAGCAAAAGCGCAAGCTAACGCAACGCTGTTATCTGGATTCAGTCAAATGGCTAGCATGGCGTCTAGTATGCCAAAAGCATCAAGCGCCGCTCCATCCAACTCCCCAATGCCCGCCGGATACAAACCGCGCCCAGTCTCTCAACGTCCAGCAGGTTTTTAAATATGGCTCGAATCCCTCTCTACAACGACGGCAATTCCCTTCGTGCTCCAGTTGGTGCGCGTGTTCCTATGCCTGCTCAACTACAAGCGGGCGAGGGAGCGGCAGCGTGGGGACAAGCTTTTGGGCAGGCGTCGAAGGCGTTTCAAATCATGGCGCAAAAGACAGCGGAGGCGAACGACACGCGCCAACTCATCGA
>Ga0209354_10000631_pt1 | contig 16486 bp, 27 predicted proteins | sample LauGreSpBDMM15DD_2_FD_187562 | JGI IMG/M metagenome (GOLD analysis project Ga0209354, IMG submission 187562) | Freshwater lake microbial communities from Lake Michigan, USA - Sp13.BD.MM15.DD (SPAdes) (version 2) | ecosystem: Environmental > Aquatic > Freshwater > Lake | place: Lake Michigan...
ATCTAACATCGACATCTTTGCCTTTTAGTTCTTCACTCATGTTTAAAGTTCCGCTCAGTTCCGTCTACAATTTTCTTAGCTAGATTGTAAGGAGTAAACTTAAACCAAAATGGAAATACACTATGAATCACTCCGGTAACTAACACTAGTAACGCTAAAAAATTGTAATACGATGCATAGGCAAAATGCTTAAAATAACTTGCCTTAACTTCTTTAAGATGTCCCATGTTTCTCTCTAAAATATTGTGCTAACCAATCATAGTCGTTAATCATATTTAACCGTTCTAAATCGTTGTCAAACAAATCAACATACTCGCGGGCATCTCTGTATCCCTGATAACTCCAGTTTGCATTAAGGCCTGTTAATGCACTGCAAGATTTCCACTGCTCTATGTATGTATCGATATTTTTAGCATTGGGCCTATTTCTAAAAATCACACTCATCAGTTTAACACAGTGTCTAAAGGAAGTTTTCCATGCATCAAATGCCGAACTGTTGTATCTAGTTTCAGTGAATGCTAGATCTATTACTTGTTTAGTCTTTGTAGCGTTAAGACTAAAATCACCTTTACTCATATCTCTATTAACTATACTGCCAGTGCGCCATAGTTTTGCGCCACCTAATAATGTCAAGTTATGTTGTAAAGGATCAACGGCTTTAAACATAGTTAGATCAGATTCCGGTCTAGAATACGATAACGGATTCATTAACCAGTTGTCACCATCTATAGTCCAAAAATATTCTGTTGTAGCAAGTTGGTCGCAGGCAAGATGTATACGATCGATACCTTTAATGCCGTGTACCCTACATGCGATGGGGTGTATAGATAACAGTCGTTGCCAGTTTTCTTCTTTATTATGCTCTCTAAAGCTGATGAAAAAAATGTCAAAATCCATTTGTTATAATACCTGTGTAAATGTTGTCTAATCCTGTAAACCCTAGTAACTCTCGCATAGGATGAAATGCCTTGAGCGCATTGTGATATGCAGGTAAGTTGATGCGCCATAGGGTTTGCGGAACATGATAGACTATGTGTTCTCTGTGAAACTTTACTAGACCACGTTTGGCCAATAGTTCAAGTGCTCGATGTGTGCGTTTCATCTTACCACTAGCATCGTGTTCTCCGTGACTAGTTGTTATTAAGAAATCTTTAGCACCGTTGGCTATTCCGTATTGCAGTTGATAAGGTAAAAAAATACTGAACGGCACACTGTTCATATGATTCTTACTCATGCCCGGTATAATGCCGTCATACTCCGGAAGTGTTGCACTTCGAAACAGGCATCGCAAGGTTGTATAGTTTCTTTCTGAATCAGGCCAAAAATGACAACCTCCCACTGAGGCCAGTTTACCATCTTTTAGTAAACCCCAGAAATGCGGCATTACACCTAGATCTGCATGTCCACCAAACTTCATTTTTTTAGGTGACGAGTTATTAGAATATCCAGCATCGCGAGCAGCAGCGCAAAATTCTTCTAATAGAGGTAGATGTTCTTCTTCTAGTTTGATCACTTGTAGCATTGATAAATATTTAATAAAATAAAGAGGCCATGGAAATATTATGCTCAAAGATGTATTAAAAGACAGATTTACAGCCAAGTGGTGGAAAGATGATCCAGTTGAACAAGAAAAATTAGATGCAGTATTACAAGCGGCATACCTTGCGCCTGCAAAAAATGGTAAGCATGACCACGAGCTAGTAGTGTTAACTGACAGTCCTGAAGGTAAAGCTATTAAAGAGTACTTGTATTTTGATCATACTTGGTGTGGTGACGGCATTAGAAAAAAATCAGGGTTTGTTGGTCTAAAACGATTTAATGGTCAAGTGATGGCTCCTATAGTATTACTATGGGCAGCTAATATACCAGCTGAAAAAATATCAGCAGACCGCGAAATTGAAAAAACACGTATTAGAGACAACTGTCTATTGCAGGCAGGATTTGTAATGTGTGCTGCTGAAGAACAGGGCCTTAAAACTGGTATTAACAGTACACAGAACGGTTTAGACATTGCTCAACATCTTGGCGTTAAAGGTAAAGAATTTATTTTATCATTGGGATTGGGCTATGCTGATATAGAACAGAGCAGTCGGGCTCAAAAGCCGGTGTTTGAAGGCGCAGTATCTATAGCTACTCATCCAAACGATAGACCTAAGGCATTTCCGAATGCGTATTCGTTGCTCATTAACAATAGAACTTTTATACAAAAAGAAGCAAAGCAACATGTTGATCATCAACGATCCGTTGGAAATCCTGCATTTTTCGACATTAACGGAAGAGCATTATACTATGTTATCGATAGGTGTAGCAGAGACATTGGCTTTGTTATTGATGCGTTAGCAGACGGGTTGCAAAATAACAACAACAGTGGATTATTAACTACAGTGTCCGAATATTGGAAGACACAAAAGATTCAAGTTAGAAATAACATCGAAGATGAAGTACATAAGTTTATAAGAAAGCTAATCATTCAATATGTTCTTACCAACGTAGACTATCCGGCTCGTCAAACAAAAATAATACAGTTTAGAGATTTTGACAAACCTACAGAAGCACAAGCGATTGCTCATACTGACGCAATGTATCAAACATTTATAGACGGATTGACTGGACACGGTGTTCTTAATGAAGTAGGGTTTGACGTTTCAAACATTAACCCAAAGGTAAAATCTCATACTGAAAGAAAATTTAAACCGACCATTGAAAATATGATAAAATATATATAAGTCTTAGGAGATTTATATGTCAGATAATAACAAGGTTGTTCCTCCCGGAGTAAGCGGCAGAGCCCCAAAGTACGATGTTTCACAAGTAACTTTGGAAACTGTAGCTAACGAACTAGCGTTACTAAACTTGGGAGATTTTGAGCCGCTGAATATCAAAGTTCCGGTAGGCAGATTTATGAGTGAGGTTGCTGCATTTGATCAGGATTGGGTAGATTATTTGCCACGTACTGATAGAACTAATAATCGTCAAGGGTTAGTGTTGTCTAACTTGCCTGGGAAAAATCATAAAGATAATCCTAGTTTGCCGCAAGCTAGTCTCGAAGCGGGATATCGATTAAGTGAAAACGATTTTAATGAGCGTACCGAGTTGTATAAAGCCTGTACTAGTTTACATCCGCTGTTAGAAGAGTTTCAACCGTTAGGCAGAACGTTCTTAATCAAAAGTAATGTAGGTGGACATTTTGTTCCTCACCGCGATCATCCTAGTATGCCACGCGAATGCTTTAGAATCGCTGTGTTTTTAAACAACTGTGCGCCACTGCAATATGATTGGTTGATCGACACTGATCGAAAGTTACCCATTGAGATGGGCCGTGCTTACTACATCAACACTAGAAAGACACATAGAACAATGTCATGGGCTAACGACAGTATTCATTTAATCATGAACATTCCGTTCACTTCAGCAAACGTTGCTAAGGTAATGGCTCACTTACAACACCCTCATTAAGTTTTGATATGAGACTTTCGTAGGTCTCATAAAATCGCAATGTCATGCTGAGACGCTTAAACACTCCAGGGCCGCTTTTAATCATATGGGGTACTTGTGGATTAAACACTACAGGGCCAGGAGTATCCCATCGTGTAACTTCTTCAGTAATACCTGTCCAGGTCGTAGAAAAATCGTATTCACTGCGAAAATCTACTTCTGGAGTTGCCCCTTCTGTAGAATAAAACGCCACCCATGTGTTAGGGCTAAAGTTCCAGTTTAATCCACAGGGTCTACGTTTTACCAGTTCTTCGGGACTAAACCAATCTCCGTCAGTATGAGGATACCTTGCTAGTTTAGTATGCCACCACCATACTATGAAGTTTTCTCGTATGCGAATACCTTTGTTTTCAAAAAACAACAACAGTTCAGGATTTAAAAACTGTTTATCATACAGTTTATCTTGGCGGCCTTTGGGCCAGTCTTTAGTGTAATCAAACGGATCGCCGATAAGCGGCGGAATGTCTATGTTTACATTTTGAAAATACTGAGTCATATATACTCTCTACATCTGTCTACTAGTTCGCTGTAATCTAATCGCAGTTTACTAGTTGAATCTGCAACGGCCATACTAATACAATATCGATGGTCAGCTTTATTTTTCACAGTGTGTAATCTACCTACATTTACAATATTAAATCCTTGTAGCTGCTTACTGTATACTTCAACTGCATCCTTCTCTGCAATAGTCAAATATCGAGTATTTGCTTTGCTTATTCCTTTGACTATTTTATTTTCATCAGCTGCTTCGTACCACATCATAGAGCTGCCTTCGCCTCCAATGATATAGTTTATCTTAGCTTTAGTATCTATCTCGTGCCCGTCACAGTGTATTATGTGTTTATTATATGGCATTAGACAAAAGATTTCTAACCACTGTATTTCAAGAGATAACTGAGACTTTAACCAATCGTGGGTATCTTGTTTTAAGATAGTGTTTTCGCAACGTATTTGTTTCTTATTCAATAACTGATATTTGGAATAATCAACTTCATCTATAACGATTGGTAAGTTTAGTTGTGCAGTGAACTCATTCATTGGTCATTTTTTTAAATAGATCTTTTGCTGATTCAAAGCTGTGCTGTTTGTTTACACTCCAACTTAGTATAACCCTAGTAGCAATACTGTGATTAATAACTTCATGTGGAACTGAGTTATTGATTAGTGTGGGCGTTAGTAAATTAAATCGATACATCTCAACTACTGGCGACTTTACTACATTATAAATTCTATTTTCAGAGTATTCAACTTCTAAGGTTTCATCTTTTAGTCTGTAAAATATAGTGTCGGAATCTATAGTATTTGAGATGGGTATATTAAATGCACAATCTCTGGCTGCATCAATATGCATGGGAATATTGCCTTTACCATAGACTGTATAGATATTATACATCTTACTTAAAAACGGAAACTTTTTCTTTAATGACACTAGGTAAGGATCGTCATCAACTAGTCTTTGATGGCCTGCTAACTCCGGACGGTGCTTGAACTGATTACGCTGCACCATTTCTCGTATATAGTCTAGGTCAAAGTTATAGCTTACTTCATATGCGTATTCGTTATCTATCATTAATCAGTTCTCCGTTTTTATATTTTGTTAGTAACTCGTTAAACGATTCATTTAATCTTAGTCTTAGATAGACTCGGTCTTCGTTTACTGATTTTACGCCGTGTATTTTATGACTGTTAAATATTGTAGGGTATTCTGTACTGTAGTGATGCGTATATACAATATCATTATCTGTTACAATATTTTTGTATTCGCCTGGCAGTTTTATTTCAATCTCATCTCTATGATAAAAGTCTATAGGTGAGCCGCCGTTGTCTGGATATATAGGCCACATCAACGTACTATGTGAATAGGAATCGGTGTGAGGTTCAAATATGAATCCCGGACGATACCAAATAATATCAATATTGTGTTCTGTTATCCTATGTCCAAAATGTATTTTTGAAACTAAACTTTTTATATAATCGTTTGTCAATAAGTTATAGCTTAGGTGTGCTTTAGTTGAATCTAGCATCATATGTTCACCGTGTTGTATAACTAGACATTTAGCTTTTTCTGTATCTAGATTAACGCCAGTTTTTCCTCGCCACGGTAGTCCTTTTATCCTAGCATGAGATTTAACCGCGTTGAATATATCTTTTAACTGCGATCTGTCATACGACAACTCTGTCAACTCTAGTAAGTAATCTTCTTTATTCATATTGTGGCTCGTATATAGTAATGTTATTTACTTTATGTCCCGATGCAAAAGATCTATCCCAAACTACACCCAACGGAAGTTCTAACTCAGCACATAGTTTTTCTGTAAAAGTACCGTCTATGCGAATAGTATATGCAGTATACGACTCTGCATCTACTCCGTGTAAATCAGTTTCATTAAACATGTAACACGAACTAGTTGTGTAGATTTTTTCTTTTGTTACTTCGTCGTATACATACACTGGTCGTTGTTTATTGCCTAGTTGTATATTGACAAAATGTCCTCTATGCGACCTGTACGGTGCGTCTCTGTGCATCATTACAGGGTTATCTTTTTGATTTTTAAAAATAACTACTCTACCGATATGTTTAAAAATAGATAAGTTTTCTATCCAAGTTTTAAGTGCGGGAGCATGAAACGGCACCCACGTGCAGTTGGATCCGTTTTTACCATTCCAGTAATCTGCGGTATCTTTTCTTAAAACTAAGTTAGAGTTCCATATTGGTTTTGCAAAATGTTTATAAATGTATTGATCCAACTCGTCGCTTGTTTTAAACTGTTGTATTATAGCAGGGTCAATATACTGATCTATAAACTGCAAGTAGTGCGTCAGCAGTTGGTCACCGTTGTTTAAATGCTTGGGAATATAACAACTGACAATGCCCGACTTTTCTTCAGACCTTGCTAGTAACTGTGTTATCTCAAGTTTTATGTCTTCTAAGTTGTTCGGTAACTGTAGGTACTTAGATAAATCTAACCAAGGCACACTATTCCTGCCGCAGCCCAACAGACCGCAATCATAGTGTTTAAAAAATGATTTTGTGATGTGTTGATTAATCTGTTTTCTAATCCAAAGTTCTGTCATAATATATAATGGTGCTGCTGGTTGGAGTCGAACCAACTACCATTGCCTTGTATATAGCACTACTCTACCAATGAGCTACAGCAGCTGGGGCCGAGGGATTTCTCCTCCACAACCCCGTTGTCTTGTTATTTAACATACCCGTTATCTATTATTAACTGATAAAGTTTATCAGCAATGATAATGTTGCCTTCTTCAGTTATGCCGTTTACAAACCAATCACTCGATGCTGACTTATATGTTTCCGTTAGCTCTGCAATCTCTGTATCTATTATACCTGATTGAAACTTAAACCAATCGGGCAATGGTAATCTACGAGAAACTACATGTATTACATTTATTTTTTTTGCTAGTAAATATTGATCTATTTGTATTAATGATCCATAATATCTATTCATGATTAGATCTGGGTCAAAGAAGTATGCTTTAAAATTAGTCATAGCCTGTACAAACTTACTAATAGTTTGAAACTTCTCAATAAACTTTTTGTGATGTTCTTGGTGAAATCCTAGCTTATCACTTATATCTTGTATTTCGTTAATATTCCAAATATAGGCAGCTCGATTATGGAAGTTGCTGTCTAGTTTAAAGTCTCTGTCGCAACCTGGTAAAAATAAAAAGTTACTAGGACAATGAAATATAATAGCTAAATCTAGATCTTTAGTTTTCTTAAGTTCGAATAGTACACGTTCTTCACTACCCTGTCTAACCCCAATATTTACAATTTCAGAATTGAGTTTTGAGGACAATATGTCCATTAAACTGTCCTTACTCCTGTACGAGCAACTGCTATGGCCGTAAAAACCAATATTCATTTTTGATATCCTTCACTGATATAAATATTTATATGACAGTCTTCACAAAGGAAAAAAAATGCAACTAGAACATTATAAACAGTTCAACTTCGATTATGATCGTAAAGCTCTGCTGGATTTGTACTATGAATATATCTACGAGTTCCCATCAGAAAGAAATATACGGTCTCCATTTAAAGCACTAAGTGAGAATATTGATCTTACATCCCATGCTGCTGTATCTAAGCTATTTGATGTAGTTCCTGCAATACCAAGAAAGCCTCATTTTTCTTCGCTGTGTGAACTCACTAAGCCCGTAAAATATCACTGCAACCCTAGAAACAATGGAACTATTTTCTTTCCTGTATTGGGCAGTTTAGACATAACTTTTTATTCTTTTAATCCGCCGCTAGATAATTCGGGTAGACCTACATTCTCTCCGATGCCTGCAGAGAGACCAGTAATGACTGCTGAGGAGCAAGCTGCTCTAGAAAGCAGTGTATTTGAGACTGTTTCGTTAGACAAAGGTCCTATTGCTATTAACGGATTAAAACTTCACTCGTATCAACCTACTAGCTTAGAGCCACCGGTTATTTTTGTTCTAAAGATACCAATAGAAGTTAACTGGCTTGATGTGATCACATCAATAGGTAAGTAAATATACTGAGACCTAGTTTGGATTTAATTCCTTGGGTTTTAAAATCGCTTGCACAGTGCAATCTTACTGCATCAAATATTACAGCATTACCGGGCTTCCAGACATGTGTAGATTTCAAACTTAAACCGTTAAGCCAAAATGGTTGCAAGTGGGTTAGATATTGTTTGTAGATAGCTGGATCAAACGATACTAAACTTTTATTCTGCACTTGACTATATTCGTAGACTGGTTCGTTGTAAAAACTAGGAATCTCTTTTTTAGTACCGCCAAAAAACTTTGCTGGCCCTTCTAGATAATATTGATCAAACATACACAGTTTTGGGTAAACATCGCTAACACCTTCTTCGTATTCTATACGCAATGGTAATGTCATTGCTTTATATACTACCGGACCTAGCTTGTCATCATCGTTATGAATGATATGCGGAAACTTTACATTGAAGTGCAGAGCAGTGTAAACACCACACTCGCCAACTTTCTCTTGTAATCTATTGTGGATGCTCTTAAGTAACGGATGTGTCTTAAACTGATCTTTAAGTTCAGTAGTGACCGGACCAGTGTTCTTATGTATCTTAGACATGTCATTGTCATACATTTCGATTAGTTCATTGATCTCATCCGCTGTTAAAAAGTTTTCGACAGTAACCGGATCTCGTAAATTAGATGTTATTAAATCTCGTTCTTCTTGAGTTCGTATTCTTGGTGTTGTCATGTTTAGTTTTGTCCGTATTTAAAGTTGTCAGATTTTTGAAAATCTAACTGAGGTGCATGTCTTGACAACAAGTCATAGACTTCGTCAAGTGTAGATTTCCAATCTGTTCCTCTATTTCGATCTAAGATGTTCATTACTCGAATAAACTCTTGCAAGTGAACATCGTCACTTTGGTCTAAATATTTTGTAAGAAGATTAACTACTGCATTAGTCCAAGTATGATCGCCGGGTTCTTTCATTGCAGTTTTATACTTCTCAATGATCTCTAGTTTTGCACCCTTTGGATATTGTCTAATGTCTAACCAAAGTGGTCCTTCTAAGAATCTATATTTGCGAGCTATACCTAACTCGTTGGCTAGTTTATCTATTCGCAACACTGTATAGGGTGTTGCAAGTCCAATGCAAGTTGTTAAAAACTGTATCTCTATCTGTCTAGATTTTAACAACTCAATATTAGTTAAAAACTTTTTATAGTTTCCCGGAAACCTAATAATCTCATATCGATCTTCAGTCTCATCAATACTTACGCACATTATAATACGCTTAAACTTTTTTAGCTTGTCTATTACTTTATCATTTATCACGCTGAGATTAGTGTCAAACCTCAACTGCACACGTTTGGCAAAATCTTTAGCAATGAGTCTATCTAGTATCTCTTGCATTGCGGGTACTAAAAATGGTTCGCCGCCTGTAAAATAGATGTAACGTATTTGATGAGCTATCTCTTCAAACTTAGTCCACCATATGTCACTTTCCCACCAGTTAGAAAAGTTACTGTACGCACGGCCGTGATCGTCTTTGAGTATTTCGTAACTTTTAAACTCGCTTGGAAAAAACTTATTATGAGGTTTAATATCTAACCAATCACTGTACCATGCACTGCTGTATTCGGGACTGCACATAATACATTTTTGATTGCACAGATTTCCAAATCTTAAATCTAAGTTTACAATGTTTTGTTTAATAGATCCATCAAGTGCAGTAAGAGATGCTGCGGTATCTACTGTTGTGTATGCAGGAATATTAGGTGCAGTAAATCTAATCACACGTTGTCGTTTACTAGATGGTTTACCCGTTGCTTCTTCGTTATCGTAACAACTAGTGCATTTAGCAGGTTTTTCATTTCTAGACAGCATTAATCTATGCTCTTTATGCGTCTTACTATTGATAGCCTGATCAAACGTATGAGTAAGAATATTCATTGGTTGATTGTTCTCATCTAATGCTACACTGTTGTCATCGCCAAAGTTTGCCAAACAGCATCCTTTAAAATCACCAGTATTGCTGATTTCAATCTGACTCCAAACTTCGGGGCAAAAACTATCTTTATGAAACATCAATTTTCCTTTGTTGTATTTATTGCTTGGAAAATTTGAGTCAAAAAAATAGGACCCGGAGGTCCTATTTTATACGTACCATATTTCTTTAAAACCTTCATCCTCAGTTGGCTCTTCCCAACCGGCGATCATGCTGGCAATAACGTGATCCGGAATCTCCTTGCCAGGACGGCTTAACAATCGACGCATAAGTTCTGTATGTTCCGGAGTACGAAACACTACTGCAATATGTTCATAGTCTGGCAACATACGAAACTTGCGAGCGCGGCTTGCAAGAGTAGTGCTGGTTTGATCCCAGATGATATCACGCTTCATTTCACGAGCTGCAACAACTTCTTTTGCCATCAAATCGATAGCAGTGGGCATAAAATCTACAAACACTAGAGAGTAGGTAAGACCAACTTCCTTAGCATAGATTTCTACCCACTTGTCTGTGCTAACTTTTGCACAGCTTATGGCCCAATCTTGGCTGTCTACCCAGGTACTTTTTCCGGAGCCCGGAACCCCAATCAGTTGATAGCACTTTGACATTGTTGTAACCTTTCTAGTTCAATAGCCGCTTCTTCAAGTAAGTCTGCTATTCTGTCGCTAGCACCCTCTTGAACACTTTTACGATCTTTAATCTGCCTACGTATTTCAGCTCGCTTACGCAAACGAAATACAAGGCTCTGTTCTGCTACAGGCAAATGGCTTTCATCTTGCATTTGTATTCTCCTCCACAATATAATAACCGGAGTTAGGATATGTATCTCTCAACCAATCCAACATACCCGGATCATTGGGCAGTCGGATTGATTTGTACTTGTTAGTAATATATGTCATTTGCCAATATACTTTCTAGCTTCGGCCATTAATATAGAATCACCTTTTGTCATAACTTCTAACATTAACCGCTTTTCTTCTAAGTAGGTTCTAGCAAACGCAACGTCATGTTCCATAATACTACGAGTGTTAGCGATTAAGTCAGCTAACTTAACTGTCTGTGCTTCAGCAGGTGCTGCCGCAGAGTGTGCTCGGTCTAATGCCTTGCGATGTGCTCTGTTACCATGCTCTGGACGACTAACGTCAGTTAACCAACCCACTAACTCAGCAACTTCTGCACCAAACTCTGCACGGATTGTCTCGATGGTCACTCCAGTGTCTTCTACTGTGTCATGTAACCAGGCAGCGCAGATCATAGCTTCAGTGCCACCTGCATCAGTTACTATCTTTGCAACCTCAGCAGGATGGACAATGTATGGTTCGCCAGTGTACTTACGCACTTGTCCAACAGCCGCGTGAGCCGCTGTGGCAAATACTCTAGCTCTTACTATCATTGTCATAGTCTACTCCTTAAACGTGATGGCCTTTAATCTCTTTATCTTTAATCAATCGGATGGCCCTTTCCATAGAGATTACAATCTCGCCGGTTGAATCCATTCCAACGTCTAACGCACGATATTTCTCTAACCCACTAGAACCACCGTGTAAGTGTCCATAAAAATGTAACGCACCTTTATGCATTTGATCCCACTCAGCGATTGGATAGTGAAACATAACGATCTTATGACCATCATAAGTAATATCCAAATACTTGTGTATTTCTTCAAATGCATTATAGAATGTAGCATCCTTTAATGTCTTCTTGTCGTGGTTGCCTTCAATCAAAATCTTTGTGCCGTTCAACCGCATTATCATTCTACCTGCATCGCTACCCGACATGAACGCCACATCTCCTAAGATGTAAACCAAATCGTCTGGCTCAACTTTGTTGTTCCATTCCTCTGCCATTGCGTTGTTCATGTAGGTAACATCGTTATTAAAACGAGCTCGTGTCTGCGGGCAAAAACTCATAATGTTTTTATGCCCAAAGTGCAAATCACTTGTTACCCATGTTTTCATTTTATTATCTCAATAAGTTTCTTTTACAACATCAAACTCTTCTGCAGGCCATTTGGTTTTGAACTCATCTGTTTTAACATACTCATTGTATGCTTTAGCATCAAAGAACACTTTACTGAACACAGTTTTAAATGTGCCTTTTGGGTTTATAGTCAAATAAACCGATTTTGCTTTGCCTGCCATTGTTAGTCCTTTTGTTGTTTAAGTGTATATTATATAGTCAAAACAAAACCCTGTCAACCTTAGATTAACAGGGTTAAGTGTTGTATTATTACAACTGTACAGTTTCATTACCAGTTCTCTACACCTGAAATCTCTGTTTTAAACTGACCGTCTAGTCCATTCACGGTAGCGTGTACAATCAATGTAGTGGTACTACCGATACCGCTATGTCCATCTTGGATCAACTCAAACGCAGTCGCCTCTGGAAACTTATCCATTGTGTCCAAAATCTTTTGAACTTCTTCTCTACATATATACATTAATCAATACTCCTAAATGTTCGCCAATCATCAATGTTTGGCTTTTCGTCTGCATCATAAGTCCAGCCTAATGCCTTCATCATGCGATGCTTAACCAAAAGATTTGGGCTACGGAAACGTCCAGTATCTTCAAAGCCTAACATGACGCCAACTTCACAAACTGCACCACTACGGCAAATGCCTGCATAGCAGTGGACAACCACATTCATGTGATTTTCCTTTGCGTGTTGCAACAGTCGAACAAGCTCTGCAGCCTGCTCGTGACTGCACTTCATAGCTTCTTCAAGAACTTCGTCCTTTTCTTCAACATCCAAAAATTCAAAGTTATGCTGTTCTTTGAACTTATGTGCTGGCACAGGTCGCCAGCTAGCTGGATCAACAATGCTGATCAGCATACTGTTCTCTCCGGCTTCGTGATGAAATCTTTTTGGAATGTCATCTGCCGCTACGTTTTCAATCCATGGCATTTTTAATCCTTTAACATATTAACTTTAAATATTTCTTCTATTAGTTCTGTGCTGAGATGTCTTGTAGAGTTGAACATTCTTCCATCTTCTAACATGACATAGTTAGCAGTTAAGTCTTTTTTCCAGTTACCAAACCATCCATCCTCTAATAGTTTAGGAGTTGATGGTTCTTTCTTTTTATTAACAGCATAGTCAGCGTCGCCGGTTATTGAATATATGAAGTCTTTTGCCGGTTGTTTGTATGTCTTACTTTCCGTTGAAATCTTTAAATCATGGTTAGCTATTGACCAGCGTTGGAAATCATCATTAAGATAAAATGCTTTTCTTTTTGTTAAATCTAATGTTTCCTGAGACTGATTAAACTTATCTACACTGACAACTGGAATCCTAACTGCAACATAGTTTAGTTTGGTAGAAAAGTTTAACCACCAGGCCATATCAAAACATGATACAATAGGAAATGGACAAGCAGTTATATGCTGTTCTAACTTCTCTATGAGGTGATTCTTTTCCTCTTTAGTCCAAGGTTCTACAACGGATATCCGATTTACAGTATTTGCTGTAGGTTTTATTGTGTTTTGTCGAAAAACGTTGGGCCAATCAAACAAACCATGCCAAGTACTCTTAGTTTTGTAAAGATCTGCATCATCTACAACAACCAACTGAGAACCAAAAATCTGATCTCCTCCATCACCTGTGATTACTGTTGCAGATGTATTTACTCTGTCAATACTAAAAAACTCGTCACTTGTTAATACTTGACAAAATTCTTTATAAAGATCGTAAAATAATGGATATTCGTTGATACTATCCTGTGTACAGACTATCACTAGTTTTTTAGCAGTTGGTTTAGTTTCTAACAATGCTAGAGTAGCGGCAGTACTATCAATACCTCCACTCCACAATACTTCAAGATAATCGTGATCAACCCAATATTGTTCAGCAGTTTCTAAACATATTTGTCCTAGCGATTTATTAAAATCTCCAACTGTTGGGATTGGGACATAGTTAGTTTTAAATTTGTTTAACATGCCAGTCCTGTCAACTGCACTAATGCCATTTAGTAATCTACCCACCCAAAACAATGTATCGTCAGACTTGCTCATTGGAGCAAAGCTCATTATCTGGCTAACAGTATTAGCATCTAACTTTGTATTAGTACTTGCAAGATTCTTTAACTGCTGCCAAAATGTTGAATGATAATAATATACCGAACTCACAGATAAAATCCTTATTATAAGAGTACAAGTTTTAAACTCTTACTCGTTTATTTTCACCAATACGCGGTGTACGTGTTTTTAGCATTCTAAATCAATGTGTCGACCCTTGTCCAAATCTAAACGAAGGTTTCTCGCTACTCGTTCTGCTATGATTTGATCAAGTCTACGTTCTTCAATCTGTTTAGCATAGTCTTGTTCTCGTTGTTTTTCCAAACGAGCAGAATCTAAACGATACTGCTCTAGATTGTATTTTATAACGCTCTGTTCGGCTCTTGAGATTTCCATTATACTCGCTCCTTTTTAACGCGACCAATTCGGCTGGCCTTGTTCCAATCATATTTAACACCATCTGGACATAGTCCATTTTTGATAGAATCTACACCAAACATGCCAACGATTTCAAATTCGCTTCCTATAATGCTGACAAAAGCATCTAGAGTCTTAGCATAGGCCATTGCCGCATCTAAGCTAGGAAAATCTGTTTCTACTTTATTGTTTATTACTTTGTACATGCCATTATTATAGCACCAACGAGTAATAGTGTCAAGCAGTTACAAACATATCTTTGTCTAATATTGGTTTTGGCTTTTTTGCTACTTTAGTAGTAGTTTTTTTTGCTTTGGTTTTTTCAGCTTTAACATCAACAGTACAGTTCATAGATGATATTCTAGGACTGTAAAGCAAAATCTCTCTAGCGGACTTTGCAGTTTGGCTAGTGATCACTCCTGCATCGTCTTTGTTTTGCTTACGGCGACCAGCAGTATAGGTCACATTGTAATAGCTTAATGCCAAGTGTCCTTGATGCGTAGTGTAGAATGAATCACCTGCATCTCTATTGCAGTAAAATACAGTATTGCCCTTCAAGTCTTCATGCTTGCAAAAGTTGATAAGACTAATGTGTGCATTGTCATCAAATATTTGACCGTATTGTGTAAAGCTGTCTCTATAAGGGGGATCCATAAAGAAGAAAGCACTGCCTTGAACCGCACTCGCACAATGATACCAATCACCACAATAGATGTCTACTTTTTGTAAGAATACATTCCACTCTAATACATTGTCCTTGTCATAAACTTTAACAGTCTGATTCAGCAGTCCGCTAGGTGTAGCAAAGCGACCATTACTAGATTGATTAACTTGCCAAATGCCATTAAAGCCAGTCTTCATTAAGAAGTACAGTGTAGCACTTTCATCAGTGGCATTCCATTGTGTCCAGTTAGTAGTGTATTCTTTACGTAGGTCGTAGTAGAACTTTTTACGATCTACTTTTGATAATGGCAAATACTGTGCCTGTAGAATATCCATTCTTGCAGTAAAGTCTGCAACGTTGGTTTTAATAGCAGTATACAGTCCAACAATCTCTGCGTTAACATCGTTAATAATAAACTTTTTAACAGTGGGATTATTTTGATAGATATGAACCATCATAGCACCACCGCCGAAAAACGGTTCCACAAAAGTATCATAACCAGAATAGGGAATACCCGGATCCATGAGATACTTAGGGATCATTTTGTTTTTGCCGCCGGCCCAAATATACAATGGTTTCATATTAAATATTTATTGTGCAAATATATTGTTAAAGATATTAGTTTTTGGAAGAAATGGTTTAATGTCATTAAACTTTAAATCTAAGTGTAAGTGATGCACCATTTTATTAAAGATGTCTTCTTGAGAAAATCCTTCTGACTGATAATAAAAAATACAGTTAGGACCGTTTGCGGCGATCATTGATCGACCAAACTTGTACAATACTCCGTCGGGCATTGCGCCAGGGCCAGACATAAAGGTAATATATTTTACATCAGGATTCATGCCTTTGCATAGCATAAAGTTTTTACACCAACGTTCGATAGCATTACCACCGTCTTGTTGATGCTTTGCTTCGAAGCCTGCTATTAGTTTGCGATTTGCTTTTAATCGATTCCCGTCAAACCACATTCCACCGTCAGGTACACAACCAACAGTAATACCCATTGTTAATAATTCTGGTAAACTTGCGGCTTGTTTAACTGCATCTGAGAATCTCTCTGACAACATGTTTTTATGTCCAATCTCATAAAAATAATGAGTTTGAGCTTTAGAAATCGCTTCGGCAATAACTTTAACATCGCCATCTAACTGTTTAGATTCCTTACTACCGGCTTCCGTGCCTTTTTGGATTCCGCCTCGTTTTTTAGCAATAACTGTTTGGTTCATATATAAATCCTTATATTATATTATAAGGTCAAACAATCCGTATGTCAACCTAAGCTGGTAAAGTTTTTGCCAAATATAAGATTACGTATTTCTTCAAAATGCATTGATGTATCCACTGTTCGCAACGTAAGCATCTTCCGAGAATATGTAGACTGGTGATTACTCCAGC
>Ga0209354_10000635_pt1 | contig 16432 bp, 35 predicted proteins | sample LauGreSpBDMM15DD_2_FD_187562 | JGI IMG/M metagenome (GOLD analysis project Ga0209354, IMG submission 187562) | Freshwater lake microbial communities from Lake Michigan, USA - Sp13.BD.MM15.DD (SPAdes) (version 2) | ecosystem: Environmental > Aquatic > Freshwater > Lake | place: Lake Michigan...
TTACTAAAAATGACGGAACGTATGCAAGCCCAACATACGGAACAGGTGCAAGTCGTAAAATTACAGTAGAGGAATTAAAGACAGCTTTAGCGATTATAAGCCAAACAGTTACAAATGGTGTTACTACTAAATCACCAAGTGAGGATGCGGTATTTGATGCTATTTATGCAAAAGGGTTAGTAAAAAGTAATGCTTGGAAAAACAACGGTGTAGGCACATTTACTTTAGAAGCGGACAAATACAATATTGTAAATTATTCGAATACAAATATTGAAATTTTGCTACCTGCAGTTGAGGTTGATAAGACCATAATTGTACAAGGCACTACTCAAGATGGTTCAGGTGCTGTAAATTTTACAATAAATAACATCAAAATAGGTGGTGCTGACCTTGGTACTCCTTATTCAGTTACCGTGACAAACGAAAAAGAGGTATTGATTTTTTATGGTAATTATTACGGATGGCATTTAATAGGCCATTCAAATAAAACAATTGACTTATCTACGAAACTAGACCTTGATGGGGGTAATGCTAATCAAGATATTGATATAGATGGTTTTGGAGTAAACGCTAAACATTTTAAAGTAAATGGTACTGCTGGTGCTGGTCACATTGGTTTAAAACATCAATCGGCTAGCATTACAGCAAGTGCAAGTGAATCTAGTATTGGTGCGGATTCTGTGGGTGATCCTGTTTGGAAAAATGATGGCGGTGCTATTGATAAGTTAGAATTACAATCTAAAAAAGATTCTACAGGTGGTTATGTTGGTTTGACATTGTTTAAAATAAACTTTAAAAATGTTTTAAATACATTTACTTCTTTCTTTACAAATTCAAACACAGCATCAAGAACCTATACATTTCAAAACAGAGATGGGATTATTTCAGATGATACTGATTTAGCAATTGCAAATAATCAAGTTGCTTATGAAACTTGGAGTACAGATGCAAATTATACAACTCAAAACACAACTGCAAAAAGGCTTATAGTTTTACAAACAGGAACATTAACAGCTACAAGAACATTAACACTTGCAAGTGTTACAGGTTCAGGACAAGAAGTTATAATAGTTGCAGGAGGTTCAGTTACAAGCTCCATTAAAATTACTGTCGTAACAACAGGTGTGGGCAAAATAAATGTTACATTAAATAGTTTTGATATTACATTACCGTATTCGCAAACATTGTTAACTTCTGTAAGTTCAATATCATGGACAGCCCAAAGTGCCAGTGGTAGTGTTTTTACAGATGATGGAGTGACACTTGAAACAACTAGAAGGTTAAAAGCTGATTATTTCGCAAATGGTGTTAAAACATCAATGACTGGGATAATTGGATATGGTGACTTTAAATCTGTTTTGATAAATTCAAATCGAGTTGGATTCTCAGTAAATTCATCCGCTGGAATTAAGTTTATACCGTCTATTGATGGGGTATCGTATTGGTCTCAAGAAATAGGGGGTAATACTTTTCTTAAATTTTGGGATGGCTCAGATGTTGGCAGTGGGGCGTATGCTCCTAATACACAAAACTCTTATTATGGAGGGTGGAATTATTTTAGTGTATCAAATCCAACAACTTATATAGAAGGTTATTATTACAATGTTGCTACTATTTCACAGCTAATAATTACTAAACCAACCTCAAATGCAGGTGCTTTACAAGTTGCTTTGAGTGGTGGTAAGATAGCAGTAACAACTAATTCAGGGTTAACTTTTGCCAAACAGCAGCTATTAAATACTTGGCTAAATAGTGAATTACCTTTATTGAATCAAAAATATTCAACAACAGGATTAGCTTCTTATTGGACAGGTAGTGAAGGATTAGGAGTTGGTCATTCTTCTCAAAATGCAAGTGCAATACTTCAAGCAGATAGTACTACAAAAGGTTTTCTTCCACCACGAATGACAAACACACAGCGTACTAATATAGTAAGCCCTGCGATTGGATTAATGGTGTACTGTACAGATGCAACAGAGGGACTATATATTTATAAATCAACAGGTTGGACATTCATAATTTAATATTAAAATCATGGCTCAAATTTTAAATGAAATAAATTTAGGTGCAGTTGCAAAATACAACGGCATGACAATGTTCAGAAAGATAGCTTTATCACAGGCTTTTACACCTCAATTTGAGGTTAGCGAAGACGGGGAAAGCTTACTTCCAAGTTCAAAAATTATGGTGACTTACAACGAGTACATCAAAAATTCAAACGGTGAAATTATACCTGCTTTATCAGAAAATCTAAAGCGTTATGTTTTGCAAGATGAGGAAGTATGGAAGCCTGTTACAAACTTATTTAACCAACTTTCAAGAACACCAACAAGCTTAACGGTAGGCTTACTTGATACCATAGAAATGACTTTAGGTGCTATTCCACAAGATGCGCCTGATTGCTATCTTGTTAAATCTACGGACTTTTCATGAGAGTTCGCGACATAATTTTAAAGGCGGACAAACGTAAGCTTGGAAGCCTGGCAATAGCTGAAATAACACATTCTAAGTATAGCCACACAGCCGTATTGACTGAAAACAATGAAGTAATAGAAGCTGAAATACCTATTGTAATTTCTACCGACTTTGAAAAATGGAAGGCAAAAAATAAACATCGCGAATATTATTTTTCGGATTGGTACGATTGTAATATTGACATTAATTTATTGAAAGGTAAAAAATACGAATTAGGTAGATTTGTTAATTATTTGCTTTATAAATTAACAGGATCAAAATGGTTTATAAATCGAGATAATAGCAAAAAATACGTATGTTCAGAAATCAATGGGCTTTGTAGGGGGTTACCAAATCCTCACTTATTAGTTCCCCAAGATTTTGTAAAATTCATCAAAAAATCCTAATTTACCAAAATGGAAATAACAGAAAAAACAAGGTTTAATTTCAACGGCGAAAAAATGGTAGGTGCATTCGTAGCTGTTTTTTTAGTAGCATGGGCATTGCATTTATATATCACCAAGCAAACCGAACGTGACGACAGGCAAGATAATAAAATTGACCTTGTAACCGCTAAAGTAGTTTCTTTAGAACAAGAATTTAAAGCAAGTTCTATTGAAATAAATAATAAGTTGGATAGGATTATTGAAAAGCAAGCAATAGACCACGACATAGTTATAAGACACGAATATAGCAAGAAATGAAAACAAGTAATAGAGGAATAGAACTAATTAAACGCTTTGAAGGGTTAAGATTAAAGGCTTATGTATGTAGTGGTGGTGTTGATACGATAGGCTACGGTACTACTATTCTCCCAAACGGTATCAAAGTCCCTAAGGGGTCAACGTGCACAAAAGACCAAGCCGAAATGTTTTTAAAAAACGATTTAGAAAAGTTTGAATCTGGAGTGCATAGATTAGTAACCGTACCAATTAAGCAAAACCAATTTGATGCTTTAGTATGTTTTTCCTACAATGTTGGTTTAGGTGCTTTAGGGAAATCAACACTACTAAAAAAGATAAACATAAACCCAAACAGCGAAGAAATAGAAGCGGAGTTTATGAAGTGGAGTTATGCTAAACATATACAACTTGAAGGGTTAAGATTAAGACGTAAAGCAGAAAGCGAATTGTATGAAAAAGTTAATTGATAGGATTAAAGCTGAGGAAACAAGAATTGGTAAACTATTAGTTTACTATATCCCCGTTTTTGTGGGTATTGTGGCTAGTATTGTGGAAGTATTACAAGCTTTAGAATCTATGCCTATAAACGTGCCATTTAATACCAAGGAGGCTATCGCAATTTGTACATTAATTGGTATTATTGGTGGAAAATTAACTAAGAAAAAAGATGTTTAAATATATACTTATTGCTATATTGTGTTTCTGTTTAGGTGGATTATTAATGTATTCATTCAATCATAATAATGTTGAAATTAAGCATATAAACCACACTATTACAGACACTTTAATCCAAAAAGTTACAGTTATGCAAAAGGCAAAAGAAGTTATTAAATTAGTATCTTATACTAAGCTTAAACGTGAAGTTGATACACTTCACACAATAGACACGTCAGCTAGTGAGCTTGTTTTTAAGTTACTTAGTGAGATTAACAAACGTGATTCTATTATAGCGATTGATTCTATGCAGGTAGATGTGTTAATAAAAATTAGCGATATTCAATCTGCTCAAATTGACACTTTGGAAATTAAGTTAACAGAAGCTACTAAGCCAAAAAAAGCTTTAAAATATAGCTTAATAGCAAACTTTGTTTTATTGTTAGGGTTGATAATTAAATAAGCCAAAAAAAGCCTAACTATTAATTTAGTTAGGCTTTTGTTTTTCTACAAGATGAACATTCACATATTTCAATCCTAAATCTACCGCATCCACGTGCGAAAATGTATCCTCTATCAATTTGCGATTGATACCATCCCTTATCAATCCAACTTTGCAAAGTAGTCGTTTTTTTTATTCTTACACTGCCTGAATCAGGCGCTTTCCATTGATTACCCATACTTTCCTTTTAATCGTTCCAATTCTTTTAACTCGGTAATCCTTACCGTTTCTTTAAAGTGTTTGGCCGTGTATGACATAAATTCCTCCATTGTCATATAATTGTGTTTTTATTTTTTCATAAATTGTAATTTTTTCTTTTTTGTATTTTTCGTAAGATTCTAAATTATCAAAAATAGCACTTTTATTTATTGGTTTTTCGTTAATGGTTAGAATACAACCATAATTTGAAAATATAATTTTTTCCCTAGACAAAAGCCTTTTTAATACTTCTACATTATTTTCTGGAGGGCGTAAGTACAATTTATATTTAGGCTTATTTTTCATACTTTCCTTTTAATCGTTCCAATTCTTTTAACTCGGTAATCCTTACCGTTTCTTCAAAGTAAGCATCATTTTTCATTCTTCTTTCATATTCTTCATCCGTTTCAAGACGCTCTTTGTAAGGAATAAAGTCTACTTCTTCATATCCTGCATCATAAATTACATCAATATGAGTATATCCTAAATTCTTCATTTCTTCAAGATAAGATTCAATATCGCTAATTTTATTATAACCGCTAAATTTAATTGTTGAATTACCATCAATTTTTTTTATCTTTTTCATATTCTTTTATATCTAAATACCAACAAAATTTTCCTTTTCGTGCCTCAATTAATGACAATAAGTAATCTACTTTATCGTCAAAAGTTTTCCCCTGTACTTTGGCCAGTCTGTGGTACGTGCCAATTTTTAAATTAACTGTTGGTTTATGATACATTTTAGTAAAATTTAAACCTCCTGACTACGTGCCAGGAGGTTGGAAGGTCGGAGTAACTTCCTTTGCTAAAAAACTGACGTTTTAAGGATTTCCGACATGACAAATATAAACAAATTTGTTTAAATATCAATCATATCGCTTTAAATTATTTTCATTTTTATACAATTTATTGCAAGCGTGTTTTCTTGCTTCGTCACTTTTTACATCAATAAAACCAAGCTTTTCACGGCAATGGTAACAGTAAGCCTGATTCCGATTAAGCATAGAAGCTGAACGGCTTAAACTGCCATAGTCGCTATTATTTAACGTCTGACAGTTACCACCCTCAACAGGTATCAGTTCACGTATTTTACCATCAAAACCCCTAACCTTCACGCCTCAATGCTTTAATAATACCTTCAATAATTTCAGTTCTCTGAGCCGTTCGCTTATTGTTCCACCATCCACGAAGCGAGATAATTAAGCTTTCTTTTTTGTGGTTTTCCTTCATTATCCAATTCTCTGGACATTCCGGACATGATTTTGTTTTGTCTAGTTGTTGCATAAATTTATCGAGTCTGATGGTTCTAAGTAATTTGTTTTTTTATTGTCTTTTTCGTTATAAACGTACGTGATAACCTCAATTGTGCTTTTTACTTGTTTTTTCTCTTTCGGAACACATGAAGCAAGGCACATACACGCCAGGATTACTATTCTTAACTGCATAAATTAATATTTCTAAGTCTTTTTTTGCTGTAAATGATAAATTATACTTTTCAGTAAATTCGTTTATTAGATCACGGTTAGTCATTTTGCACCTCCACTTTTCCATCTTGGAACGCTTTTAATAAAAGCAATAGCGTTTTTTGGTTCATTTCGAATAGTGCCAAGTCTTCTTTTGAAGTTTTGGAGAAAACGCCCTTACCAAGTTTTTCAAGTTCGTCAGTTAGCGTATAAAGCGCGCCTTTTAGCTTTTTAGGGAAAACAAATTTATCTTGACTATTTTCAAGCCAGTCGATGTTTTCCAACATTAACGACGACATTACTAATAACGTCGTCGTTCTTGAATCTCTTACTATTGTATTTTTCATATCTTGCTTAATTCTATATCCCTGATTTCTGCACCGCAACTAGGGCAATGATTTACCCTGTATTTTATGCCATCAACATAAGTGTATGGCATAATGTATTTTATTTTATCTTTATTATCAAAATAAGTCATCCAATAGAAGATATTTATAAAATTCTTAAACGATTCGCAACAATGTTTATGTTTCATATCTCTTTCGGGGCTAACATTTCAACTTTTACAGCTTTATAAGAATCGTAATTTACTAAATTAAAATCATTAGGCAATAAATTTTCAAAGTTTTCAAAACTTTTTATTTCAAGTTCACAATTTTGATATTTAAAGCAATCTAATTGAAACATGTCCATAGCTGGCTGTATTTGATTTTCGTACAAGTGTACGCACTTTAAATCTCCTTGGATAGCTAGTGCCTTATATCCTGTTATCTTTTCTAAAATCAACGCTAAACTAGCATATGATGCAATATTAAATGGTAACCCTAAAAGCAAATCTACACTTCGCTGATACCAGTGCAACTCAAAACCGTACTTACCATCTGCAAGCGGAACACCTATCACCTGGAATTGACTATGGCATGGTGGCAATGCTGTTTTGTCTAATTCCATAGGATTCCATGCGTTAACAATTAACCTACTCCCCATTATATCCGCTTTCATGTCGCGGATTAAATTACTTATCTGGTCAACTTTTCCCCCAAAATTCCTCCATTGTACAGAGTAATTTTGACCTACCGATCCTTGACCTAAATCGTTAAAAACAAATTCATCTAATGGCATTTCTTCGGTTTTTTTATGCCAATTATAGGCATCTTTGTTCCATATCTTGCAATGGTTTTCATTCAGAAATTTAACATTATTATCACCTCTTAAAAACCAGATCAGTTCAGTAATAACCGATTTAAACGCTAATTTCTTAAGCGTTAATGCTGGGAATCCGTCGCTAAATTCATGCCTGAAAGTGTAGCTAGGTATCTGTAAACGCTTTACATTGCGTCTTTCATTGTTGTATTCAGTTCCTTGTGTTAATACTGTTTCAAGTATTGCTCTAAATTCTAAATCTATCTTTGCCATTGTTTTTATGAGTTTAAATGTGTTACATAAGCTTTATAAGCTAAATACATAGCTTCAATCTGTTTGAATTCTGCTGTACCTCTTTTTGTTTCAAATTCTTCTTCGCTTGCAAAAAATGAATCCCAATCTTCAATTGTCATTTTCTTACATCCTATTTTTATGATTCTATTGTTAATTATAGAGGTATTCCATTTTGAAAAAAGGGGTAAATTAGCGCCGTACAAGTCAGCGCCTTCTAAATTAGCGCCTTCTAAAGAAGCGCCTCGCAAATTAGCGCCGTATAAGTTAGCGCCTCGTAAGTCAGCGCAGTATAAGTTAGCGCCTCGTAAGTCAGCGCCGTATAAGTTAGCGCCGTACAAGTCAGCGCCGTATAAGCAAGCGCCGTACAAGTCAGCGCATCGTAAGTTAGCGCCAATCTTAACCCCTTGAATTAAGGTTTTTTTTATAGTGTTGTTTTCGCATTCATATTCAAATAGAATTGAACTATTAAAGCTGTGTTTAATTTGTATTTTCATAAATAATAATCGTTTTCATCCCAAAATTTTTTATTAGCCTTTTCGGCTTCGTTCCAGTCGCGAATAAATCGAACTATAAACAACACAGAACAAACAACTAATAAGCTTAATCCAATCCCTAACATGATAATTAACAGTGTGCTCATAACTTTATAACTTTTGATTTAAAGATTGATTTTGCTATTGCATTAACTTCTTTAGAATTTAGCTTAGTAGCATTTTCAGCTAATGTAACACGGCCAGCATCTTTGTGATAATAAACTTTTCCTACCATAATAATAAATTGACTTTCTTTTTTTTCGTAGTTAGACTTAACTATGTCGCACAGGCGTTTACGTTCAGCCTGTGCGGTTATTGGTTCTCCATGTATCATTTCTTGAATGTATAGCTTATTGAATCGCTGGTGTAAGACTTTACAGGTAGTTTTGGCACTACTTCGCCATCCTCTGTCACTACGTTGTGAACAGTCTTAAAGCTTTGTGAAAGTAACGATTTGCGCTCATCCAATTGCTTTTTTAACATCGCATATTCGGCATCTTGTTCAAAGTCTAAGATAGCGTAGCCGTTTCTTTTTGAAACTTTGCATCCGAAAAGTTCGTGAGTAGATCCGATTTCTTTTTTCAAAACGTAAGGCTTAATTTTCTCACGTGCTACCTTTATAGATTCCTCTGCAAATTTTAATTTACAGTCCATTTCGAGCGCGTCAAGTTCGCTATTTTTAAAAGATTCAATTAAGTTTTCAGAAATCTCTTCAATTCCTACCCTGTCAAGCTGAACGCTGACAGGGTTAATGTTGGTAATTTTAGTATTCATTTTTTTGTACGTCTGTAAGTGTGTAATATTTTTCTACCTCCGTAATAGTAGCGCCTTTCAATTTAGCTTTAGTCAAGTTTTCGGCTGTGGCGACTGGTTTTGTGCTTACTGCGCTTGCCTTGTTCCCATCGTCATCATCTGCCCCAACACAAAGAAAAGATTGTAAGCCGTACCTTCTCGCGTAAGAAATACCGCTTCCCTGAGCCTGTGCATCATTAAGCTTGTTAAAGATAATTTCAGTGTTACTTTCCAATGTTTCACCGCTTTCGTGAAGCAAAAGTGTTTTAACGTAGTTTTTCCCGTCAATTTGACAAATAGGCTGTAATACGCTTATTTTATGCTTGTTTAGGATTGGGAGTATTGCTTCCCTAACTGCGTTTAAGTCGCTGTATTTTGACTTAAAAAAAGGATTAGAAGCTTGTTTTACGGGGTTGCTCATTTCTGATTGTGCAAGTACCAATGCTGTTGCTATTTGTTTCATTTCTTTGTTCTTTTTTCGGTGAATGTGTCAACTACTACGCTAGGATAGCCTAGCCATAAGTCCATTAATTCTTTTTTCTTGTCACTTTTTGCAAGTGCTGGGAGAATCTCAAACCCGTTTTGCAATTCTCTTAATTCGTAGCGCATAATTTCTCGTATTTTTTAGCTCGTTCAAATTTTAATTGCCTAGCCACTCCAGGTGAAGTATTAAGTGCTGACATGATCATTAAGTGTAATTTAGTTTTGGTTTTCATGGTTATCTTATTATTCGTTTTTTTTCTTTTTCGCTAAATAATTTCATTATCTACTGGATATATTAAAGGGTTAAATAATCTTTTCCAAACTACATCATATTTATTAGGATTTGATGTAACTAAAATGCCATTTTTTCGACATCTTAGTTTATATTTTACTGTTTCCATTATTTTATTTCTTTAGCTGATACAGGCATTAACCTACCATTTGCAGTAGAATAGTAATAATATCTAACACATTTTGCAGTTTCTTTTGAAAACACATTAAATGTTTTACCATTTGAGAAAGTTACTGTTTTATTAGTTTCAGAGAATATTGTGAAGTCTATCATTTTCTTATTTGTTTAGTTGTTTACCGTTTATGTTGATACAAAGATACAACTTGTTTTAATATAAACAAACAAATAGATAAAAATAAGTGAAAAAATTTTTAATCACTTATTTTTTAGGGTTTAAAATGGTAAGTCGTCCGCCCCTGGATCTGGTTGGGATTCTTTATTAGTGATGCCTTCGCTATTCTTATCAATTCTCCACGCGTTAATATTCGTAAACCATTTTCCGTTATACTCGCGCGCATCTAGGTTGTAGTGTACCTCAACCAATTGCCCTACACTAAGCGACTTCACAACGGGGAGCAGCTTATCTCCCATGGCTGTAAAACTTACCTTTTTCGGGTATTGACCTTCAACCTCTTCTATCACAAAATCAATCTTTGCCCATTCCTTACCGCTTTGATTTACTCCCCTTTGCTCTCTTAATATAGCGTGTACTTTGCCTTTAATTTGTCCCATGATTTTAATAGTTGTTTTGAATGTAATTTTTGATTGATTCCTGATACTTTAAAGGTATATCCCTTTGTTTTTTTAACGCCTGATAAAGCGTATTTTTCGGTATATTTAGATCCTTTTCAATTTTTGAAAGGTTGTATTTTCGTTTTCCTAACTCTTCAATTAGTTCGTCATTCATATTATAAATATTTAAATAATAAATAGTTGTAAGTATAACAATCCCATTGTGTATCTGTTATTAACTCATTTAATAAACCATCCAATCCCCCTAGTTTTTGTATAACGTCAAAAATTTTAACGCATAGGTAATCTACATCCTCATTGATATTGTCCTCGAACACATCAATAAAATGCTTTCTTAATATTTGTATCTCTTGTAATTCCATTCACAAATATAAACAAATTTTGTTTAAATAAAAATAAATTGAAATTATTTTTTTATTGTGTTGTATTGTAATATATTTTGTTTACATTTGTGGCATGGAAACAAAAAAGGCAACAGTATCTTTGTCGATTGAAGCAATTGACAGGATCAAAATTCACTTAATAAAAAAAGGCCAAAAAGCAGGTGTGCAGAACTGCATTGATTTTGCATTAAAATTCACATTTGAATTATTAAAATAATGGAATATAAAGAGTTTTTAGAAAATAAAATTATAGTAGCTGAAAAATTTGGTTTTAAGCCCTATAAAAATAAAGATATACTTTTACCTCACCAAAATGTAATAGTAGATTGGTGTATTGAAGGTGGTAGACGTGCTATATTTGCCAGTTTTGGGCTTGGAAAAACAGTAATGCAGTTAAGTATTGCAAGGCAATGTATTTTAAAAGAAAATAAGCCTTTTTTAATAGCTATGCCTCTTGGAGTAGTCGGAGAGTTCAAAAAAGACAATGAACTTTTACAAAGCGGTTATGATATTGAATACATAACAGATACTGATTCAATTGAAAACTATGAACCGAAAATATACCTTACAAATTACGAGCGTGTAAGAAAAGGAGATATTGATGCTTCTAAATTTTGCGGTGTATGCTTTGACGAAGCATCTGTTTTGAGAAATATGAAAACAGAAACCACTCAATATGTTTTACAATATTTCGGTAAAATACCTTATAGATTTGTAGCTACTGCTACGCCAACTCCAAACGATTTCATAGAGATTCTAAATTACGCGGTTTTTCTTGGGGTAGTTGACAGGGGTCACGCGCTTACAAGATTCTTTCAAAGAGATTCAACAAAAGCTGGGCATCTTACTTTATATGAAAACAAAAAAGATGAATTTTGGAAATGGGTTTCAAGTTGGGCAATATTTATAAACAAGCCATCAGATTTAGGCTATGATGATACGGGATACGATTTACCAGAATTAGATTTAAGAGAAATTGAGGTTCAAAACAATAGTGATGATGTTATATTTAACAAGTACGGTGAGCCTGTAATTTTCAAAGATACAACTAAAAGCTTGGTAGATGTTTCGAGAGAAAAAGCTGACAGCGTAAGCCTTAGATGTCAAAAAGCGGTTGAACTTCTTAAAAATCATGATGGGGAGAATGTTATTATGTGGCATCACAGAGAATCTGAACGTGCCGAACTTGAAAGGTTGATTGACAAATCAAAACGTATTTCTGTTTTTGGTAGCCAAACAAATCAAGATAAAGAAAACCTTTTAATGGCATTTGCAAATGGAGAGCATCAATATTTATTAACAAAACCACAAATCGCTGGTTCAGGGTGCAACTTTCAACATCATTGCCATATTGCCATTTATGCTGGAATTGATTATAAGTTTAATGATTTCATTCAAGGAATACACAGAATACAAAGATTTAAGCAATCAAAAAAAGTAATTGTTTATGTTATTCATACTCAAAATGAAAGAGATGTTTTAAAAGAGTTGAAAAGAAAATGGAAGCAACACATAGAATTACAGCAAAACATGATTAACATAGTGAGAGAATACGGTTTGAACGATGAAAAAATAAAAAGCGAAATGAAAAGACAAATGTTTAATAATAGAAATGAGATTAAGGTTGGTAATGCTGTTTGTGTTAACAATGACACAGTCGAGGAAACCAAAAAACTAGCTGACAATTCAAGGGATTTAATAGTATCATCAATTCCGTTCGGAGATCATTATGAATATTCCGACAATTATAATTGTTTTGGACATAATCATGGGAATTCAGAATTTTGGAAACAAATGGATTTTTTAACGCCTGAACTTCATAGAGTGTTAAGACCTGGGAGAATAGCGGCTATTCACGTAAAAGATAGGATTCAATACAGTTACCAAAATGGTACGTCATTTACTACTATTTCGGATTTTGCATCAGAAACATCAATGCACTTTCAAAAACATGGATTCTATTTAATGGGCAAAATATCAGTTACAACAGATGTTGTAAGAGAAAATAACCAAACATATAGACTAGGTTGGAGTGAGCAATGTAAAGATGCTTCTAAAATGGGCGTAGGTTTGCCAGAATACATTTATTTATTCAGAAAAGCACCTACTGAAATGAACAACGCATACGGTGATGTTCCAATTTCAAAAAGCAAAGAAGAATACACACGCCCACTTTGGCAGATAGATGCTCACGCATATTGGAAAAGTTCAGGTAATAGGTTGTTAAGTTCAGAAGATGTGGCTAGAATGGATGTTAGTGCCGTTTGTAAACTATGGAAAAACAATGATTTAACAGAAGTATACAACTATGCTAAACATTTAGAACTTAGTGAAGAACTTGAAAAATTAGGTAAATTGAGCAGTTTGTTTATGACATTACCAACACATAGCAACAATGAGCTTGTATGGACTGACATTAACAGAATGAATACATTAAACGCAAATCAGGCAAACAAGAAAAAAGAAAAGCACATTTGCCCGCTCCAGCTTGATATTATTGAAAGACTTATAAATAGATTTAGTAGCGAAGGAGATGAAGTTTTTGACCCTTTCGGAGGTTTATTGTCTACTTCATTTATTGCAAGTAAATTAAAGCGTAAATCTAGGTGCCATGAATTAAATACTCAATATTTCACAGACGGTTTATACCATTTAAAAGCACAGGAATATAAGCTAAGCATTCCAACTTTATTTGATATCATATAAACCTTAATAGCCCCTTTAATTAGGGGCTTTACTAACATGAAAAGCCAAAACAAACAAATTAAAAATATGGGTATTTTTTTTTGGTAATGTAAAAGTAATTTTGTAGTATTGCATTGTTGGAGTGGTAGCCAATATCAAAAATTAGGTTAATAACTTAACCGAAAAAGAAACCCCGATGCAAGACTACCACCTTGTATTCGGGGTTTTCTTATTTAGTAAAATTATGAAGAATTTAGAATTAGAGTTTATTGGAAAAGGTCAAGTTAAAGGATTTATTTTCAAACAAATTGATAGCAATGAAAAATGTTTTATTTATGAAGTAAATACTGGTAATAGTTTACATTATGAGGTATTTAATAGAAAAGAAAATACACAATTTAATTGTATTTCTTATCCTTCAGATAAAGCATTTGGGTTATGGGCATTTTGTTTTAAATCAAAAGAATCAGCATTAAATAAATTTAATGAATTAATGTTTAAAAATCATGAGTAAACTTAGAAGTGTATCCACTGCATTTTGGAGTGACCCGTTTATTGAAGAGTTAACTCCAAGCGAAAAATTATTGTATCTATATTTTATTACTAATGAAAAAACTAACATGCTTGGCATTTATGAACTTAGCATAAAGAAGATTTCTTTTGAAACAGGTTTAAATAAAGAAACTGTTTTAAAGGCTTTGGAATCATTCGAAAGGATAAATAAAATAAAATATAAAGAGAATTATTTAATTTTATTGAATTTTCTAAAACATCAGCACTTTAATACAAACATGATAAAGTCAGCTATTGATTGTTACGAAAATTTGCCTAACTTCTTAAAAGATAGTACAGTTAAGTTGGATAAAAATAATACTTCCGAATCCTTTGAAACCCTTTCGAACCTTTACGGTATGGTTCCGAAAGTAGAAGTAGAAGTAGAAGTAGAAGTAGAAACAGAAACAGAAACAGAAACAGAAACAGAAATTCATCCGCTACGCTTATATGTTTCTCAAAATTTTACTAATGTTTCTAAATTAAAAACACAATTAACGAATAAACAATGTATTGATTTATTAAAAGAGTTTGGGAATAAATTAATTGATGAAAAGTTAAAAGCAATGGAAAATACAGCACAACTAACAAAGAAAAATTTAAGTGTTTATTTAACTTTGGTAAATTGGTGTTCAAAAGAAACAAAATCAACATTACCAACTCAACAAACTAATGTTTCACCTCCTAGCCAATACAAAAAACATGAAAACTAATTTGCCAAACGATATAAAAATTGAAAAGACAATATTAGGTGCTTTTCTAAACGACTCATCCGCACCAATTACATTTATCCAGCAAATAAAACCTGAAATGTTTTTTGATGAAAGTTGCAAGGATGCAATAACTGCCATTGAAAGCCTAATTAAAAAAAATATAGGTATTGATATTTTAACAGTTTCTAAAGAATCGAGAGCATTAGGACTAAGTTGTACGATGATTTTCATAAATGAGTGTTATAACTTAATTGTAAGTACTCAAAATTTGCAATCTTACATATCTACATTGAAAGAACTCTATGTGAGACGTGAATTAGTACACTTTGCAAATAAAAGTTTGTTAGAAGCGATAAATTTAAGTATTGACCCTTTGCAGTTAATGGCAAAAGTTCAAAGCCAATTATCTACTGCGGTAGACAACTTAGTAGTAAAACCAATAGATGAACTTTCAAAATTATCTAATGATCGTATTATTGACTTATTGGATACAAAAAAAGAGAAAAAAATAAAAGGTATTCCAAGCGGTTTTGTTTCAATAGATGAAACAATGGGAGGTGATTTTAAAAATGGAAGTTTAATAATTTTAGCAGGTAGACCTGGAATGGGTAAAACTACATTTGCTTTAAACATTGCACGCAATATGGCTTTTTTTCAAAACGCTTCAGGTGTTGTATTTTCGCTCGAAATGACAAAAGACCAGCTAGTAGACAAATTTATAGCATCAGAAAGTGGAGTTGATTCTCGGAATATAGACCAAAATAAGGTACATGATTTAGATATTATGCCACTCCAGGAAGCAAGTATAAGGCTAGGCAATACAAATGTTTTCCTGGATGATTCGTCAGGGCTAACACCCATGATTTTAAGAAGTAAGGCAACAAATTTAAAAATAAAGCATGATATAAAATTTATAGTTGTGGACTACTTACAGCTCATGCAAGATGACAATCGTAAAGGTAAAAGCAGAGAACAAGAAGTTAGCGAAATTTCACGAAGTTTAAAGCTAATAGCTAAAGATTTACAGATACCTTTAATTGCATTAAGTCAGCTTAGTAGATCATGTGAAGCGAGAACAAACAAACGTCCTATGTTATCAGATTTAAGAGAAAGCGGAAGTATAGAGCAGGATGCAGATGTTGTAATGTTTGTTTATCGTCCAGAATATTATAATGAAATGTTTGACGCCAATGGGAATAGTTTAACCAATAAAGCAGAAATTATATTTGCTAAAAATAGATTTGGAGAAGTTAAGTTTACAACAATAGACTGCGATTTATCAAAGTCAAAATTTATGGATTTGAACAATAAAACAAATTTTGAACAACCAAGTATAAACTCGTTTCCTAAAGATGTAATTAGCCAAGAATTTGTATTTTAAATTTAAAGATATGTATAAACCATCAAAGTACAGGGCAAAAAAAACAGAATACAATGGAATTATTTACGATTCTAAAAAAGAAGCAAAAAGAGCTATTGAATTAGATTTTTTTCAAAAGAATGGAATAATAACAGGGTTACAACGTCAAGTAAAATTTAATTGGATAGAAACACACCAAAAGGATTTTGTAAGCGATGAAGTACAATTTAAACGGTCTTATATTGCCGATTTTGTTTATTTTGACATAGAAAAACAAATTGAAATAGTAGAAGATGTAAAAGGATTTTTGACTGCAGAATATAAGAAGAAAAAAAAGATTGTAGAAAAATTATTTAGCATTAAAATAGTTGAAATTTAAACAAAGTTGTTTATATTTGTGAATGAAAATAATTAACCCAACTAAGCACCTAGGGATATAGTAGATTAATCATCGAAAAAATACTGTTTGGTATGTAATAAAATAAAGCACCATAT
>Ga0209354_10000640_pt1 | contig 16352 bp, 40 predicted proteins | sample LauGreSpBDMM15DD_2_FD_187562 | JGI IMG/M metagenome (GOLD analysis project Ga0209354, IMG submission 187562) | Freshwater lake microbial communities from Lake Michigan, USA - Sp13.BD.MM15.DD (SPAdes) (version 2) | ecosystem: Environmental > Aquatic > Freshwater > Lake | place: Lake Michigan...
AATAAACCCTCGTCGTTTACGTAGTTTAGTTGCAAGCCCGTAATCTCTACTGCTTTAGCTTTGTTGCTCCAATAGCCATTGCCATTTGTGTTTAGTGTTGCTGTTAGTTTGTACATCGTTCGCTCCTGTTTAAAAACTAATTATAGCGCATTTTGGCAAAGTTGTCAAATGCGCTATGTATTAACCCTTATGCGTCTACGGTCATTGGCTCTATCTCGTAAACAACGTCGTCTCTGTCACAGCCGTCTGCTTCCCATTGCTGTAGCATTTCCTCTAGTGCCGCTTCAGCTTTAGCCCTAGTGCTGTATGCACCCATATTGTAAAACTCGTCTTCGCTGTCGCCCCAGCCCTGTATTTGTACAATGTACGTTTTGCTCATTTTCGCTCCTTCAAAAAACAATTATAACATTAATCCACGTAGTAGTCAACCGCTTGCGTTAAGTGCGCAAATGCCGTGTCCACCTCTTCAAAGCAGTCTAGTTCCGCTAGTTGTGCCCCGTCACATGTTGCCTCTTGTAGCAATGTCTCTACTTCTGCCAGCTTCTCAAAAATTGCTAGCTTTACTGCGCTTTGTTGCATTGTGCTTCCTTTGTTGCTAAGTGTTTATTATAGCGCATTTAGCCAAAATAGTCAAATGCGCTGTGTATAACCCTACAGTTTAGTCTACTATTACAATGTTGTTTGTACGCAACGTCTCCTGCGCTGTACGCATTACACGCACAATGTCCACAGCAACAGTGTCTGCACTCATATCTCCGCTAACAAATGCGCTGTTGCGTTGTGTAATGCTTTCGTTTGCGTTGCAAAATGCCACAAGCAATTTGTATGTTTTAAGTTTTTTGTTGTATTGTACTTTAGCACGGGCTAGGCAATTTGTAAGCATTTGGATCCTTTGTTGTTTAAGTGTTAATTATAACGCAAATTTCCCAAACTGTCAACTCCCAATGCAAAGACCCTTCAAAGGTACTGGTCATTCAGCTCAGGCTGTATGTGCTTCACAAGCTCGCGCTCGTATGCATAGGCCTCTGCTCTGCCCCGTACAATGTCTATCACTGAGTGCTCCCAGCCGTCCCATGCGCCCGCACAAATGTACTTGTACAGGGCCCACTCACGTGCCTCATGCCGCGCACGTGAGATGTGCTTGCGCCAACGCTCTTTGACTGCTTTTGCTACACTAACAGAGCCCTTGCGTGTGAGCCCTATATAGCTAGACCCGTTGTGGCTAGCTGAGTAGATGATGTAGTTACAATCGCTTCGTGCAGTTCTTTTTGTCATAGCGTATTGTAGCGCATTTTGAGCAAGTTGTCAAATGCGCTACAAAGACCCTACGGGCTGTAGGGTTATGCTACTGCTTTGTAAACTGTTACAGTAGTGTCTGCAAAATCTGCATGGGCATTGTAAAATGCTTGTGCTCGTGCAATAGCGTCTTGTGCGCTAGTTGCTTTTACTACGCACAAATCTTCTATGTTGTCGTAGCGCAAATAAACTGTGTATTCCTGCATTGTGTTTCCTTTGTTGCTAAGTGTTAATTATAGCGCAAAAGGTCCAAAGTGTCAATAACATACTTTTTGGCGGGTCTCTCGGTGCTGTTTGACTGAATCGCCAAAAGGTGTTATAATAACTGTATTCGAAAGCAAGCTGGGGTGGACGTGGAGGCTGGGCGCCATTTGTTAAGTTAGTGAGCACTAACTTAAAGACCTGGTTGACAAAAGGGTCTTGCAAAAAAAGCGAAAACCCGGTTGACAAAACGGGTTTTGGTTGGGCGCAGTCCCGGCCCCTAATGCTGTTTTACTTTGGTTTGAACCGCCTCTACACACTACAGCAATAATTCTAAATAGTCCGCGGCCTCTGTGTGATCGTTGAATATTTCATATTGGCAAGTAACACGATGTTCATCATACTTGAATACATGTACATGTCCATTAGTGCGACAGATGCTGACATGTACAGTATAGTTACGATCTTTCACGTATATATTAGCTACAGTGATGAAGCTCAGTGTCATACAGTATTTAACGGTTCGAGGTTCTTTAAGTAGTTAGACGAATGTGAAGCCGTACTGTATACGAGATCTATCGTGTGACAAAGTGTGAAATAGATCTCCCCACCTTGCTTGCAGGGAGATCTATAGGGGTGCCAGGTTGACAAAAGTGTGGAAAAGTGTATCAAAGTGTGATAAAGTGTGACAGAATCGGGAGAATGAGCCGGAAATGGTTCGGCACACCATGCGTGTAGGGTTTGAGAAAGGTGGGAGTCGAGCGAGACTGAGGCATAGTTCTAATACATACTCTGTACAGCGGGGTCTTTTGAAGTACACGCTCAATACCCCTTGACCCTACAGCGGGGTCTCTGCTACTATAGCTTATACGCACACTAGGGTCTAGCTTCCACTACGGAATCGGGCAGTTCTCTCACTGTGCGTTACCAAGAGTGCTACAGCGGGGTCTCTTGTGGTGTATACGTTAACCCCGGCACAGCGTAGCGTTCATGCTTACTAGCCAACTGTACAGCGGGGCCTAGCTAAGTACTATACTGTACAGCGGGGTCTCCGTGTGAGCAGTAACGGGTGTTGCGATGAGTCAACAGTGTGTCCACACAGAACTTCAGTACTGGATCACAGTACGTGGGTTCAAAGTCACGTGCTGTTGTGCTGTATACTTGTGGCTCATATGTGCCTTTACACGTGTCAATCAAACAGTCCACAGCTAGAGTACTGCTGATCATATCACTTGTTGGGATCGTTAAACAAGTAATTGGGCACTGATTCAATACCCACAGCTTCCAGTTTAACACGCCCAAGCCAATCAGTAGCACGTAGCTTTTGTTGTTGATTAAGTGTTTGCGCAAATGCATCAGCCCACTGTTGTGCTGACTGTTCAGTTAGTTCAAGTTGATTCAGTTCCATATTAACTTGACACTGCCATTCGTTTAGACTTGGGCTGTGTGCCCATACTGTGTATTTCAGCATAGTTGCTCCTAGTTTTTCTTGTGTCCACGCCAGCAACGAGCTACCCAATCTGTAGCACCACTTTGTGGATCTTGGCAGGCAGTCACAGCAAATTCATGTGCCCACGTCCATGCTTGTCTTTCATCTTTGGTGTATCTGCCACCTGGCCAGCCCACATCCACCAAGATGTATTCAAAACTGCGATCCAGTGACTCACTGTATGCGCCCACTAACCAATATTCTTCCGTTGCCAATTCCTGTGTCATTTGATTACCTTATATTATCTTTAGTATAACATGTGATACAGTATACACAGCCATGCCCACTATGACTGCTATTATGGTCCACACTATGATTTCAGTTGTTGTGTTCATATGCCCGTCCTATTATAGGTTCTGCTGATGTCTTTAACTTCACAATAGTACTTATCTTTCATCACGTTGATGATGGTGCAATCAGCGTTGGGCACAGTGTTTGATAACACATGGTCACTTATGCTTTTTTGAGTAGTTATCAAGCTAACACCACTCGCCACTGAGTATACAGCACAGCCCTGTAGGTAGGCGCAAAGGCATATCAATACAGCAACGTAGGCCAGTCTATATAGGAGTTTTTGGGCAAGATTCATGTGTATACTATAGCACAGGATAGAATTAGTGTCAAGTCCCGTGAAGATAGACCGTGGCCTTTGCGCACGGGCTATTTGAGCGGATAAGGCTATACTGGGGCAGATAGCTCAAAATTTTTGTCGCTACCGCTTCGCGGCTTGGGCTTAGTCTGGTTGGGGCCTGAATCTGGAGAGAAACGCTTCCAAACGGCACGTGTACAGCTTGTCGTTCAAAATGTCCCTGTAACGTGCCCATTCTTCCTCTTGTTCAACTGGAGTGTACACGCTGAGTAGCTCAAACTCATGGCTGTCAGCTGTGCTCCAGTATTTGTTCATTCCACGTGGTAATGCCATTATGCTATCATCCTTATATAAGCAACAATATCTATAGTTGTGATTAGGGCATAGTTAGCCACCATGCCAGTTGATCCGCGTGTCCAAGCCGCCCATCCAAATATTGTACACTGTATGACAAATAGGGGATATAGGTATATGAAGGGAGGAGTAGGCAGGGTCATGCCCATCCATATGGTACAGCCTATGCTCATGAACCATGCTGTTAACTCCAAGAGGAATCGTGTGGGTCTTTCATTATAGTCAGTCTTTATGTAAGCTATGGTGTCTTGTATCATATCGTAATTATGCCGCATCACAATCACAGGATGTAAATACTGGCATGACCATGTACACATACCCCAACGCACCCTATTTGTTACCCAATTGGCCCACCAGCGGCAAATGGGACTGCACTGACACTGAACAACTGTATCAACTGAACTTGACTCGTAGGCCTCCTGGATGGGATTGGCAGGATCAACCCGTGGAGTACACCTGGAACTCAAACGGCTATCGTGCGCCGGAATGGGAGCATGTGGCATGGAGCACCAGTCATGTGGTCATGGGCTGTAGTTATGTGTTGGGTGTGGGCGTGAATGATGCTGACACACTGGCCAGTCAGATGGAACGAGAGCTTAGGGAGCCAGTGATCAATTTGGGCATGGGCGGTACAGGTCCCATGGCCATCATGTACAACACATTGCGTATGCAGGACATGGATTGGCGGCCCAAGTCAGTCACCATCATCATACCTGAGCTGACACGCTTAACATACTTTGATCAAAACTCAGTGGACAACCTCATACCTTGGAAAGTTCAAAGTCAACGCAACACCGGCATCTTGTACATGTATGAAAAATGGCTCACTCCACCCAATCATGCTGACATATATGGCACAAGCCTGCTGAGGGGTGCTGAAGCTGTGTGGCTCAGTAGAGGTGTGCCAGTTATACTACGCCACTGGACTCCTACCACTGGTCCTGGTCGCTTGGCACCCAGCCTGTCACCTTTGGTGGACTGTGCCAGAGACATGATGCCCACAGCGGATGGTGAGTGGTTCAGTCATGCTGGCCCCAAAAGTCTCAGCAACTGGGCCAAAGAAATAGTCATGAGTATAAGGGCATTATAACATGTATGTGTATGGCAAACAGTTACTACTACCTGCTAAAGAAAACAACAGGCTGTTCAGCGGCCAAGACAGCAGTGAACTGTTTCAAAAGAATCTAGAACGCCAGCCCAAAGATTGGTACTATCGAACCAACTCAGTGGAGTACACATGGAACAGCAATGGCTATCGTGCGCCCGAATGGGATAGGGTTAATTGGAACAACAGTCATGTGGTCATGGGATGCAGTTTTGTTGCGGGCGTGGGCCTAACTGACATGGACACCCTGCCCAGTAGGCTCAGCACTGAACTGAACGAACCTGTGATCAATTTAGGCTATGGAGGTTCGGGTGTGGCCACCCTGGCATACAATAGCCTGTGTTTGATAGATGCAGGCCATAAGCCTCTCAGCGTGACTTTGGTGATACCCAATCTCAGCAGGCTGACCTTTTTTCAGGACACTGATACACTGCACCTGTTACCCAATTTCTTTGTACACAGCAGTGGTAGTCCTTTCAAAAGTTTTTATGAAACATGGATAGGTGTAGGGCCCAATGCTGAAATGCACAGTCACATGCTGATGCGCGGAGTCATAGCCAATTGGACCAATATGGGAGTTCCCTTGGTAATCAAGCATGTGTGGCCCGAAGGAGATTTCGATTGGCAACGCATGGGCCCCAGCTTGTCACCTGCGGTGGATTGGGCCAGGGACCTTATCAACGAGGTACAGAATGGTCATCCAGGACGTAAAACCATGCAGATATGGGCCAGGGTCATAGCTGACGAAATCAGAACCAAACGGCGGGCCTAATGCAGTCATATTCAAGAGACTTGTTGCTACCCTACAAACACAGCCTGGCCATACCCCGGCAAGGCATCAGTTACTTGTATGAGCCCAGTGACACGGAACAACTGTACAAGGCCAATTTAGAACGTCAACCCGCAGATTGGTATTATAGGCATAACCCTGTGACCTATACCTGGAACAGCAACGGCTATCGTGCTCCTGAATGGAGCAATGTTGATTGGGCCTGTACTTGGATTGTCATGGGGTGCAGTCATGTGGCAGGTATAGGTGTAGCAGAACAGCATACCCTGAGCAGTCAGCTGAGTGTGTTGTTGGGCAGGCCCTGTGTAAACATGGGCATGGGAGGCTCAGGTGTTGATGTGGTCATGTACAATAGCCTACGTTTGATAGACCATATGATCAAGCCAGCGGGTGTGGTTGTTGTGGCTCCACAGCTGGCTCGAATGACCTATTGGACCACCAAATACTATGAAAATCTTGTGGCAGGGTTTACACGGCATGAAGTAGACCCGTACATAAAGCAAGCGTATGAAGGCTTCTTAACACATGAACCCAATGCTGAGATGCACGGTCACATGCAGTTGCGTGGCATTCAAGCACTTTGGCAAGCAGAGGGTGTTCCCATCATAATGAGTCATAATGCGGAAGGCAAAGTTGTCAAACCAATTGGCCTCAGCTTGCCTGATAGACAGGATGCGGGCAGAGATGTGGATACAATTGGCGATTTGGCCACTGGTCACAACGGAGTCAAAACATTGAGCAGTTGGGCCACGGCCATAGCCAATGTGATCTAAATCCACCAAATAGTCGTGACATGCTGGGCCAAACCTGTTATAGTTACACATGATTCCTAAACCCATCGACGCTTCTCAATTCAGACTATGGTGCCAAGCCAAATGGTATGAGCATCTGGACGAACTGGATGGGTATGGTCAAAAACCTCCTACATACTCCAGCACCTACTACTTTAAAACTTATAAGTATTGGCTCAAACGAGAGTACCAACATCAAAAGGTAACAAACAATGTTTGACAGCATTTTTATATTATTAGCACTACTATTTGTCAAACATTGGTACATAGACTTTGTTAATCAGTCAATGGAAGAAGTCAACGGCAAGGGCATTTATGGTAACGCATATGGAGTAATGCACAGCATTAAACATGGTGTAGGTACATTTATTGTGATGTTCTTGTTTATTGGAGAATGGCCATTTGCCGTTACCTTAGCGGCCATAGACTTTGCACTACACTATCATATTGATTGGCTAAAGATCAATATCAACAAACGCTGGAACTACACACCAGCAGATCATGCATTTTGGGTTTGGTTAGGTGCTGATCAATTGGCACACGCATTAACTTATATAGGATTGGTTTGGTTAGCTGTATGAACATAAAAAATGGTGATCTTCTTGCAATGGGCAAGAACAATGAGTTTGATATTATACTGCACGGTTGCAACTGCCACAACATGATGGGCGCTGGCATCGCGGCCCAGATTGCACAACAGTTTCCGGACGCACAAATGGCAGACAATGAAACACTGCGTGGTGACCCAGGCAAATTGGGCACGTACACTGTGGGCATGAGCGGACGCTTAGTCATACTCAACTGCTACACACAGTTTGGTGTCAGTAGCACAGGCTCAGATGTGTTTGAATACACAGCTTTTGAACGTGTGCTGGACAAGATTGCACACAGATTCGGCAAGTGGCGCATTGGTTTGCCTTTGATTGGTATGGGACTTGCTGGCGGAGATGAAGGCCGCATTGTTCCCATGATTGAACGGTTTGCTGAACGTGTTGAACGGCAAGGCGGCTCAGTTACTATGGTCAAGTGGTCCCGCAAATGAAACTGTTTAACCTACAAACACAGATCTATCTGCCGTTTGAACATTTCCGGAACTTGGGATGTATTCACGGACGTATAAGTGCAAACAAAGCATGGGAACTGGAACACACATACTACAGTGGCACTTTGCTGGACATTGACATCAGACTCAGTGTGAGAGAACATCATGCTGGGTTTGAGTTCACTGTGGGCCTGTTGGGATATGGCATCAGCTTGCGCATCTACGATGTTAGACATTGGGATTATGACAAAAATACCTACTCTCAAAATCTCAGTTGATCAATGGCAACGCATCCGTGCTGAACTGCACACTGAGCATCCCAAGAGTGTGTTCATGCTACGCTCAAAGATGCGCTCCCGGTTGGGATTCACAGTGCGTGAGCACAACGAATGGATCGTCAAACTCAGCGGTGGCTATGGTGAACATTCAATACATCTTGACTTTTACAGTGAACGCAAGTACACTATGTTTATATTAAAATTCAGCGAGTACTTATAATGAGCAAAGCCCTCCACAAGCCCCACCAGTGGATTGATGGTGAAACAGCGGATCGTATCACAAGTCTTAATCTAAAAGACTATCGTGCTTATCTCAAGAAAGAAATCAAACAATGGAAGAAGAATCCCAAATCAGATGCCAACCCCACGGGCTATTGGATGCATCCTGAAGATGTAGTAATTAATATGCAAACTATTGCGGCACTGGATTTAATTATTAGCCATTTTCCAATCACAGAGGACACAATCAAATGACACTAGAACAACTCAAAGATATTTTTAAAAATCAACTAACAGCAAGTGAAACTTATACACCCAAGTCTACAGTGGAGTATATGATTATCGATACTCTTGCACAGTCCAAGTTAATCAAAGAACACGCTGTGGATAATTTAGACGCTTTACTCACAGAGTTATCTGGTTTTGAACTGGATGCTTACAGAGACAGAATGCCAATTTTTATCAGGCCTGAAATCCAAATAGCATTATGAAACACGTAGAAGTAGGCATGTTCCGCTTGCCAGGTTTGACATTTGGCAAGGAAGAAATCACTGCTGAAGTGCTGGAGGAAATGCAAGCATGGGCAGAAGCTGAAGGTGTCGGCATGAACATGACTGAGACACTTTGGAGTTTTAAGAAAGAAGCACACCGTGATTGGTTTGTGCTACGGTGGAGTGATAGTTTAATTAAACCGAAAGCAGAAGATGTATAAAACAATTTACACAGAAGTTGAAGTGGACGTGGATGCGCAGTGAATTAGACGGCCCTATGGTCAGTGTACATCTGGACTTGCCCATGATGATTGGATTTGTGTGGCATCATTATATACTTGTTGCATACAAAGACATCAAAGGATTACGATCATGACTATCTTTATACCCGTGTTGTTTATGTGCCTTAACGGCAACTGTGAATTCATGCAGGGCACAACACACTACAAAATCGAAGCTCAATGTGTAGCCAGTTTGGACATGCAAAAACAGCACATGCGGAATCTAGTGGAAAAGGCCGCAGAGCAAGGTACCAAAGGTGAAATTACCATTTTGGAAGGTACTTGCATTGATGCTGAAGTCAAAACAACTCAGGGACGAATAACATGACTCTTGAAGATTTAGAATATATCTTTGAATATCAAATTGAAGAAGGCACGGAGAAACTGTACTTCATGCTGACTGACGGTGATCGTCATCCCCTAATACAACGACATCCTGCTGGCGATTTAGTTGGCTTATTGCCCATGTTGGAATCGTTTCAATACACAGGACACAATGTGATGCCGAGGTTTAAGAAATGAACAAACGAATTCGAGAACTTGCCGCAGATGCAAGAGGACAAATGATAGTATTAACCACGGTTGATGATGAACAATGGCGACAACACGAAGAATTTGTGGAAAAGTTCGCTGAGTTGATTGTTCGGGAATGTGCCAATGTTGCCGCTGAACACGATGCATTGGACATTTACGAGGAGATTCGGGAACATTTCGGAGTTGAAGAATGAACGAACGAATTAAAGAACTTGCTGAACAGGCTGGATACACAACGGATATGTTTGGTGTTGGACACTGGGACATGCCAGAGTGTCAAAAGTTCGCCGAACTGATTGTCAATGAATGCATGAATCAAGTAAGAGAACAATATCAGCCTGTGCTGGAAGATGCTGTCATGATGAAGGACACACATTGGGACGGTTATGTTCAATGTGGTGTTGACAGTTATGTGGCTATTAAATTACACTTTTTTGGAGAAGAACTATGAAAGTAGGCGGAATTGATCCAGCTATAGCTCATAACCTTGAGCTAGCCAAGCTGACCCAACAACAAACAATCAAACAGCAACAGCTGAAAGTGATTACTGATAGACAGGAAGAGATAAAACAGATGCGCCCCAAGGATCCAGGCAAGGGTGCTAACATAGATGAAATGGTGTAACAATGATTAAGGGCATAATGGGTAATAGAGGTGTGATAGTCTCTGGCGGAGATGTTAGTACACCTTATATTAACAACAACAGCAGTAATCCCGTACAGGGTATGATTAGACTGTGGGGCAATGACTTTCAGGTGTTTGATGGCAACGCATGGATACAGTTGGCTTCAAGCTATGCCACTGTGAGTTTGGATCAAGACACACAGGATCTGTTACAATGGGCACGTACCCAGCGTCAATTGGAACAAAATCGTGCTACCCTGATTGAAAATAACCCAGCACTGGAAAAGGCATATAAGGCCATACTACGTGCAGAGCAAAACTTTGATATACTCAGCAAGTTCGTTGAAGAGGATGAGCCTGGCGCTGGCAGTGTTCTTGTAGGCTACAATTTTAACACACCATGATTATTTTTATACCAGTATTAGTTATTTGCATGAACGGCTCTTGCGAGTTCATGCAAACCAAAACATATTATCAAACCCAAGCACAATGCAGAGATCAAATTGATGCGCAAAAGCAACACATGAGAAACATAGCAGAAAAAGGCAAGGGCAAAATTGAATACATTGAAGGTACTTGCATTGATGCTGATGTCAAGACTAGAACACGAACGGAAGTAGACGCATGAATATATTTTTAGATATGGACGATGTGGTGGCCGCCTGGCAAGAACGAGCACAAGAGATACTGAAGCTACGGGTTGCCAAAGACAGTGATCGTATACCACAGGCGGAATGGGACAAGCTCAAAGAAGACATACGCTTCTATAGAGACTTGCCTTTGATGGCGGGCGCACATGAACTGGTAGACATGTGTAAGCAGTACATTGCTCATAACCCACAGTACACCTTGAGATTCCTCACAGCATTGCCGCATGACTACAGCATGCCTTTGGCAGTGTATGACAAAGTGCATTGGGGAGACCAACACTTTCCAGGCATACCAGTCACCATTGGTCCATTCAGTTATGACAAGTGGCGTCATTGTAAGAACACAGGTGACATCTTGATTGATGACCGTTTGAGCAACTGTGAAGAATGGGAAGCTCGTGGCGGCATCGCACACAGATATACCACTTGGGAGGCATGTAGGCCATGGCTGGAACAAACACTAAACCCAATGCCCAATTTGTAATATCGCACGGCAGACAAATGGGCAAGAGCTATATTAATAGTCTACTAAAGAACTACTATGCAAGTACGGGTGAATACGAATACAAACCGAAAATCAAATGGCAACAGTTACCCGGACTCAAACTGCAAGCATACACAGATGATGTAGGCCCTCGTGGCTTTGAGCGTGGATTGAATGAGTCAGACATGGATCCTGTACAAGCATGGACAGATGAATGTCACTGTGGCACACGCATGAGCTTTAACGTGTGGCTTTTTAAAAATGAAAAGCAAATCACTATGTTTTTAATTAGGTGGGCAGAATGACTTTACAAGATGAATATCATAATCAATGGAACCCAAAAGCCAGTGCTGGAGACTTGGAGTATTTTATTGGCAAGTTTGAGTGTCGTGTTGAAGACAGTCGCGAGTACAATCAGTATGTGAGACCAACTCCTCAATACCGTGATTTCTACGATAGTGACAATTACAAAATGGCAACTGAGATCGTGCCCATGAAAGCCATACACTTGACTTCGCAAAATCTAGCAAGGTTAGTGGGAGAACAGGAACTTATGCAACGTCTTAATGATGATGCTGAGTATGGCAAGAGGGCATGGGATCACGAACGCAGGGATAGTATAGTACGCAATGAGAATCCTGCTGTGGAGAAAGCCTATCAAAAGTATCAGATACTTTTGGAGTTGGCACGTAAATGAATATAGAACAAGACATTATCAACAAGGCCGGCAAAGCAATGGCTGATGAGATAGACTTCAGTATCCTTACCGAAATGCTGTGTGAATTGGGTTGGCGCAGAGTTATATTGAGTCCAATGACTGGGGAACAGGGACTTGAATTAGATGCCTGGACAGCCAACCACATCAAGGGCAATTTTGAAACATTGGGACTGGTTTGGATCTTTGAAGATGAAGAAGATGCCAATTGGTTTGCGCTGAGATGGCTATAAACAACTACCCAGCAACTAACTATCTAGACGAGCCAAAAAACGTCAAATTGAATAAGTACATGATGGTTGGCGATCGTGTAGACGAAGTACATTCGGTAATAGTACACAGATTCACAATGGGCGATGTTGAAGATCCTGACCTATACGCGGCTCAACCACTTTGGGAATGGCAATCCAGTGAAATGGGAAAGTTTGTTATGGAAAAGAGTGTTCAAACACCCATGTGGCACAGACAAACTAACCCACATCAATATCACACAGACTATGCTGTGGAAGCATGGCTCAGAGGAGCAGATTACACATATTGGGTTCTTAAGTGGGCCGATCAAGTTGACAATACAGGAACAAGGTAGTATAATAACGACATGAATGATAAAGACAATTACAATTACGAATCGGGCGTTAATGAGGAGCAAGAAGTTGCTCAACTTAACAGCATTATCAGCAACCAGAATGCCGTGGCCAAGGTACAGGAGATGTTGGCCAAACAGCGCAGTCAACCCAGCTTATCTGAGTGTGAAGACTGTGGTGAAGACATTCCAGAACAACGACGTTTGGCCATGCGTGGCATTACACGTTGTATCTATTGCCAAGGACTATTTGAGCGTAAACAGAAAGGGCTGTAATGGCTGAAGAAACAATTTTCTATATCAAAAAAGGTCGCAAGTATATTCCGCACAGTACCTACAGTTCGGAGTTCTGCGACAGCTTTCCCAAAGGCACACACTTGGTAGATGTTTATCCAGGCGGATCAAGTCGGCGTTTCAATATTGATCCAGCTTATGCTCCTATGATTGCCGCGGCACGAGTTGCTGAAGATGCTATCAGCAAAAGCATTATGGATGCCAGTGCTTTGCGTGTTCCCAAACGTGATGAGCCATTGACTCCGGCTCAGTTGAAAGCATGGAAGGCCCTGGCCCAAGCATTTGGCAAGGATCAGTATGCATTGGAATGGTGTAGCTACAGAGAAGCCGCGGAAGCTGGTGTCAAAGCCATGCAAGCGGAAGCAGACAAACTCCTAGCCAATCCCGTTGTGCGTAAAGCATATGACAAGTTTTTATTTGTAGCAGAACTAACGAAAGAACACACACATGAGTGAACAAGTTTTATGTAAAGATTGTAAACACAGTTTTAGAAAACTAGCAGACTTTCCGCAATGGTTCACCGGCAGTGAATTACGTTGCCGACTGAACTACATTGAGAATGAAATTATGGAAAATCGTGTGACTGGCAATGTTAAGGTTGCCCCATACTATGCACGATGTTCGGCTAGCAGAGTGGATTGGAACATTGCGCCCGGCACTGAAAGATGCGGCAAAGACGGCAAATGGTGGGCTCCCAAAAACAAACAGGATTTGTTTAAATATATCAAACATGTGAGTGTATAAAATGGACATACTATATTATATTGCGGCTTTGGCTGTGGCTTTTTGGGCAGGCATGCATTGGGCACAAATTAGATTTCTTACCAATATTGCCAAACATCCTGAGAAGTTTATTACCATGCTGGAACAAATCAAAACCATCAATGACAACGAAGAACTGGGCCTGCCAGAAGATGCTGTTGAAGTCAGAATTGAATTGGATAACAATGTGGTGTATGCTTATGAGAAAGTCAGCGGACAATTCCTAGCACAAGCTCAAAGTTTACATTTGGCCATGATTGAAGCTACCAAGCGCCATCCTGGTAAGAAGTTTTGGCATCCTGAGTTGACTAAAGATACTCAAACTACTTGAGTTCCATTGCACATTGTAATATACTTACAAATGTAGCAGGTTATTGCCTGCACAATAACAAAGGAAACTTAAAATGAAATTCATCTCTAAAGAAACTAAGACCTACAAGTTGTTCAATGCATTGTACAACGGCGACAAGGTAACTGCTTCCGATGCTGTAAAGCGTTTCGGTATCAGGAACATTGCGGCTGAGGCATCACGTATTCGCCAATCAGGTTATGCTGTTTACAGCAAGAGCCGTGTGGCTGGTAACGGTGTTACTGTTACTGAATACGAAATGGGTAACCCATCACGTGAAATCGTTGCACTTGGCTACAAAGCCAAGGCATTGGGCATCACACTTTAATTTTTAAAGTGTAAACAAAAAGGACTCTTAGGAGTCCTTTTTTATTGATTGACAACTATTGCAATAGGTTATACAATATACACATATTAACAAACACAGAAAGTTTTTATGAACAAAGAATTTTTTTTAAACGCAAGGAAAAACAATTCGAAGATTATTCAAAATTGTTTAACAACAGGGATAATTAATCTAGATGGGTTTATGTTCTGGGAAGGCAAAACTGCTAACCAAGTCAGCTTTGACACAGCAATGTCTAAGTGGGCAGACATTCTAGGATGCACAGCAGTAGGAGCAATACCAGTGCTTGAAAAAACAGGAGCTGATGGATACATATGGTACAAAACAGAAACTGGAGATTACAAAGCAGAGATTGAATCTAAAGTATGCGGCGTAAATCAGGGAGACCTCGCATTAGGGCAACGAGGTGCGTTATACTACTCTACAAATTTAGATAACCCAAAAAGCAAATGCAGTATTACAAGTCATTTTGCAGGACAGTTTAAAGCAGACATGTCTGCATCTACATTAAATTCTAAAAATAGAGATACATTTTTAGTACTGTTTGATCGTACCGAAAATAAATTGATTGGATCATATAGAATTCCGGGAAGAAAAGTTGTGCAACTTCTTTCAGAACGTCAAAAAAGAAATTACGGAGTAACACTTACATTGAAACTTAGCGCATTCCAATATGATGGAGAACGTTGGGAGACTACTACTTGGGAAACCGAAGGATTCGCCAATTGGGAAAGCCGTATAATTAAACAAACTGCCAGATATATTCAAAGCTGATATTTGTAGATTAAATACCTGTATGCGAATATTATGTACGGGACATGAAGGATTCATAGGCAAAAACATGTTGGCCTGGCTCAATCAAGAGGAAGGCTGGCATATCGACGGCTATGAATGGCATCCAACCGAACGCCCGGATGTCAAGGGGTACGATTGGGTGATACATTTGGGTGCTATTGCTGACATGACCTGCACCGACGTTGAGGCAATCATGCGACAGAACTTGGAGTTCAGTCAATGGTTGTTCACTGAGTGCAACGCTCACGGCGTGAATTTACAATATGCCAGTTCCAGCAGTGTGTATGGTGACAGCAAAGACTTTACTGAAACAGCCACCTGCTTACCACAAACACCATATGCGTGGAGCAAATATCTATTTGATCGCTGGTGGCCACAACAAGATGTAAAGATTATGGTACAAGGTTTCCGTTACTTCAGTGTATATGGCAAATACCAGCACCTTAGAGGCCGCCGTGCCAATGCCATTGTGAAGTGGCGCAAGCAAGCACAGAAGGAAGGCAAGATCACTGTATGGGAGAATGCAGAACATGTCAAGCGTGATTGGACTTGGGTGGGGGATATTTGCCGCTTACACATAGACTTTATTAAAACAGTTAATGGGTCAGGAATCTGGAACTGCGGAGCAGGACTAGCACACAGCTTTCTAGACATAGCAGAAGAAATAGCAGAACAAGAAGGTGTAGAAATAGAGTTTGAGCCAGTCCCGCCGCAAGAACTTGCTCGTTTTCGTAGCAAAACTCGAGCAGATTTAACGCATTTAAAGGCTACTATAGGCAAGCGCAAGTGGTTAAATGTATTTGAGTACTTGAATCAATAAATACATTACTATGCGAGCAACTGAATTTATTAAAGAAGAAACCTTTGGCACTGCCCAAAGAAGAACACCGCGTCCAGGTGCTAGACCAGCCCGAGGGCATGAAGCTGTGCCTACATATAAAGACATGACAGAGATGGATAAATCACAGACTCCTCCAGGACGCGATGGCGGTCCTCGTAGTGGGCCAGACCGTTATGTCAAACCCATCACTGCTAAGAAATTCGCCAAGGATGCTGAAAAGATTTTAACTAAAGAATTAAACAAGAAAAAAGCTGTGGCAGAGCATGGGCCTACCAGCCGTAAATTGTGTGTGAGCAATGTCAGTGATGAATCGCTAGGTGCTAGTGCGCTGGCCAGTTGTAAAAGCCAGGGCCTACGTGCTAGAGATGGCAAGAAAAGTCACTTGATTGGACACGGTGCTAGTAAAGTTCGTGTTACTGTTGGCGGCAAAAAAATTAAGGGCAAAGCCC
>Ga0209354_10000642_pt1 | contig 16324 bp, 25 predicted proteins | sample LauGreSpBDMM15DD_2_FD_187562 | JGI IMG/M metagenome (GOLD analysis project Ga0209354, IMG submission 187562) | Freshwater lake microbial communities from Lake Michigan, USA - Sp13.BD.MM15.DD (SPAdes) (version 2) | ecosystem: Environmental > Aquatic > Freshwater > Lake | place: Lake Michigan...
CCAGACTTGGTGCGCCAGTTTTGACTTGACCAATCTTTGAGGCTTTTCTGCGGGGCTTTCATTTATAACCGCCACCCTTTTTCTTGTACTCCACCGCCAGCAATTGGGCTTTTCGTGCTGACCATTCGCCTGGGTCACCACCTTTTGTGCCTGACTTGATTTTTTCAAACAAGGCTTTCCGCATAGTTGGCTTTGTGTAGTTACCAGCCGCATTGACAGATGACTTAGGCTTGGTTGCCATTACGCAACCACCGCACCACGGAATCCAACAACCCACCAGTCAGTTCCAGCAAACTGAAGAGTGACAGAATCTCCAACAGCATTAAAAGTAATTGTGGTAGCACTTCCAAGGTTAGCTGGTGTCAAAATACCAGTATCACCACCCCCTGATTCGGCCACATAAATAATTGTTTTTAATTGACCTTGTGCGCCATCAGCAAGTGACAATGCATTACCAACGCCAGTTGAACTGAAAGCAGTGGCAAGACTTGTGATATTTACCGCACCTGGCCCACTTATTGTCTGAACTGCCGCTGATGCACCAGTACCGCCATTTGCAATTGGCAAAGCACCAGTGACTCCAGTTGTTAGTGGCAATCCTGTGCATGAAGTAAGTGTTCCTGATGCTGGCGTACCGAGATTTGGAGTTATCAATGTCGGAGTATTTGCAAATACATTTGCCCCTGAACCTGTTTCATCAGTTAGGACCGCTGCCAAGTTTGCACTTGATGGGGTTGTCAAAAATGTTGCTACGCCTGTACCTAAATTAGACACGCCAGTTGCAATTGGCAAACCAGTGCAATTAGTCAATGTGCCAGAGGTTGGTGTGCCAAGAATTGGAGTTACCAATGTTGGAGTAGTGTTAAAAACCAGCACACCCGTGCCAGTATCATCAGTCATTGCTGTCCGTAAATTTGCACTTGATGGGTTAGCAAGCCAAGCCTGTATTCCTGCCGCATAAGTAGTTTCAGCATTGATCTGATACCACGAATTTGTAGGCTGATAAAACCGTATAGCTGTTGCTGTGCCAGCAGATAATGTGGTGACCCCACCATAAAGTGCAGTTGCACCATTCAGCGCAATCGTCAGTGAGGTGATCTCTTGCGTGGTGGTAATCAGCACCGTAGTGCCATCAGGTACACCAGTGTTTAAAGGCAGGGTGATCGTTCCTGTTGCCAGCGTTCCAGCGGGTTGCAAAAGCATCCACTGGTCATTGCTGACTGGGGTCGGCACGGTGATGTTAAACCCAGACCCAGGCACATACAGATTCACTGACAGTGTTGGTGATGCAAAACTTTGCTGAAAAAATGTCAGCAAACTACCAATTGAGGTGCGCCGTGCGTCCCCATTGTTTGGCGAATAAACGGGTAACTGGTCACCACTGGATATAGTGTTGAGTACAGGCAACTGATTGATTTGAGGCATGACTGTCCTTAGTAGTATTCGAGAGGTCCATCAGGACCAGCAGTGACTGGATTGGCTGGTGGTCTTACATACGGATTGTCGTAGGTTCGCCACGGCTTGTTGCCAGAACCCGCAGGGGTTGTAGATGGGAGTTGTTTCTCCAGCGGGAATGTTGCCCTTTGAAGCAAGATGTCGTAACCCTGCTTGGCAGTTGTCTTGGTCTCAATCATCACGATCTTGCCAAAACTTGGGGCTAGCCTAATGCCTAGACTGCAAATGATTGCTTCATAGGCCGAATCAGGCACATTTGTTTCTTCTTCTAAACTGCTATTTTGTGGGCTGGATGGCAAAGGGTAACCCAGACGGATGCCCTTGGCGTTCCAGTCTGCCATCATTGCGTCCAGGCGGCGCAGGGCAGATTCAAGTTGCTCTGGGCCAAGATCAAACACATAAGACGCAAGGCCAATTTCCTCAAAGGCCGCACTTATGAATTGTCGTTTTGTGTAGCCCATGCCAACTCCTCAATGTGTTTAAGTAGTGTCGCATCTGACCAGCGTTTGTCAACCTTCAACCCAATCTTCTCGGCCTGTTGCAGCATTTCTTCACGGGTTGGTGCGCTATCTTCAATAGGAATATCAAAAACTTCAAAAACAGCTTTAGAAACTACCATCACTTCACGCTTGCCAATTGGTGATGGATGCACTTGCTTGGTTGCTTTACGTTCTAACATCTGCGCCTTTTTAAGTTTGCGCTTTTGCAGACGAACCTCTTTCCAAGGGGCAAGAGTTTTGACCTTGACGATTGCGGCTGACTTGATCATTTCATCTTTTTCATCGGTGCTTTGCTGGGCTTGCCAGCCTCTTTTGCCGACTTGCTTGCCATACCAAGTGCCATTGCAACGGCTTGCTTTTGGGGCTTGCCTGATTTCATTTCCATTTTGATATTCTTGGAAATGGTCTTGTCTGAGTAACCTTTTTTCATTGGCATTTTGTTCTCCATGTAAAACAGGCCAACATCTCTGCTGGCCTGTCTTAGGTTTTAACCACCGATACGATAGACGACAAAGGTATCAGCCGCAGTCTTACGGCAACGGAAACGTGCAGATGCACCAGCCGTAGCAGCAGTTGCAGCAGAACCAACGATGGTCACATTTGTGTTGACAGTCAATGTCAAAGCAAATGCAGCCAAAGTGATGACGCTGAAGTCGAATGAATCACCGATAGCCCACTCAGTTGCCAAATCAAGATTTGCACCTGTTGGCAATTGGATGTCACGGCTTGCTGTGGGAGTAGCAGTGATGATACCTGTCAACACGTTAGCAGCAGTTGCCGCCATCGAGCCGCCATCAGCAATGTTGGCTGGCGCACCCTGAGGTTGCCAGTTGCCATTGTTGCTGATATCAGGAGCAACACCCACAGAGTAGTACGCACCCGATGCACCAGCTTGGATAGTAACGCTAGTGGCATTGGTGAATGCGCCTGATACATAGGTGGTGTTTTCAACTACGGTCAACAAGTCTTGTGATTCTGGGAAATTGGGATAACCAACTTCTTGAAACACGCTTGCTGGCGAGTAGGCTTGAACGGCGATTTTCTCACCTGCTGGCACAGTAACGACAGCCGTGCCTTGTGCAAAGATTACTTGATAACTCATGATTAGTCCTTAAGGAGTTTGGTTGAACAACAGGATGCCGGACATCTCTGGCTGTTTGTTGACCACGCCAAACAAGGTATCCAAACGATACTTAGTTTTCATGGTGTTCACATCGTATTGCTTCTGCATCACCAGTTCGATACCCTGATCGGTGGAGGCACGCATCACTGCGACACCAGCATCGGAGGGGACAGCGTAACGACCAGGCAGAATCTCGAGCGCATCTTTTTGCCAGAAGCAATTGATGGGTGCGGCATCGGTGTTCAAGCGATTGATGGTACGACCAGCGGCGGCGGTCACGATACAGTTTTGATACTGCAACTCGGCATCAGTTCCACCTTGTGCGGAAATAATGGGAGGTGTGATAACGCAAGTGGTTGCATTGGTCACAGACACCACACGGAAGGTCTTGGAGAACCCAGTACCTTGTTTGGTGATGTGATGGACAGCTTCAACGCCTTCGATCTCGATGGCAGTACCTGCTGGCAAGTCGGTGGTGCTGGAAACGGTAATCGTTTGGAAACGATTGTCCACGTTGGCAGTCTCACCAGTGACGGCGGTAGAAGTGGCGACAGGCACATAGTAGTTATTTGCCGCAGCCAAAGTACTCATCGTGGGGTCAGCACCAGTTGCGGCGGCAATACGATTTGCATAGTCAAGTTTGTAGGTTTCAAAACCTGCAACCATACCAACGTAAGAACGCTCAAACGCATTGTTCGACTTGTTACCAGCGAAACTACGTGACACAGATGCGCCACCAGCCCCACCAGCAATGTTGCCAGCGATGCCGTTGTAGTCACGACTGGACAAAGCCAAATAACGATCAAAGGCTTGTACACCTTGCTCGTTCATGATGCTGTCGCACAGGGCCACATCGTCATAGTCACCAGCGGCAGTGCTGACGGTGACAACCAACGAACCCAAGTTTGCGGCGGTGTTCATAATGGCGATGTTGATGTCGGATGCCAATTTCTGCTTTGCGGCATCGCCCAGGCGACCCTCTTGCAGTGCATCACGCAATTCCAATGCGTCCAGAATGAACGGCACAGACTTTTGAAAGCCCAATGTCGCAGGAACTGAAAGCTGGGTGTATGCGCCAAAGTTGCCCGTCTGGTCCATGCCATCGTACGATTGTGCGATGTAAGGTTGGGGGCGATAGATGACGTTGTTGGTGCGTTCCATCATTGAACCATCGGTGTTGTAGATGGAAACATTGCGGGACAGCACCAGAGCATCGTTAAAGCCTTCGAGGATGTCCTCAAACGCAACGCGCTCTTCTTTACTGAATGAATTGCTCATGAAAAGCTCCTAGTGAATTATTTGGATGCTGATCGTTTCTGCGCTTTGTAGGCAATGACTTTCGTCATGTTGCCAGTACGTGCCGCATCTTCTCTCAGCCGTTCAAGGGTTGAATCCACCGCACCTGATGATCGTCCAGTACCTGTAACGATACGCTCTGGTGCGGGTGCTTGCCTACGGTTTGTAACTTTCAAGTCTTTCTCCAGTTTTGCTACCGCAAAGGCAAACTTTACGGGGTCTGTGATTGAAGCCAACTCTTTCGCCTTTGCAGGGTTCTTTCCAAGTGCGTAAACAACAAGCGCAGGGTTATCTGCACCTTGAAGCAAAACGCCTTGCTGGGTGATTGAGAAGACTTCTTGAGCCACGGCTTCAGCGTCTTCATAATCTTTGACTCTCAACTCGGCTTTCGCCTTGCCGTAGCCATCCAGTTTGGCTTGCCATGCTTTCTGCTGATTCATAACTTCAGCTTCTTGCTTGGCGTTGACTTCATCAGCTTGACGCTTGCGCTCAAACCAACTGGTCAATGCTTCCTCGTACTTGTCAGCGTCATAGTCGTGATCTTCCAACTTAGGTTTTGTACCTATCACCACTGGTTTGGTCTCAGGTGGTGCGGCTTGTAACCTGCCTTGCAATTCACGATTCTGCCGTTGCAGTTCTCGATTTGTCTTCCGCAACTCTTTTACCCATTCAGGCGCAGGAGTGTGCTCTTCGGGAGGTGGCGCTTCCTCACCAATGCTGACAACGACTTCTTCGGTATCTTCAGTTTCAACCTCATCAACGATTTCGCTGATCTCGGTTTCTTCTTCTTCTACCTCGACTTCAATGTCCTCAATTACTGCCTTTTGATTCATCTTTAACCCCATTCAACTCACCCACTTTGAACGGCTGGGTGGTTGCCGTTTGTTTGATTGTCGCTTGTTTTTTACTGATTCGCAACAGGCTGAACTATCTGCCCCTGCAATATCTCTTGCACCGCCTGGGCATTGGTCATCGCCATGTCCTGTGCTGTTTGGTCAACTTTGCCCAAGGTTTCTAGCGTCTGGGCACGTTTCAGTTCTGCACTTGCCACGGTCTCCACAGTGTCTGCCCTAGCTTTGGCGGCTTTGGCAGTTGCTTCTTCAGCGGCGGCTTGCAGATACATGGCGTTTGGGTCTTGTGGTTGACCTTGCATTTCTGCCATCAACTCTTGGGCTTCGTCATCAGTAGGTTTAACCACTCCCATCCGCAAAAGTTTCTTGCGGAAATAAGCATTTGCGTCCCCAACGCCCTCGCCTTCCATGTTCATCATTGCCATCGATGTCAGAACTTGGGCGGTTTCTTGGTCGCTGGTGATCTGTAGCATTCCAGTCAAAGCCCTGACCGTTGCCGCACGTTTACTGCTGGACGATGGTCCAACCTCGGCAACCACATCAAATGTAGCACTGGACAAATCGTTTGCCATCACCACTGCGCCAGACTGAGTGTCAATCATGGGTTGCATCAACTCCACCATGCCAGCTTGACCAACAGGTGAAATGGTCTTCATCTTCCGCTTGTCTTCAATATAGATTTCTTTTGCCATGCCAAGCCAAATCTCACCGCACCTTTTCATTCCCTTGGCAAAGTTGCTCATGTAGATGTACGTCTGCATATCCACACGGGTTTGAATCATCTCCACCGCTTTGCCAGATACCCCAGAAACAATCTTGTCAGCACCTTGCGGGTTGCCCAGAATGTCCTGCATATCCTGCTCAGTGATTGCAAGTAAAGCAGCCATTGCTGGTGGAATTTGTGCCGACTTTGTATAACCCACAGGGCCAGCGGCCTGGGTGTTTCCATCAGGTCCAGTGATCGGGTTGATGAGTAGATAAGGGTAATCCCGCAGATTATCCTCTGCCCACATCACTTGATGACCCGCCACCTGTTCAGGGGTCATGATTGGCTTTTCAATGCTGGACAGTGCACTGATTTCGCCCAGCTTGGACAGTTGCATATTCTTCAGGCGTTGAGCATCTTTGGCTAGCCTGACAGCACCCATGCAACGCTCAATGTTGTCCACGAACCAGCGTTTGCCGTAGACCACCACAATCGGGATGTTCTTGCCAGCAATATACCCAGCGTCTTCCAGCACCTTGCCGCCTGACATGATGTATTTGCGAACACGCATTCGCTTGATACGCTTTTGACGTACCTCACGAGTGCCGACAGCCATTAGGGTTTCTTCTAGTGTCTCATCATTCGCAAAATCTGTCTGGGTGTAGCGTTCCTCAGTCCCATCAATCGCTTGGAATATGCGGATTAACTCTGACTTTTCCTCAACCTTGTAGTACTCGGCAACGAAAACCACATCAGGGGTTGACCAGTCAAATTCGTATTGGTGGATGATCTTGGGCCAATCAGTTGGGTCATCGTTGTAGATTTCTTTGTAGCTATCACGGGTCATGCTGGTGACCACAAAGCAAAACTTCGCGTCTGACTTGTCCTGGCGTTTGGCGTTCAGGTCAAAGAACACGCTGGAGTCGGCATCAAAGATTGGCTCGAATCTGATGCGCTGGCGTTCATTCTCTGGGTCTTCTTCGTCTTCGTAGACTGTCCGCAATCGCCATGCGCCAATGCCACCGCCTACAGCTTCTTCAAATGCGTTGTCGTATGCTTCATCAGCCACAGATGCCTGTTCGTCAGCCCGATACAGGCCATCACAGACTTCTGCCAGACGATCGTTTTCTGTGCCATCTTTGCTCACATAGTCAACTGTGATGCGGTTATTGCGATATTCGTTGACGATACGAATCACAGCCAACATGATCTTGTTGACTTCAAACTTAGGTTTGTTTTCGTATTGGTCCCAGAGTGGGCCTTCCCACTGACTACCTGCTAAAGAGTAAAAACGCCGATCTTGCAAGCATTGCAGACGCTCATCCCGCAGTGCAGTTTGTATATCGTTGAACTGCCGCAGTGCTTCAGAGTGCAGATTCGCTAGGCGTTGGTCATTGGGTATTCGTGCCATTTGTGTCCTTTGATTACCACCGTTTGACGTTAGGCAATGGCGTGAATATAGCGGATTTTGTGACCGCTGACCGCCTGATGCCCTCACAGGCATATCTCAGCGCATCAATCACATGGTTCTTTTTGTCCTCAAGCTGGGGCAGGATTCGCCCAGTCAATGGGTCTGATTTGTAGCTGTACAGGCTTAATTCGTCAATGGTATGGATGCACCTTGGGTGTACGACAATATCGTAGTTCTTTAAGAATTCTATGCCTTCTTCCACCGACTTTGGCCCTTTGACCGCTGTCATGATCTTTGGAAACCCATTGCGCTTCATGTGACTGATGGTCTCGGGTCTGGCTGAATCTGCCACGATTGGCCATTTTTCCGCCTCTGGCACTTGCATAAAAAGTTCTGGTGTATTAACGATCTCGCATCCCACCATGTACGCTTCATAATCAATGTACAAGGTGCGCCCAATAATGTGGCATCTGACCAACACAGTCGGGTCTACAGAGAATCCCCAGTCCGCACCAAGTCGATGGATGGCATCCTCTGGTGCATCAAATTCGTCAATCTTCCAGTTCCTAAATACCCTGCTGTTACTGTTTCGCAGGTATTGGCCCATCCAAACGTGCTGGTATTTGTCAGGGTCACGCCGCTTGTCGTACTCCATCTCCTCTTTAAGTACATCAGGAAACCACGGGTTTTCACTAAAGTTAACCTTGATGACTGTGGCACTGGCTGGCGGCTCTGGCCCACGCAGTAGAAAATCGACAGGGTCGGATTGCTGGCGAGGGTTCCACGTGAACCATAACTCGCTGTTGGGTTTGCGTATTGTTGGTCTCAATAGGTCAAGGCTGGTTTGACTTAATGACTGGGCTTCTTCAACCCAGGCACAATCGTAGCCTTCCAGCGACTTAATGCTGTCGGCGGTGTGGTTCTGCATACCTTGGAAAATAATCGCACCATCGCCCTTTTTGGACTTGATGACCGAATCCTGTACTTCAAAGTATGCGCCAGCGTTCATAGTCTCAATCTTGGTTTCTAGCAATCTTTTTACCGATTGCTTGATTGATTTCTGTATTTCACGCACACAAACGCTTCTGCGCCGTTGGTCAAGTATGTGTCCCTCAATCATCAACTCTGCCATCATGTGAGATTTCCCTGAACCTCGCCCACCCCATGCACCCTTATATCGGCATGATTCTAGAAGTGGCAATGCCCACTCTGGCGTTTGTATTTGCAGGGTTTTACCCATTTTTGATTACTACACGTTCAATCTTGGTAAATTCTAGCGGAACCCCATCTGCGCCAGTTACTTCGTGCTTTTGGGTTTCTGCCCAGCGCATCTGTGTCTTTGACCACCAGATTGCCGCAGTCGTGTCACCAGCCATTACTTTACTAAATAAGGTTTTGCCCACCTGTGCATTAGCCTTAGCTTTGCCTGATTGCAACTCTAAAGTGAAATGTGCTCGCAGGGTATCAACGCTAATTCCATCTCGCACCAATGCACCTATCTGGTCAATGGGCAAGCCGTAACCAGACAAGGCTTCTACTTGTTTGCGCTCAGCAGCAGTCGGTTCAAAGGCTGGTCTGCCTGCGCCTGACCTTGCGCCACCGTTTGATTTTCTAGCATCCTGCTTTTTTAGAATAGGTTTTTCAATCTTAGGCATTATTCCTCCTTAGGCAAAAGCCACTGGTCAATCACCGCACGGGCAACTTGTTCAGTCATTTTAGGTGGAACACTCATGCCAATCATGTACTTGCCAATCTTGTCTGATTTAGCTTGATAATCGTCTGGGAAAGAACCTAAACGCTTCCACTCGCGAAATGTTAATTTTCGGCATTGATCCCAATGTCTGCTGCAATCTGTTGCCGTCATTGTTGAAGCCGGCCTTTGTTTGTTTAATCTTATTGTATTAAAACCAGATGGCTTACCTTTTAATCTTAACCATTCATCAGCATAACTATTGCCGGGTTTAGTGCCAGGCCAAAATTTAATATCTGTTTCTGCTGGTTTGGTTTCTTTTATTTCATCTGCAGTCAATATTTGTAAATCTTGTGTTGCTTCACCAGCACTTATCCATCGGTGTTTTGGCGCCAGATTTAATGGTTTGACTTCAATGTCATCACGGATTGCTACAAAGAAAACTCGTTCGCGCCTTTGAGGAACGCCACAATCTGCGCCATTCAACAAAAATAGTTGGGGGCGATAACCCAGCTCTTTAAAGCGTGTCATGACCATTTTAGTGTAGCCCTTGGCATTACCAATCAGCATTCCCTTAACATTTTCAGCAATGGCAACCTTAGGTTTTAGCTTTCCTACTAAGTCAAGGTAGTCAAAGAATAGATCAGACAGCACTTGCTTTGCCTGACCTTCCCTAAAGTGCTTATCTTTACCCCATGCTTTCTCTCGGCTTCCAGCCATGCTAAAGGTGCTGCACGGTGGTGAGCCATCAAGAATGTCTAAGCTGTAAAGTTCTTCTGGTAATTCTTTTTCTAGCAATTCGCCAATAGGACAAAGGAAATAATGTTTCGGGTTAATGTTCAGCTTGTAGTGCCAAGCCATTTCTGGGTCAATGTCATTGGCTGCAATCACTTCACATCCAGCGCGTTTATATCCCATACTGGAACCACCACCACAAGCAAAAGTGCTCATGACTTTGATGCCGTTTTTTGGAACAACTTCAAGGTCTTTCAAATTCCAAGCGCAATCTGGTTTATTTATCATCATCAAACTCGAATCCACATTTTGGGCATTGATGTCCCATGTTGTAATCATCTGGATCAATTTCTTGCGTGCTGGAATCAGGATATAAATCTTTTTCTTCAAAAGTTAATCCGGCAATTTCTCCAGCACTGAAACCAATCAAATTAAGGTCAAAGCCCAGATCACCAATCTCGCCCAGCTCAAGCGCCAGCATTTCATTGTCCCAGCCTGCATTTATAGCCAGCTTGTTGTCGGCCAGCACGTAGGCGCGTTTCTTGGCATCTGACCAGCCTTTTGCCACCATCACAGGAACTTCTGTTATTCCCAGCTTTTGTGCCGCCAGCGTGCGCCCATGACCTGCAATGATGCCACCCTGCTCATCTACCAGCACAGGCGTAGTCCAGCCCCACTCTTTGATGCTTGCCGCAATCTGCCCAACTTGCTCATCGCTGTGGATGCGTGCATTTCTTGCATACGGTATCAGTTTGCTTATTTTCCACTTTTCCACTTTATCTGCTGGGTTCATGCTATCTCCATCGGTTTAGGTACATTTACAGGCCAATTATTTTCCAATGCTTTAACTGTGGCTTTGTGTGCGTCAGTCCACAATTTTTGTCGCTGTTCTTTGCTTAATGTTTTGCCTTGGTCAATTTCATAGTGGCACTTCAAACACAAAGCCGCCGTAAGGTTATCGTCAGCTTTTATGCCTCGTCCCTTACCACCTCCCCAGTTTGTGTGTGCCGCCTGGACCATATCGCCACTTCCACACGCTTGGCAATCAAGACTTGCCACCATTTTCAGGAGTTTTTTGCTTCTGACGTATTGATGTTTTTCGATCAACGATAGTCTCCAGTGTAGAAAATCTGTGCATATTGGCGCATTCAAGTCTCCGTCTGCGTGTGTTTCCTGTTGATTCTCTGCTCTCTTTGACGATTGTCCATGTACCGCAAACCGGACATTTCATTGGTGCGCCCTGTCCTGATTCCTGTTAGTTGCTTCCCGTGATCGCCAAATCTCGATGTCCAGTCGTGCCGCCTCAAGTTCCCATCGCAAGGTTTCTTCTTTTTCAATTGCTTCCGCCAGTCCACGAATAAGCTGTTGATAACTTGGATGTGCATATGCTTCCCGTTCCTGTGCGTTTGCCGCTTCAATGCCCAATGTTAAGGCATCTTTCATTAATAGGGCTTTTTTAGACTTCCTGAATTCTTCAAGGTATACCCTTTGCGCTTTGGCTTCCCCAAACGCGGGGGCTTTGTCTCTGATCATTTGTGCTGCTTGTTCTGGTCTCATTTTGTCTCCATGATTGCTACATCCACTCCAGCCACAGCCGAATAGACTTTTTTGATGTTTAGTTCAACAACTTGCGTATCGTCAAGGTAAACCGTGCCATTCATAGCATCCAAAAATGCTTTTGCTACGTTGTCAATGTCAGGTTTCTTTGCTGGTCGTTCAATACCATCTAAACACGCTGTTTTACGGCTTTTTGAGTACGACTGGGGAATTGATACCCTGATGTACAGATAAACGCTCACAGGCGTTTCTAGTGGTTTCTGTAACCCCATGGCTTTGCCAGCATAGAACTGGATTGCGGTTTCGTAGTCAAGTGTTTGTTGATCGGTGTAAACCTTGGTGAACTTTCCGTGTCTGGAAAACCTTGGTCTGCCTTTTCCTTTTGGTTCAAGGGGCACATCAAAGACGATTGACATCATGATTCATTCCTGAAGTCAAGGTATCTAGACCAGCCTGACCACGTTTTTTCAGAATGTCTGCCTTCACATCCTCCCACCAAATCCGTGCTTTTTGTCGACCAACTTCTTTGACCTTCAAGCGATACCTGCGTATCCATTCCAGTGCTTCTGTCTGGCGCAAGGTCGCCAGCATCTCGCAACGCTCTGTTGATGTCAACAAGGCTAAATTCTTGGCCTTCCCGTCTTTTGTCCAATAAATATTTGTAGTCATACATCAAAACACCTCGTCATCTTGCCAGTGCTGGACTGGTGGGTGAGTCAATGCAACTGCAATATCTCGTTTGGTGGCAGGCTTTTTGTCTGACCATTGATGCTCTGAGCACTTTGGGGCATCAATTTTGACTGACCAGCGTTTATTGCACCCAGGCACAGAACACATTAACTTTTCTAGTTCGTCCATCTTGACCTCAATTCAGCAAGTTTGCGTTTAGCTTCTGCAACCACTTCAGGGTCAACAGGCTTTGGGTCATGGGTAATCTGCAACTCATACCGCGGCACGACTGGCCCTGCATTACAGAATTCCCGAAACTTAATTGCGCTTGGTACAAAGTCACCACCCAGCCTGTCAATGGCGTAGTCCATGCTTGGGCGATACGTCAAAAAATTTCCAAGTTGTCTTTGCCATTCCTCCCGCACCAAATTTAGGTCAATGCCCTCCCAGTGCCTTAAAAATGCCGCCCCGTAAATTGCACTCATGCGACCAAAGATGTAATCCAATCCTTCGTCTTGGGTGCAATCATTTTGCGAGTAATTTGACATTGCTTTGCCCTCCAAGTAATCCGCGAGTTAAACCTTGAAGCACAGTTGCATTGCGCTGTCCTGTTTTTGTCAAGCCATTTTGCATTTGTTTTTCAGTAACCCAGTCTGCCTTAAAACCTCTCCATCCCCTAGCCACACATTCGGTCAATGCTTGCTCAAGCGTCCACCCTGCTTTTTCAGCTTCGTTAGCAATTCGAGATATTGCAGTTTGGGTGATTGATGCTTTGTTGGCTTTTCGATGTGAAACAAAGTCTTGCCAGACAGATTGTGAAACGCCTTCAGGCGTTGTATTTATATTTGTTTTATGTTTTATGTTTATTGGTTCTTGTTTATTGTTTGGTTGAACGTCCGTTGAACGTCCGTTAGACCTGCGTTCAGCGGATGCTTTACCAGCCCTTGACGCTTGTTGAATTTTGCCGTGGTAATGCTGAATTTCTCGGTCAGCCCGTGGGTTGACCCAACCATTTGGCGAAATGTGGAAAAACTCTTCAAGAATTAATTTAACTTTGTCTTCATGCTCACGCATACCTATCTGTCGTGCAACGGACGCTACACCGATGTTCAACGGGCGTTCATGTAGGTAATACAGGTCAAGAAGTCGGCGGTATGCCAAGTCCTCAAGTAAATCCAAATGGTTTGTGTGCGACTTGTAATCGCCAATGTTGAATTGGTAATAGTGCATAAAAGCCCAAAAAAAAAGGGCTAGCCCTGAGGTCTCATCCTGGTGGATGTTGGCGGACTGGCGTAGTACCAGCAGACTTCAGGGCTAACCCCACTACGAAACGCCGCCAAGCGTCTTTTATCCATTTTAACCCAAAAACCATTCAGGCTTCAAGACCCTGAGTTGCCAAACCCTGCCCTCAGGCATCTGTCGCCATTGGCTCACAGCCGCACGGCTGATGCCAAGAATCCTTGCAAGCTCACTCTGTGACCCCGCCAATTTGGTAGCCTGTTCTTTTGTCATCTTCCTATTCTATGTTAAGAGCCGTGAACATTAATACCATACCAATTTAGTCAACTATTAAAAGTAATTTACACGGCTTGTTAAGAACCCTTTACAATGCAACCATGCCCCAGCAATTCCGCATAGGGTATTTAAGGAGTCTCACATGGCACATATGATTGAAAACAACACAGTCACTGGCAAAGCAGAAATTGCTTTTGTCAATACAACACCTTGGCATGGCCTTGGTCAACAGTTAACCCCTGATGCACCCATTGATGTCTGGCGCAAAGAGGCTGGGTTAGATTGGGAAGCAAAGTTGCAACCCATTATGTTCTCGTTTGATGGGCAAAATTACAGCGAAATCCCCAACCAAAAAGTAATCTATCGCAATGACACAAATGCACCTTTAGGCGTTGTGACTGACCGTTATAAGGTGCACCAACCCGCTGACGTGCTGGATTTCTTCAACACGCTGGTGCAATCTGCTGGATTTACTTTAGAAGTTGCCGGGGCTATTAAAGGCGGTAAACGCATTTGGGCTTTGGCTAATGTGAACAAAGAAGCTGTAGTACTCCATGATGATGCTGTGCGTGGTTACTTGCTTTTGTCCACCAGCTTTGATGGTACAGCAGCCACCATAGGGCAGTTCACCAGCATTCGCGTAGTGTGCAATAACACTTTGTCTGCAGCCGATGCAGAAACTGCACCAAGCCGCGTTAACCTTACCCACGGAGCACATTTTGACGCTAGTCTCATGCGTGACCGTTTAGGACTAATTGTTGGTGGCTTTGAGGGCATGATGGACAAGTACCGCAAATTAGCTCGTATAGGTGTCAGCACCGAATTTGCTCGTGAATTTACCAACACGCTGTTCCCTGCATCTTTTAATCCACAAACCAGCACCTTTAAGGAATCTCGCGGCTTTAAACGCGTCTTGGAACTATTTGATGGTGCAGGTATAGGGGCAAATAATAATGGCGTGTATGGTACTAAATGGGGCTTACTAAACGCCGTTACCCAATACGTTGACCATGAGCGTGGGCACAACGTAGATACTCGCATGAACAATGCTTGGTTTGGCAATGGCAATCGGCTGAAATCTGAAGCTGAAGAAATTTTGCTTGCTTAATTTAGGTTGGGCTTCGGCCCTTCTTTTAAATTTTATGTACTCAGACGACTACAAAGAATGGCGGTGGGGGCAAATCCTCACCCGCAACACAGACTACAACCCCGACAACCAACCAGAGGATGAACAAGATGAAACACCCCAGAACGATGAATGAGGCTTTCCCTCACACAGTTGAGTATGGCGCAGCCATTGAAATCCACGTTGCCAAACATTCCACTGGCGACAAAGTTATCAGGGTTTTGGCCTTGGTTGCCTTGATCGTGCTTTGCCTTGATATTTTTATTTGGAGGCCATGAAATGAACGCTAACGAAATCATTGACAACATCAAATTTGTTGCCGACAAACAATACGCTGGCGAACCCGCACAGAACCGCTTGGCCTATCACGTTGGGCTTTTGGAATCGCATTTGCGAACTCATATCAATCTTTTAGAAACCGCCCAGGAATACATCAAAGACCTCGAAACTCAACTCATCGCAAAGGACTCAGAATGAAAAACATCGCAACCGCACTGGTCAAAGCACAAAAGGCTTTTGGCCCTGCTCTCAAGTCATCCACCAATCCGCACTTTAAAAGCCGCTACGCCGACCTATCAGCTTGCGTTGAGGCTGTGATTCAAGGGTTGAACGACAACGGAATTGCCCTGATTCAAAAATGCTACGACTGCAACGATGGGGTCATGGTAGAAACCATGTTCGTGCACGAATCAGGCGAGATGCTTGAATGCGGAATTCTCCATGTGCCGGCATCTAAGCAAGACCCTCAGGGTTATGGGTCGGCTTTGACTTATGCACGGCGGTACAGTTTGATGGCGGCTTGTGGCATTGCGCCTGAGGACGATGATGGCAATGCAGGTTCTCGCCGCACCGAAGTTAAATCAGAAGTCAATGAACACCAGATGGTTGATCTGCTTTTGGCAATGGATGAAGTCACCACGATAGTAGACCTCCAAAAAGCCTACAAAACAGCGTATACAGCCGCCAAAGGTGAACAGGCATGGGTTACCAAGGTCATCGCCAAAAAGGACGCTAAAAAGACTTTGCTTGAGACTCAATCAGCCAACGAACTGAAAGGTAAATGATGGACCAAGGTACAACAGAATGGTTTGCCGCACGATGTGGCAAAGTCACCGCAAGCAGAGTGGCAGATGTTATTGCCAAAACCAAGACTGGATATTCGACCAGCAGGGACAATTACATGGCCCAGCTTGTGTGCGAACGCATGACTGGCAAACCTGCTGAATCTTTTAGCAACTCTGCCATGCAGTGGGGTACAGATACCGAACCCTTTGCCCGAGCCGCTTATGAGGCCAAGGTGGAGATTTTGGTGACCGAGGTAGGGTTCATTGCCCACCCTTGGATTGAGATGTCTGGTGCGTCACCTGATGGGTTAGCCGATGATGGTTTGGTCGAGATCAAATGCCCCAATACCGCAACTCACATTGCAACCCTACTTGACCAAAAAGTGCCTGAAAAGTACATCACACAAATGATGTGGCAAATGGCTTGCACAGAACGCCCTTGGTGCGACTTTGTTTCCTTTGACCCACGGATGCCTGAAAAGCACCAACTTTTCATCAAGCGCGTAATGGCTGACAAAGAAATCATCCAGCACCTTGAAAACATGGTCAGCCAATTTTTGCGTGAAGTAGAACTGAAAATCCAACAACTTGAAAGCCTTGTATGAAAAAGATTAAAGACATCACCG
>Ga0209354_10000643_pt1 | contig 16287 bp, 8 predicted proteins | sample LauGreSpBDMM15DD_2_FD_187562 | JGI IMG/M metagenome (GOLD analysis project Ga0209354, IMG submission 187562) | Freshwater lake microbial communities from Lake Michigan, USA - Sp13.BD.MM15.DD (SPAdes) (version 2) | ecosystem: Environmental > Aquatic > Freshwater > Lake | place: Lake Michigan, USA...
TCTACTGGGGCGCCCTGACTGGCCTGCAGAACGGACAGAGCGTCTGGGATATCACCTCCGGGGCGCTTGAGTCCTGCAAGGAGATGGGGTTCGACTACTCCTTTTATTTCTTCAACCGTTACGCCGGCCAGATTGACCCCCGGACGGCCACAGGTGCCTTTTGCGCCCTCCACAAGGGCCTTGATGCCGCCGATACCAAGGCCTATCCCGAGGCGAAATACGGTAACGCGTCGCACAAAAACATCGAGCGCATGGAGAAGATTGTCGCCACCTATGCCAAGTATGGCGCGGCCGTAGATGATAAGAACGGGCTGACGTTGGGGCAGGTACGACAACGCGACACGCAGACTGGATTGAACGACGTAGGTTGGGACATCTGGCCGGACAACTACGGTAGATTCCTTTATCAGATCGACGCCGACGCCACCTCGATTCCGCTCTGGCGCGTAGGCGGCCCGATCACGAATAAGTCTCCCATCTATTCTCGGTTCGCCCGCGGCTTCGAGCATGCCACCGGTAAGAACGCTCTGTATTTTAAGCTGCACGACGGCTTCTCCCAGGGCTCCGCCGCGAAGGTCATGACGGTGACCGTCGTCTGGTATGATGCGAAGGCAGGCTCGACCTGGAAGTTGGACTACGATGCGGGTAAGCCATCCATGAAGACGGCGCTGACGGTGACGGGCAAGGGTGACAAGCAGTGGCACCATACGACCGTCACGGTAGCGGACGCGGTGCTGCGCCAGGGTGGTGCCAAGGGGTCGGATTTCGCCCTCGTGAACACGGATGCCGCCGACGATATCTTCAGCCTCATCGAGGTTCATCGGGGTAAGTTGGAAAAGCCGGCGATGCTGCCCCCGACCGATTTCAAGGTGTTCGATAAGGCCCCGAAGCCCCCCAAGGCGGATAAGCCAGAGAAGGGTGAGAGCCCCAGGGAGCGGAAGAAGGACAAGAAGTGATCAGTAGTGCCGTTCCAATCCTCGTGGGGTGGATTTGCTCACCGCTTATCCTCCAAAAAGCTAAGGAGGTTCGATTCATGGATTGCCGAGGCCGCGCCATGACCTTCGCCGAGGACCTTGTAGTGGACGACGGCTCCTTCGAGGTAACTAAAGATTTCCAGCTTTCCGACGACCGCGCTCGGGTTCTTTAACTTCTCCCCTTGGTATCCCATGGCTTTGGCCCAAAGAAAAACGGACTCCTCCGCATCGACGAAGCCGAGCTTTCCGTTTTGGGTGGGAATGACCGGTGATGGTCCTCCGCGATACGGAACCAAACGATCCTCGGTACCCGAGATGTTCATCAAGCGGGTGCCTTTCCGGGGTGTGACAACGGCCTGGTAGCGGTTGTCGTCGCCCTTGGCTTTGAAGTTTCGTCCGTCGTGCTGCAGGCTGTTGAGTGGGCTGACGGCGCTCACGTAGTGTCGGATGTTCGGTAGCTGGCACTCGATGGCCAGTTGATTCACCAAGGCCGCGCCATTCGATACGCCCATGATACTGAAGTGATCTCGCCGGACGTTATCGCATAAGGAGAGCCTTTTGACGATTGCTTCGATGAATTTGCGATCATCCGCCTTGGATTGTTCGGCGGAGATGTTCCAACTCTTCCGATAGCCCTGCGGAAACACCATGACGTAGCTCGACGCCATCGTCGGGTGCCGATCCAAGAACCCTTTCATCGAATTCTGGGCGTCGCCACCGTTGCCGTGCAGATGGATGAAAACCGGCCACTTCTGGCTATCAGGTCCCTTGGGGACGCTCACGTGGTATGAGCGCGAGAAGTCCTGCTCTTGCGACCAAGATTGGTTGATGAAAAACTCGCCGGACGAGAGCCTGACGCCGGGTGGTTCAGCAGCGTTCGCTGAGAAGCATGCCATGAGAACCAGACTCACGGAGAGAAGCCAGGAGGCGGAGAGGGTGGGCTTCATCCTGATAGGGTTAAGGGGGTCTTCTTTATTTTGCCGCTGGGAGCGTGGCTAAGAACTCCTCGAAGCTCAGGCTGCCGTCCTTGTTCAGGTCGCGGGATTCGAAGCGTTCTTTGGCGATCTTCTTATCAGTCATGCTGGCCTGAAACTCGTCGTAGGTGATCTTGCCGTCCTGATTGGCGTCGCGCTCCTTGAAGCGGGCGCTCCTCGGATCGGTTTCGGCCTTGGGCGTGGAGGAATCAGCTTTCTTGGCGGCCTTGCCTTTCTTGGCGCTGGAAGCGGAGTCCAGCTTTTCGCGGTAGTCATTGAAAGACTCGGACTGCTTCAGGAAGTAGTCTTCGCGCGGCCCTTGATGGGCGGCGAGCAAGGCCTGGAGTTTTGTCCGGACGGCCTTAGCTTCGGCGGAAAGGTCGGCGTCCTTCAGCGGAGTCTTCTCGCGGTCGTCGGCGACGGTGTCGAAGAGGCGTCCGTCGGCGTAGAGTTTGTAGTGGGCGTCATGCGCGAATTCATACTGGGCCTTCGTCCCGCCCGAAGGATTATACCAGACATAGAGGGCGTCCTTGGGGTTGCCCTTTTCGCCGCGGAGCTGGGGGAGGAAACTGCGTCCATCGATCTTGAGTTCGGCGGGGATGGGTACTTGGGCTGCTTCGCAAATCGTCGGAAGCATATCGGCGGCCTCAATCATGTCGGCGCTGACCTTGCCCGCGGCCAGCTGGCCGGGCCAATTGGCGATGCCGGGGACATGCGTACCCCAGATCAGGCTGGAGCCCTTCCCGCCGGTGACGTCGCGTCCCTTAAAGCGAGAGGGCGTGCCGCCGCCGGTACCGTTGTCGCCCATGATGACGACGAGCGTATTTTCGCGGAGCTTCAGTTCCTCGAGCTTGGCGATGACCTTGCCAATGAGCTTATCCGTATAAGCGACCATGTCGGGGAAGTGGCCGATTTTCTTGGTACCTTCTTCGGACTTGGCCTTCAGGTAGTCAGGGCTGTCCGGCGTCGCGTCGTAGGGCGAATGCGTGAGCATCATCGGATAATACAGGAAGAACGGCTGGTCCTTCTTGCGCGTGATGAAGTCGAGGGCGTAGTCGTTAACGATATCTGGCCCGTATTCGTTCTGCTTGAAGTCGACCTCCTTGCCATTGATCTCCAGGCCCGGGTTACGGTAGCGTCCGGGGCGGCGGATGAGCTGCCAAAGGCAGTTTTCTTCAAAGCCGAAGAGCGCAGGTCCGGCCAGCTCGTTGCCCAGCTGCCATTTGCCGACCACGCAGGTGGCATAGCCGGCGGCCTTGAAGAAGTGGCCGAAGGTCTGTTGTTTCGAATCCAGGTGGCCGAAGCGCGTGTAGTTACGCTTGTTGCTCAAGCCGGTCATCAGAGCCACACGGGTCGGCGTGCAGAGTGGCTGGGCGTGGACCTGGTCGAGGCGGACGCCAGTGGCGGCGAGTTTATCCATGACCGGAGTGCGGTAACTTTCACCGCCGTTGGCCGTGACGCATTCGTAGCCGAAGTCGTCGATGAGGATGAAGACGATGTTGGTCTTCGTCGGCGCGGCGAACGCGGCCAATGAAAACAGGGCGAAGAGCAGCGTGGGGAGGCGCATCGTGGGGTGACACGATGATTCCCCCGACTCAGGCCTTATCCAGCCTTAATCACTTCAGGTGACGAAGCTTGGGCGAAGGACCGTCCGACCGCGCCATACCAAGCCCCGGCGAGCAGGGCATTCTTGAGGAGTGAGCGGCGGGTGATCATCGTCTTACCTCGCGATAGGCTTGCCCGATGGCGTCGACTTTGGGCCATTCCTTCGCGATGCCACTCCAGGCGAACGTCATCACGCCCGTGGCGGGGCTCACATGGGGTCAGGCCGTACCTTCGTGGCGGTGAACCCAAACCTGCATGAAATGTTTAGTTTTCGGTTCAGGCATAGACTGGGTACGGCCTGACCCCATCGTGGCTTCCATGGGTAAAGGGGTGGTGAGAAGGGAGGGTTGAGTGCAAACGTGAACGGCAAAAGAAAGGGAATGGGGAGGGGGTGTCAGTGGATTAGCCCGAAAGGGGTAGGGGTAGGGGTGGGGGGTGGGTCGCTGTTTGCCATAATATGGGGCGGTACTTGCTGACGGCTGGAAAAGACCTTATCTCACCGATGAGCCGAAGTCTTCCCACCTTGCACGCAGCCAATCTCACGCCCATGAAGACGCACAGACTTAAGTCGGCTTGGCTGCCCCTGCTGTTTGTCTGCGCCGTCGCCGGCGCCGCGGTCGACTTCGAGACCGAGATCAAGCCCATCCTTTCTAAGCGTTGTTTGGAATGCCATGGGCCCGAAAAGCAGAAATCTAGCTTCCGGGTCGACGGGCGCCTCGCCTTGCTCGCGGGCGGCGACTCAGGTAAACCCGCGGTGGTGGCCGGCGACCCGGCCAAGAGCTATCTGATGTTGGTCCTGCGCACCAACGATCCGGACATCAGCATGCCGCCGAAGGGCGATCGGCTCTCCGCCGCGCAGCTCTCACTCCTCGAGCAATGGATTGCCGAAGGCGCCGTCTGGCCCGGCCAGATGGAAGCCGCCGCGATTAAGCCGGTCTCCGACCATTGGTCTCTTCAGCCGGTGGTCCGCCCGGCGGTCCCGGCGATCCCGGCGCGCGGCGCGGTCGACGCCTTCCTCCTCGCGGAGCTGACCAAGAAGGGACTGACCTACTCGAAGCCCGCCGAGCCACGTGCCCTCATCCGCCGCGTCTCGGTCACGCTCACGGGTCTGCTGCCCACGGCCGAGCGCGCCGACCGTTTCGTGGTCGACTATGCGCGCGATACCGACGCCGCTTATCGCACGCTGGTCGAGGAGCTTCTCGCCTCGCCGCATTTTGGGGAACGCTGGGCTCAGCATTGGCTCGATGTCATCCGGTGGGCCGAGACCAACGGCTCGGAGGCGAACCTCTACCGCAAGAACTCTTGGATTTACCGCGACTACGTGGTGCGCGCTTTCAGCGAAGACTTGCCTTACGACCGGTTTATCCGCGAGCAACTGGCGGGCGATCAGCTTGGCGCCGGAGACGCGACGGGTTTTCTCGTCGCAGGTCCGCATGTGCCCGCCGCCACGGTCGGCCAGGAACCCTCGGCCATCCGCCAGGCGCGCGCCGATCGGCTGGACGAGGTGATGCAGACCTTGGGTGCTTCGGTCTTGGGCCTGACCGTCAGCTGCGCGCGCTGCCATAACCATAAGTTCGACCCGATCTCCATTAAGGATTACTATTCGCTGACGGCCGTCTTCCAGGGCGTCGAGTTTGGCGGTCGTCGCCCCGAGCTCGCTCCGGAGCACCCGCGCCAGCAGCGGGCCGAGGCGCTGCATCGCCAGATGCAGGCGCGGCGCGCGCAGCTGCGCGACCGGCTTGGCGTCTGGTCGGAAGACTGGGGCGGGTATTCTGAATTCCATTTCCCCGCCCAGCAGACGCAGGCGCTGCGCGTGGAGTTTGCCACCAATTACGTTTCGGTCGACGAGCTCGAGGTCTTTGGCCCGGCGGACCAAAGCCGCAACCTCGCCCTCGCCGCCGCCGGCGTTAGCCTAGTCGGCGATCAGGCGATGGTCCAGCTGCGCGGTGAAATCGCGAAGGCGAACGACGGCAAGTTCGGTACCGAGGGCTGGAAGGCCCGCGCCGAGAAAGGCTCCAAGACCAGGCCTTGGGTCGAGATCCGATTCCCACGTCCGCAGCAGATCGACCGCTTTCGTCTCAGTTCGAACCGGGAATATTATTTCGAGACGGATTACTTGGCCGGCGAGGGCGGCGACCAGCTGCCCCCTTTTAAGCTGCTTAGTTTGCGCCCCGACGGTACCTGGCAGGAAATCGGTGACACCGCCGTGCTTAGCCGAAAAGTGAAGGCGGATCCGCTCCTCAGCCAGGCCTCGGATGCGCTGCACGGCCTGATCGCCGACCTAAACGAAGAGGGACCACGCCACAGCTTCGTCGGTCGGTTCATCCAGCCCGTGGACACGCGCGTTCTGTTGCGCGGTAGTCCAGAGACGCCGGGCGGCGCGGTGCCGCCCGCTGGCTTCGCCGTCCTCGGCGGCGACCTGGGTCTTGACGCCTCGGCTCCCGAATCCGTGCGGCGCCTTCGCTTCGCCTCATGGCTCACCCGTCCGGAGCATCCACTGACCGCGCGCGTGATGGTCAACCGCCTCTGGCATCATGTCTTCGGTGCGGGCCTCGTGGTCACCGCCTCGGATTTCGGCAAGGCGGGCATGATGCCGTCGCACCCGGCCTTGCTGGATTTCCTGGCATCGGAATTCACGGCTCCCTCTCGTTCCGGCGCCCAGCCCTGGGGCGTCAAGGACCTGCTCCGCACGCTCGTCCTGAGCGACGCCTTCCGGCAGGACTCGGCGCCTTCGGCTCAAGGGCTCCGCCTCGACGCCGGCTCGTCGTTGCTCTGGCGTTTCCCGCCGCGCCGCGTCGAGGCCGAGGTCATCCGCGATTCGGTCCTGCTCGCGTCGGGTAAACTCGACCGCTCCGTCGGTGGGCGCGGCTTCCGCATCCACGACGTGAAGAAGACCTACGCCCAATGGCAGGTGACCGATAACCATGGACCGCAGACCTGGCGCCGCATGCTCTACCAAGAACGCATGCGCCGAGTGGACGACAAGATTTTTACCGCTTTCGACTTCCCCGATTGCGGACAGGTCAGCGCCAAGCGCGCGATCTCGACCACGCCCTTGCAGGCGCTCAATCTGATGAACAGTGACTTCATCGTCGAACAGGCGAGGTTCATCGCCGAACAGGCGGCCAAGGGCGCCGCCCCGTCCGACCACGCCGCACAGGTGCGGAACACCTTCCGCCTGCTGCTCGGCCGCGACCCCTTGGCCGCTGAGCTCGCCGCCTCCGTCGAGGTCGCCCGCGAGTCTGGCCTCCCCGTCGTCTGCCGTGCCTTGATCAACTCCAACGAATTCGGCTTCCTCCCATGAGCTTCGATCCTTTGCATCTTTCCCCGCAGGGACGAGCGTTACTCAGCCGCCGCAACTTCCTCCATCAAGCTGGCCTGACCTTGGGTGGCGTGGGCTTGGCGAAACTACTGGCGATGGACGGCTTGCTCGCCTCGGAAGCCCGGACCTTCGCCGGCTCGGCCCCGATGCGGCCCGACATCGATCCGGGTCGGCCTTACGCACCGCGCAAAGCCCACTTCCCCGCGGCGGCCGAACAGGTGCTGATTATTTATTGCCCTGGCGCGGTCAGCCACGTGGATACCTTCGACTACAAGCCCGCCCTCACGCGTTATCACGGGCAGAAGCCTCCGGGCGTGCCGGCGGTGACGTTCGAAGGTCCGACGGGCAGCATTGCCAAACCGTTCTGGGAATTCAAGCCGCGCGGCCAGAGCGGCAAAATGACCTCGGAACTGCTTCCGCATCTCGGCGCCCTCGCGGATGATTTCTGCTTCCTGCATTCGCTGCACACGCAGACGAGCGCTCATCCGCAGGGCGAGAATTTCCTGAATACCGGCTTCACGGCCGAGGGCTATCCTTCCTTCGGCGCCTGGGTCACTTACGCGCTCGGCACCGCCAACTCGGAGCTACCTGCTTTCGTCGCCATCAACGATCCGCGTGGGATGGCGCGTTCAGGTAAGAACAACTTCGGCAGCGGCTTCCTGCCGGCCTCTTTCCAGGGCACGGACTTCAACGCCAAGCATCCTCCGGCCAATCTCGCTCGCCCGTCCGCCTATACGCCGGCCGACGACCGTCGCACGTCGGAACTGCTCGCCCGCCTCAACGCCGGGCACCTCGAACGCTTCCCTGACGACAACGATCTGGCCGCGCGCATCGCCACCTACGAACTGGCGGGCCGCATGCAAATGTCGGTCCCCGACGTGATGGACCTTTCGTCCGAACCGGCTTCGATCCGCAAGGAATACGGCGTCGAGTCCGGCACCGACCTGAAGCGCGAATACGCCAAGAACTGCCTCCTCGCCCGCCGCCTCATCGAGAAGGGCGTGCGCGTGGTGCAACTCTTCAACGGCAGCGATCCCTCCGGCGGTAATGGCATCACCAACTGGGACTCGCATTCCGACATCCTGAAGACGCACGCCATGCAGGCCGAGATCATGGACCAGCCGACCGCCGCCTTGATCGCGGACCTTAAGCGCCGCGGCCTGCTCGAGAAGACGCTCATCGTCTGGTGCACTGAATTCGGTCGCATGCCGTTCCTTCAAGGCAATGGCACGGGCCGGGACCATAACCCTGACGCCTTCACGTGTTTCCTTGCAGGTGCCGGGGTGAAGAAGGGCTTCAGTTACGGCGAGAGCGATGAGTTCGGGGCGAAGGCCGTCGTCAATAAGGCTTCGGTCTATGACTTCAACGCCACCATCCTCCGCCTGATGGGCCTGGATCACGAACGTCTCACCTATTACCATAACGGCCTCGAGCGCCGCCTGACGAACGTCCACGGGCATTATATCAAGGACGTCTTGGCCTGAAGTTGAGCCCTAGGTGTTAGCGGTTAGCGGTTGGGGAGGGTGAATCGTTCCGGGTGGCGGGTGGCAGCCCCGGGATCCAGGTGGCAGGACCTAAGCCTGAACCCTTGCTTTCCCGATTCGCACCGCGGCTCGCGACGAAGGGTTAGTTTCTAGGGTTAATCCACCGGTCCGCTTGCCCGGAGCCCGAGGATCACATCCGCTCGCTGGCTATACTCGCGGAACTGCTCGGCGTTCTCAGGTAGCTTAATATCTAGGTCGAAGGTCGGGATCATCGCCTTCATCCGCGCATGCCCCTCTGGGCTGGCGAGCAAGGCGGGGAAGCATTTCCTGATGACCTCGAGCACAATGTTTACCGAGACCGAGGCGCCAGGCGAGGCTCCGAGCAGCGCGGAGATGCTGCAAGCGGCATCGGTGATGACCTCGGTGCCGTAGTGGACAATGCCGGCCTGACCATCCGTCTTCTTGATGGCCTGCACCCGAATGCCTGCGTCGATCAACTTCCAATCCGCAGCCTGGGCGGCCGGATAGAAAATCTTCAGCACCTCGATGCGGTTCCGCATGCTCTGCGTGCCCTGTTGGATGAGGTAGCGGACAAGGTCGAGGTTATGTATGCCAATATTGACGAGGGTCGTGAGGTTGTCCGGACGAATAGAGAAGGGCAGGTCGGTGTAGCGGCCCTTCTGGTGCAGGAACTTCGTCGTCCAGGCGGCGAAGGGGCCGAAAAGTAGCGTTTTCCTGCCATCCAAGATGCGGGTGTCGAGGTGCGGCACAGCCATCGTCGGGGCCGCGGCGAGCGCTTGACCATAGACCTTTGCCTGGTGCTTCTCGACGATTTCCGGATTGTCGCAAACGAGCCACTGGCCGCCGATAGGGAAACCGCCTAGGCCCTTTGCCTCCGGAATGCCGGACATCTGTAGCAGCGGAAGCGTGCCGCCGCCTGCGCCAACAAAGACGAACTTGGCGCGGTTTGTCCGCACCAGCCCCGTCGCTGACTCCTTCACGCGGACTTCCCAGCCCGTGCTGTTTCTACGCAGGCCGATTACGCGATGGCCGGAGGCGATGCCGCATCCCTCCTGCCGTCCTAGCCAGCTTAGCAGTTTGCGAGAAATTGCGCCAAAGTTCACATCTGTGCCCCCGTCCATCTTTGTTGCGGCAATGGGTTCGTCGCCCCGACCTTCGACCAGGAGCGGTGCCCAACTCGCAAGGGTGGTGCGGTCAGTAGTGAAGACCATCTCCCGGAAGAAATGGTGGGCCGACATTCCGGCGTGGCGGGCCTTGAGGAATTCCACCTGGTCAGCTCCATGCACGAAGCTGATGTGGGGGACGGGATTGATGAATTCCCTCGGGTGACTGGCCATATCGTTGGCCACCGCGTAGCTCCAGAACTGTTTCGATTGCTCGAACTGCTCGAAGATCTCGATGACCTTGGCCACCTTCACCGAGCCATCCGCCTCGCGCTTGGGCGTGTAACTCAGCTCGCAGATCCCCGCGTGCCCAGTGCCGGCGTTATTCCAGCCATCCGAACTCTCCTGTGCCAAGCCATCGCTGGCCTCATAGAGCTGGATGGAAAGTCGCGGATCGAGCCGCTTCAGCATCGCTCCGAGATTGGCCGACATCACCCCGCTGCCAATCAGGATGACATCGGGGTTTTCAACGTGGGCGGCGGTGGGCATTGGTTTGGGCAAGCGTTGGGTAATGGACGTTGGGAGATGATTAGGTCGGGATGCCAGCGGAATCACTGGGCTGCTTTTGCAAGCCATAGCCCTTGCTCCCCGCATGGCAAGTCCCTTGGGGGCCGAACAGGGGGTCAGGCCGTACCTTTGTGTGCTCAACCTAAACTGGCCTGAATAATGCGGAGAACTCCGGGGTCAGGCCGTTACTCATGTATGGCTGATACTTAAACGAAAGTTTTTGCCAGTTTTAGTATCAGTGTGGTTTAGTAACGGCCTGACCCCTTGGTCGGCCCCCCGATTAGAGGCCGGAAAACATCAAGCGATAATCTCTTTGATGGGCTTGCTGGGTTCGACGCCGGTGAGCTTGGCGTCGAGACCCTGGAACTTGATCGAGAAGGCTTCGTGGTTGATGCCGAGTTGGTGTAACATGGTGGCGTGCAGGTCGTGCACGGTGGTGACTTTATCGACGGCGGCGTAGCCGAGTTCGTCGGTCTGACCATGCACGATACCGCCCTTGATGCCACCGCCGGCCATCCAGACGGTCATGGCTTTGCTGTGGTGGTCGCGGCCGCTGCCGCCTTGCGACATCGGGGTACGGCCGAATTCGCCAGCCCATACGATCAGGGTGTCGTCGAGCATACCGCGCTGCTTGAGATCGGTGATGAGCGCCATGCAGGCGCGATCAATCTCGGTAGCCTTGAACGCGATGCCTTCCTTGACGCCGCCGTGGTGGTCCCAGTCCTTGTGGTAGAGTTGGATGAAGCGGACGCCGCGTTCGGCGAGGCGACGGGCAAGCAGGCAGTTGGCGGCGAAAGAGCCGTCGCCGGGTACGCAACCGTAGAGGGCGAGGGTCTTAGCGTCTTCGGCGGACATGTCCATGAGCTTGGGCACGCTGGCCTGCATCTTGAACGCCATCTCATATTGGGCGATGCGCGTGGCGACCTCGGGGTCGGCAACGACCTTGTCGCGATGGAGATTCAGCGCCGCGATAGCGTCGACGTCACCACCCTGGGCATCGCGTGAGATGCCGGGTGGATTGGTCAGGTACATCACGGGATCGCCCTTGGAGCGGAGCTGCACGCCCTGGTGCTTGGAAGGGAGGAAGCCGCTGCTCCATTGGCGCGCAGCGATGGGCTGGTTCTGGCCGCCTTTGCCGAGCGAGGTCAGTACCACAAAGCCTGGCAGGTCTTCGGATTCGACGCCGAGTCCGTAGGTCACCCATGAGCCCATGCTGGGTCGGCCCGCGATCTGCGAGCCGGTGTTCATGAACATGTGCGCAGGGTCGTGATTGATCGCGTCCGTGGTCATCGAGCGGATGAGGCAGACGTCGTCGATGACCGAGCCGATCTGCGGGAAGAGTTCGCAGATCTCGATCTGGTTGCGGCCGAACTTGGCGAACTTATGCTGCGGTCCGAAGCACGTGAGCTTCTGGCCCTGGAGTTGGGCGAGCTGTTGGCCTTTGGTGAAGCTTTCCGGCATGGGTTGGCCATGCATCTCGGCGAGCTTGGGCTTGGGGTCGAAGGTCTCGAGGTGCGAAGGGCCGCCGGCCATACTCAGCCAGATGACCCGCTTGGCCTTCTGGGGGAGTGGCAATCTCGAGAGCACGCCGGGTGCGCCGGAAGCGGCCGGGCCAAGCAGGGAAGCGAGCGCGACGCCGCCGACGCCTTGGGCGGTCTTACCTAGGAAGGCACGGCGCGTGAGCGCGGCTCTCAGTTCGGGAGGGATCATTAGTCGCGGGTCAAGGTTTCGTGGAGATTCAGGATCACGCGGGTGACGTGCGTCCAGGCGGCGAGCTCCGCGGGGTCGGCCTGCGCGGGCGGCGGCGTGAGACCGACCTTTAAGAGTTCCTTGGCGGCGGCGGGGTCGGCTTTGTAGGCGGTCCGGCGTTCGGTGAGTACCTTGCGGAGCGTGCCAAGTTCTTTAGCATCGGGACTGCGCTGCAGGGCGCGACGCCAAGCCCAGGTGAGGCGGGCGTCATCCGCGCCGTTCTCAGCGAGCACGCGGGCGGCGAAGGCGCGGGAGGCTTCGACGTAGGTCGGGTCGTTGAGCATCACGAGCGCCTGCTGCGGGATGTTCGAGCGGGTGCGGTCGGTGCAGGCTTCTTCGCGGCTAGGCGCGTCGAAGGCGAGCATGCTCGGATGCAAGAAACTCCGCTGCCACCAGACATAGAGTCCGCGACGATACTGCGAGTCGTCCTTGTCGGCCTTATATTCGCGTACGGGGAAGTTGAGGTTCTCCCAATAACGGTCGGGCTGGTACGGCTTCACGCTGGGGCCGCCGATCTTAGGAGCGAGCAGGCCAGCGATGGCGAGGGCGTTGTCACGCACGAGTTCGGCATCGAGGCGATAAGGGCTCTGGCGGGCGAGTTCGCGGTTATAAGGGTCAGCAGTGGTCTGCGCCGGCGTGGCCACGGAGCTGCGACGATACGCTTCGCTATTCACAATGAGGCGGACCATGTGCTTCATATCCCACTTGGCGTCCACGAATTCGACCGCCAGCCAATCGAGCAGCGCCTGGTTGGGCGGGAGCTCACCTTGCGCTCCGAGGTCGCCAGGGTTCTTGCTAAGCGCGATACCGAAGAACTGTGCCCAGAGGCGGTTCATGACAACGCGAGCGGTGAGTGGGTTCTCGCGGGCAACGAGCCACTTGGCGAGGTCGAGCCGGTCGGGCACGCGGCCTTCGTACTTAGGCTGCGGGAGGTAATGGGGCAGGGCGGCCTTAACAATCTCGCCTGACTCGTCCATCCAGTTGCCACGGGGCAGGATGCGGACGGTACGGGCCGTGGCGGCCTTGTAGGTCACGAGCGATCTCGGGATGGCGGCACGGAAGGCGTCATGGGTCTTCTGCGTCTGGACGACGGCGTCACGTTCGGCCTTGAGGGCTTCAGGGTGCTGGGAGAGGTAGTAGTCGCGAAGGATGTTCTTCTCGGCGGCGGAACGCTTGTCGGCCGGCTTCTTCAGAATGGGTGCGGCTTGGGCGGCGAGTTTGGCATCAACGTCTTTGCGTTTGGCTTTCGCCTTGGTCTTCTCGGCGGCCGGCGCGGGCTTGCCTTCTTCGGCGAGCTCTTGTTCCCAGGCGGCGATGGCTGCGGTCAGCGACGCTAGGGCGACATCTAAAGTCTTCTTGGCCTGGGCGATTTCGGTCGTGAGTTCGGCGAGGCGCTTCACCTGATCGGGCGTCGAGATCAGCATGCCCTCCTCGCGGCGACCGATATCCGGCTCATGGATGTCCGCGAAGAAAGCTCCCAGGGTGAAGAAGTCGCGCTGGGTGAAGGGGTCGAACTTGTGGTCGTGGCACTGCGCGCAGCCGGTGGTCTGTCCAAGCCAGGCGGCACCGACCGCGCGGACGCGGTCGTTCAGCATACGTTGCTGGTAGTCCTTGGGCTGGGCTCCGCCTTCTTCCGTGGTCAGGAGTAGGCGATTGAAGCCGGAGCCGACCTTGGCCTCCTGGTCGGAGTCGGGCAGCAGATCGCCGGCGACCTGTTCGAGGGTGAAGCGGTCGAAGGGCTTATTCTGGTTGAAACTACGAATGACGTAGTCGCGGTAGGGCCAGACATTACGCGCGCTATCGCTATGGTAGCCGATCGTGTCGGCGAAGCGGACGACATCGAGCCAGCCGATCGCCATGCGTTCGCCGTAGTGCGGCGAGGCCAGCAGGCGGTCGACGAGCTTCGCGTAGGCGTCGGGTGCGGTGTCCTTCACGAAGGCGTCGACTTCCTCGGGCGTGGGCGGCAGGCCCAATAGGTCGGCATGGAGGCGACGCGCGAGGGTGCGACGATCCGCTTCGGCGGCGGGCGCAACGCCCTTGGTCTTGAGTCGCGCCGCGATGAGCGTGTCGATGGCCTTATCCGTCGAAGGGACAGCGGCCTTGCGCGGCGCATCGTAGGACCAGTGGTTCTGATATTTAGCCCCTTCAGCGACCCAGCGCTTGAGGAGCTCCTTCTGTTCCAGAGTCAGCTTCTTGTGTGACTCGGGCGGCGGCATCATCTCATCCGGATCAGTAAGAAAGAGGCGCTTCACTAGTTCGCTGGCCTCGGCCTTGCCGGGCACGAAGGCTTCCTTCTTCAACGCTTCCTCGCGGATATCGAGTCGAAGTTTCGCCTTGCGATGGCTGGCGTCGTTGCCGTGGCAGGAGAAGCAGTTGTCGGAAAGGATTGGACGGATGTCGCGGTTGAATTCGACCGGGTCGGCGGCGGACGCCAACGGGGCGGCCAGACACAGGGTGGCGAGGACAAAGCGGGCGCTCATGGGGGTGAGGTGAGAATTAGAGGGCGGACGACAGGAGGCAAGGAGGGGAACAGGTATAATGGAGGACTCCATGGTAGGGGCTAAGGCTGAATCGATGACAGAATGGATCAGGCCGCCCTAGTGCCTCAACCTGCTCAAGGAAAACCAGAAGGGCAGTTCCAAGGGGACGGGTGAGGGCCGCGGTGGTCAGCCTTCCGGGAGTCAGCCGTTCAACCATCCGCCGCCAGCACCGGGTCCCAGCTCTCTCGGGCCCTCAGGTCTTCCGCAAAACGTCTCCGATCATCAGCTTTCGGAGTTAGTCAGCAGGTGAAGGAGGCGGTGATTCAGGAAGAGCTTATCGCGGCCTTGCTTGATTTCGGTGAGGACGCCGGCCTTGGTCAGCTGGACGAGGTAGATCGAGGCGGTTTCGCGCTTCGCAATGCCAGCGTCTACGAGGTGCCGAATCCGGCAGTAGGGTTGCTCGAAGATGTGGCGCATGAGGACGTCGACGGGCAGGGCGGGGCACTTCCGGACGATGAGGGCACGGGTGGCGTCGACGAGGGTGTGGATCTCGCGGACCTTGGCGGCGGTCCAGGCGGCGACCTCGGCGACGCCGGCGAGCATGTAGAGGACCCAGGGTTCCCAGGCCTCGTCGCTGGTCACGGCGTTGAGTAGGCGGTAGTACTCGGCCCGGTTGGCCAGGATGTAGCGGCTAAGGTAGAGGATGGGCTGCTCAAGCAGGCCAGCCTCGACGAGGTAGAGGCTGTTGAGGATGCGTCCGGTGCGTCCGTTACCGTCCGTGAAGGGATGGATGGCTTCGAATTGATAATGCGAAACCGCCATGCGGATGAGCGGGTCGGCGCCCGCGGGTTCGTGCAGGTAGGCCTCCCAGTTGGCCAGCAGGCGACGGATGACCGCCTCTCCGACGGGCGGGGTGTACATCACCCGGCTGCGGCTGGCCAGGATTGTGCCCGGCAGTCGCCGAATGGCCATGGGATGCCCCTTGATCCGGGAACAGACCTGCTGGGCTAGGCGGGAGCAGACCGGGAGTTTGGCCAGCCCATGGAACCCCTGCAGCAGGGCCTCGGCGTGGCGGCCGGCCTCCCGTACCTCGGGCGGGGCCGCCTCGTCGGGCAGGTCCGCACTGCGGAAGAGCGCGTCGTCGGTCGTCACGATGTTCTCAATCTCAGAGGAACAGCGGGCCTCCATCAGGGGGAGCGTCCGCACCAGGATGCCCGGGTTGGGTAGCTTGGCCGCCAGCCGGTCGAGCTCGGTCACGGCCGCCCGGGCCGTCAAGGCCGCCTTGAGCACCGCGGGGGTTTCGAGGAAGGCCGCAGGTGGCAGGTCAGGCAGCTCGTTGTACGGCTCCTCTGGCTTCCAGCCTCTGGCGGGTTTCTTAGCCATGCCCCATCCCATCCCGGCCCCGTCGACATGTCAAAGCCGATATGTCGATTTAGAAGACTAAAATCGACCTATTACCCCGGACGTGTCGACGGCGTTTAGCAGAGCTCCGGCCGGATTCGTGGTCACGGATGGCCTTGATCTGGGCCTCCTTCGTGTGCCGTTTCTTACTCATTGTTGTGGTGTTTGTGGCGGTGGTTTGGTGGTTGGGCAACCCCCCGAGTAACATTTCAACTGGCCCCATTTAGCGTGATCCGATCAATTTAATTACAACGACATACAAACGCAAAGTCTGACTTCGGTGAACCCGAAGGGGCCAGCAGACGATACCAACGGCATCGGGCGGAGCCCTCAGCGGAGCCAATCCTAAGGAAGTCACGGTTTGATGGTCCAATAGGGTGTAATTTCGGGAAGCCTGGGCTTCCAGACCCCCGACGAGTTCGCCGGCAAGCCCGTCGACCGCCTAGCTCACTTGTTGACTCAAGGTGCAGCTTAACCATCACACTTTACTCCCCCCGAAATACCCAATGCTAGACCAAATAAGGAATTATCCCACTAACGCCCGCTGGCTTATTTGGTTTGGGGTTTTCCTCTTTCTCTGCGGCCTCGCAGGCTATCTCTCCAATCC
>Ga0209354_10000646_pt1 | contig 16185 bp, 9 predicted proteins | sample LauGreSpBDMM15DD_2_FD_187562 | JGI IMG/M metagenome (GOLD analysis project Ga0209354, IMG submission 187562) | Freshwater lake microbial communities from Lake Michigan, USA - Sp13.BD.MM15.DD (SPAdes) (version 2) | ecosystem: Environmental > Aquatic > Freshwater > Lake | place: Lake Michigan, USA...
CCGTTAATCCGCCAGCTACAGCAAGAAGCAAGCCAGAACGCAGTACATCAGCAGCGTCCTACCGAGAAGGACTACAACTTCGATGACCATTTGAATAAACTCCCCCCAGAAGGGACGGTAAGAGGCTCAGGATTAAAGGAGTTTATTGCTAACGCAGACGAAAAAAACGCTTCTTCACCGCAGATTGACTACGCACATGCAGTTAATAGCGCTATGCGTGAGCCGGTATTCCCTGATGGGGCAAGCATTGGAGACAGGATAAGGCGTCAGATCTATGCCGATATGGCTGGCAAACAAGCGCAAATGCCGCAAGACTCAGCTAACTACGCAGAAGAACAGCAGAAGATCGAAGCGCACGCCGCTGATGTAACAGATAAAGTCGCCGGTGTCCTCGCTGGCGTACACACAACCAACGATGAAGGTATAAAAAACATAGCGGCAAACGTAAGAGCGCAGCTAAAAGACCTTTCCCCCGGCGGAAAGGATGCGTCTTTAGGTCACCGCACGCAATCAGAGGCCGATCAGGCACAAAAAGACTACGGTGCGAATGCGATACACACGTTCACACCAGATGGCGCAAGGAACCACAAGGCTTTAGCAATCAGCGAGTTACTTGATGCTAAGGACAATAGCCAAAGTGGTTTCTTCAGAGGTATTGAAACAGCCGCTAAGACAGTAGGTGGATTCACCCAGCCGCTGTGGCATCTAATCAAAGAAGGTAGTCTTCCACGGGACACTGGTGGGACTTGGGCTTCACTAGGGAAAGACCCATTGGAGTCTGCCGCACAGAGCTGGGCCGACTATCGGGGCAGCGACGGGACGAACGCATACGATCCAGCGGGCAAATCGTACTTCAACAAATACGATCCCACTACTGTGCGGGGGTTGGAGGCAACAACGCAGGGGAACCAAGTGTTTCCCCTTGCGAAATTCTACCAGAACGTAGCCAGCCCCATGTACGATATAGCGCAGAACGTCACAATGCCGAACTACTACCAAGACGCCAAGAGTTTGCGGGCCTTACACACAACAACACCCATCATCCCAGACGGTGTTGATCCGAAGGTAGCGAAAGGACATCTAGACACTTTTGACAACGCAGCGGAAAAGCTAACAGGTTACAACTCGGCATACCACGGAAGGAAGTTTGCAGACTTCGGCAATGCGTTGGCTGGCCCGAATACTTTCAAACGAACATACCTGTCACCCATCGCAAATATGGCCTTAGACTTGCCGCCAGAGATATTCGGTGACGCTCTTAATCTTGGAGTCTCTGCGGCATTCCCACCAGTAGCAGGGGTTATGTCAATGCTCAAAGCAGCGCCACTTGGCTTTAAGGCTGCAAAGGGGGCTGGGCTATACAGCTTAGGCAGGGCAACGCTTAAAGCACCGTTCACGTTTAAGGATGACCTTTTGGTCGAAGGCGCCACTGCGCCCGCAATTATGGCCGGGGCAACGGGAATTGAGGGTCTTTTTACCCCAGAGAAAACAAACGCATTGATGGGTGATGCCGACCCAAATGCACCGGGATATGACGAGAGGCTTAACGAAGCAGCGATAGCGGAAAGAGAGCGACTTCAAGGGTCTGCTGCCGCCTACGGGAAACTCGCCCCTCCCCCGAAGAAGCCTCAAACTCCCGGCAGGATTTACCCCTACATCGAAAGATGACTTTGTGGTGTAAGAAATAAACACTATACTTTCGTACAGGCAGAATGGTACTAGGCGCATAGGAGCAGAAAATGAGCGACGAAGAGATTGAGTCATCCGGTTCTGAGAGCGAAGTAGAGGAAGTTGGCACAGAGGCCAGTGAGTCGCCAGCAGCGGAACAGGCAGCACCACAACAAGAAGTGTGGGGGCATTTTCGCTCAATGCCAGAATTTTCCGGTCAAGATGACAACGCTATAGCACAGCGCTTGTATCAAGCAATGCAACGCGAAGAAGCATCCGCTAGGGCGCTTCAGCAGTATCAGTCGATTGTCCCTATCGCCCAAGAGTACCTGACGCACAGACAGGACTACGAAGCGTGGAAGGCGAATCGGAACGCACCACAACAGCCGCAAGCACCAATCGCCGCAGAACCAGTCAAGGAATCTTGGTGGAATCCCCCTGCTCTGAAGGACAGTTACAAGCGTTACCTGACCCGCGACGAGTCCGGTAACGAGATCATTGACCCCAATGCGCCTCTGGATGCCAAAGCGGCGTTGATGGAACATCAAGCGTATCGGTCACAGTTTGCTACGAATTTTCTTGAGAACCCAGAAAAAACACTCGGCCCCATGGTTGAGCGGGTGGCTATTGAAAGAGCGCAAGAAATCGTAGATCAGCGGCTAAGACGCATGAATGACGAACAATATGTCTCTGGGTTGGAGGCAGAAAATAAAGATTGGCTATACGATAAAGGTGGGAATGTATCTGCGGAGGGGCTTGCAGTCCAGAAATATATTGGAGATGCTAAAACTCTTGGTATTTCTGGGGCGCAAGCTCGCTGGGACTATGCTACTAAGTTAGTCGAGAGGGATTTACTTCTCTCTAACTTGCAGCAAAGCAGACAGCCAGTGCCTCAGTATCAGCAGCAAGCCCCTCCGCAGGTGCAGCAACAAGTTCAACAACAGCCGACAGCAGAGCAAAGTAACATGGAATTCCTGCGACAGCAGGCCATGCGAACCGCAAGCCAGAGGTCTGTTACCACAGGTACTACAGCAAGAGTTCCCCAACGACCTATGACTTTTGAAGAGCGGCTCACGGCAGCAGCAAAACAAGAAGGTCTTTTTTAACTAAAAAGGTAACTAGATTATGGCATCGCCAACGGATTGGTCAAGAGTTATTGCAACAACCATAGTAAACCATCTGCGCGAGACTGAGGAAGCTACCTTCCGTAAGTTCAAAGTGTTCGCTGCGCTTGAGTCAAGCGGCAATGTAACCATGAACCAAAGTGGCCGCGCGATGGATTGGAACGTGAGATATCGCAACAGCCCTGTAACAGGGAACTCAGGCGACACTCCAAGAACCTTCAGCCGTGTTAATATGTGGAAGCGGGCGGAAATCGGGTGGAGGGGATTTACGACCACAGACAGCGTGTACCGTCGGGAAATGCTGGAAAATCGCGGTCAACAGGCACTTGTTGACGTTGCGGGCAAGATGGCAGAGCGTCTCCAAGAGTCGCTTGAACAGCACTTGTCTTATCAGCCTTACCGCGATGGTAACGCCAGTGGTTCGGAGAATGATTTTCACGGGTTGGAATCATTTTTGGCATACACCGGCACGATCAACGAAGCTGGCTCTGGCATCTTCGATCTTCGTACCACTTCCAACACTGGTGACCGCTACGGTTACCCCGATGATAACTACGCTGGTCTCTCGACCAAGCTTGGTTACTACGGTGGTGGGAGGATCGGGACTGGCACGGGAATCTGGCCGAATGTTCCGACTGACCCAGAGGCGGATTTCTATTCTCCCCTGATCATAAATTACAATTCGACTTCCTTTAACAGCGAAACAACGGCTGTTGGTAACTGGAAGAAGAATTGCATTCAAGCCATCCGCGAGGGTGTGCATGGTTGCAAACGTAATGACACGAAAGAAGCACAGATCGACATGGTAGTGCTTGATCGTGCGTTGTATGTTCAGTTCTTGAACCAGTACAACGACAAGGAGCGGATTGCCATCTCCAAGGAAAGCGGCCTCAAGGCAATGGGTTTCACCGATGTAACGACTCTCGATGGATGCGAGATCACATCCGAATACGCTGTACCAACGGGACGCGGATACGGAATGTCGATTGGTAACATGGAGTTGCGTTGCCTCGAAAACCAGTTGATGGTCGCAGAAGGCCCATTTTTCGCGGAAGAAACGCAATCATATCGTTATGCCTGTAGTACGCTTGGTAACTTCAAGTTCAAGTCGCCACGTTCGTTTTTCTCACTTGCCCCAGTCACGGCAGTTGTCTAACTAAGACCACTTCAAGGAGTCTTGTACATGAGTTCCATTTTCTCAGATCCGTTCTTTCGTCGTGGTACTACGCTGCTGAGTGGCGAGGCTATCGACCTTACAGTGGCCGGTCTGCCACTGGCAGGTGGCGAGGTTGTCGGTCAGGTCAAGTGCTTCCAAGATGTGCGGCCAACGGGCATGGGCGAACGCTTTAGCAATCGCCTTGTGTACTGCATTGCAGCACGTTACAAGGGTGCAGACGTTGCTGATGGCACAACGATTGCTGGCACGACCTTCCTGTTCGACCTTGCTGCACCGCTGACGCAGATCACGGCACAGCTTACAACGGCTACGCACATTCAAAGTGCTGCTGTTGGAGTGCTTGACGAGTACCTGTCCGGTGCAGTTCGCACGAACGACATCGTCTGGGTAGTGGTCAAAGGCCCGACCAGCGTCAAGCGAACCGCAGCGGTCATCGGTGTCGGTGTTGCCGTGCAGGCATCCGCGACAGCGGGATCGGTGCTTGCTTGGACAACTGGCATCGCCCTCGGCCAGAACATCGAAGGTGCTGCTACCAGTGCTTCTGTGGGTATGACGCGAGTCAACCTCAACAGCGACGTTCTTTGAGCTTGTACAATTAAAAATCTTACATAACAGCCTGCGGCGTCAAACCCGCAGGCTGTTATAGTTGGTGGCATGGCAACACGAACTTGCGAAATATGCGGCACCGATAAGCCTCTTGACGCAGCCCACTTCCGTTGGAGAGTGGACGGTGACAAGGCTTACTTCACCAAAGAGTGTCGGCTATGCAAGCAGGCGGCAAAGCGACGAAGCGAGGAGAGGAAGAGCGAAAGGCGGAAGCGAGAGCTTGAGGGAGTCGAGAAGGCTGGCGTCGATGTATTCATCCGCCAGACCCAAACCGGCGGGAGTAACATTCCGCACACCGCTGAGTTAGTAGAGCGGGTATTCCAGTATTTCGGTGGTGTAGGGGGATTCTCTGGGGTGCTGGTAAAACAGTACTGGGATAGCCCTGCTGGTGGCTCTGCCCGCAGTCGATTGCTTGAGACAATGGCTAGGCTAGTAACCAAGAACGTCGAGAGCGGTGGTGCCAAGAAGCCTCTGCAACTGTGGAGCGAGGACGAACTAGAGACAGAGTTGACCCAACGTATGGCCGAAGCGGTTGCCCAATTTAAAGGAATTACTATCAATGCCAAAGAAGTCAAGCGGATCGCGCCGCCACCCAAAAGTCGTTCCGCCCCAGTTGCCGCAGCAGACCGGGATAACACAACATCAAAAAGACTCCTTGAAAGAACTCCAAAGCGAAATTCGCGACAGAAAAGTGGAGTCGCTTCGCCTGTACAAACCGAACCCGAATCAGGAAGCATTCCATCTAACGAAGGCCAGTGAAGTCCTAGTCATCGGTGGCAATCGATCTGGCAAGAGTCTGTGTACCTTTGTGGAGGATGCACGGGCTGTAACCAACCAAGACCCCAGCGGGAAGTACCCGTCAGAGGGCATTCTTGTGGTGGTTGGAAAGGACTGGAAACACATCGGCTTAGTCTGTGTACCTCTCCTTTTCCAAAAGGGTGCCTTTCGTATTATCAAAGACGAAGTCACCAAGGAGTGGAGGGCATACAACCCAGACACAGACGGGCATCGCAAGGTGGAGTCTCGCCCTGCACCACCGCTCATCCCGCCACGGCTAGTCAAGTCCAAGAGTTGGGTGCTAAAGAGTGCCAACTACATGCAGCATGCGGTGCTGCATACAGGGTGGGAGATCCACTTCTTCTCGTCAGAAGGTGAGCCAGTACAGGGTATCGCCGTAGATAGGGTACATATCGACGAAGATATAAACAATGAAAATTGGGTGCCAGAGTTACTAGCCCGCATCGTGGATCGCAAGGGTAAGTTTTGTTGGAGCGCTATGCCACATTCCGCGAATAATGCTTTACTTGGTCTCAAGGAGCGGGCAGACGCAACAGAACAAGCCTTGGGAGATAAGTCAGATATCAGACAGTTCAAGCTCCGCTTCTTGGACAATCCGTTCCTAGATAGCGAAGAGAAGGCTAAGTCGATTACCCGCTGGTCAGCAATTGGTGAAGACGTTCTTAGAATGCGGGCAGAGGGCGATTTCGTCACAGACAGCGTACTGGTCTACCCGCACTTTGATATGCGAATCCACGGCATGGATCGGTCAGAACTACCAGACGGGCAGATCCCCCACAGTTGGTGCCGGTATGCAGTGATCGATCCCGGCCATGCCGTCACCGCTGTGCTAATGTGCGCCGTACCACCCAACGAAGACTTCCATCTGGTCTATGACCAACTCTACCTGCGTCAGTGCAACGCCAGTATCTTTGGGGAAGAGTTTGCCAAGCGGGTGCGGGACTGGCATTTCCATGCGTTCATCATCGATGCTCACGGTGGACGGTTACGAGACATTGGATCAGGCCGACTCCCTGTCGAGCAGTACACCGAACAACTGGTCAAGCGGGATATCAGGAGCGAGATCACAGGTTCCAGCTTCCTCGCGGGATGTGACGATATCTCAGCGCGTACTGAGAGTACCCGTACAGCGATGCACATTCGCCCCCAAGGCACTCCGATGCTTAGGGTGCTGCGGAACTCCTGCCCTGACCTAGAGCGGGAGATGAAGCGTTATCGCAAGCTAGTGAACTACCTTAGTGGGGTAGCTATCGTAACAGACAAGCCGAACACCAAGGGCGAGGTGCATTTATGTCAGTGCCTAGAGTACCTGTGTGCCTACCGACCTCGTTATCACAAGCCCCCACTTCGCGGTGCTGGGCCTGATCCTTGGTGGGTGAAATGGCAGCGTGAAAGGAAAAAGCGACTAGGAGAAGGGGGGCCGGGGTATGTACACTTAGGCCCATCAGGAGGAAAGAACGATGAGTGACTATAAGATGCCGGTTCCCGCAATTGGGGATATTGTCTTGTTCTCAAAGGATTATAGGACTTTTCTGTCTCCTGTAGTCGGATTTGTTATCGCGGAACCCGGTGCTTCGACCATAAGCATTTTGACGTTCACGCCGACTGGATATGCGATGGTGCATAACAGTTGTCATCACAGAGACGATCCCTCGCTTCTGGATGACAATGGCTGGCAGGATTTGGGTGCGTGGGATTTTTCTCCCTCCGCAAAGATCTTGCGCGAATTAACACCGGAGCCACAAAGTGCAAGAAAGCCTACCAAGTAGCAGTCCTCTTCGCCAAATTGCCAGCACTTGGGTAAAGAAGTTAAAGGCGGCAGAGAAGTATAAGAAACCGTTTACTGACGATGCCAAAGAGGCGGGCCAGTTCTATGACGGTGATCAGAACTGGATGTGGAAGGATTCGTATGCGCGTGGAGACAGGGGCTACAACTCCTCGATCTCCCCTCCCTCCTTTCGTATGACTCTTTGCAAGGTCTTTGAACTCGTAGAGATATTCGGCAGCGTCATCTACCATCGTAATCCAGTGCGTACTGTCACGGTGATGCAGCCGCCAGACGTTCCCCTGACTCGACTAGGTCTGGATCAGCCGCTTGGGCCTAACGGCACCCCTAGCCCAGAGCAGATGCAGATCATCGCTACTGTCAAGGAGGAGCAGTCAGAGCGTGAGCAGCGGCAGATCTCAGCCGACCTCATGCAGTCATACCTCAACTGGACGCCTGTCGAACTCGATCTCAAGCGTCAGGCCCGCAAGGTTGTCAACGAAGCGATCATCAAAGGTGCCGGTCTGTTCTGGACTGAGCTTGTGACGCTTGACACATCTGGTGGCGGCGACGTTCCGCCGATGCGGATGGTGGGTTCGTTCTATGACACCATCGACAATCTCCTCATTGACCCAGACTTCGACAACGAAGATGACATGCAGTGGTGTGCGCGCAAGTGCGTTCGCCCAATGGATGAAGTAGCCTCCACCTATGGGGTTGCCACCGAAGATCTGCGGAAGCACCTTGAGGGACAGTCCACCAGTTTGCAGAAGGAACCGCAGGGCAAGAAAAAGAAAGACACCACCAACCAGCTTGTGACCTACTACAAGATCTGGTCGAAGACAGGCATGGGCGACAGGCTCAAGGACTCACCCAAAGAAAACAAGGGCATCTTCGATCCTGCTGGCAAGTACTGCTACCTAGTCATCTGTGAAGGCGTGGACTACCCCTTGAACCTGCCACCACAAGTCATGCAGGAAGAGGTCGATCCGCAGACTGGCCTTCCTGCCAGCGTCCTGACTCGCGCCGCATGGCCGATCCCATTCTTCGTTGACCCGCAGGGCTGGCCTTTCACCATGCTGGCCTTTCACAGAAAGCCGGGGTACGCATGGCCCATTTCCCATATCCGCCCCGCTATTGGTGAACTTCGCCTGCTGAATTGGTGCTTTTCCTTTCTTGCGACACGCATTGCAACAAGCTGCGAAACCATCGTCGCCGTTCAGAAAGCAGCAGACGCAACGATCAAGGATCAGCTACTGGCACCGTCAGAGGGTGGGTTCAAGATCTTGGAACTGTCGGAGCTACTGGGACGCAGGATCGAAGACGTTGTCTCTGTGTTTCAAATGCCGCAAGTCACCAAGGATTTGTGGGACATCATCGAAGCTTTGCTGGATCAGTTTGCGCAAAGAACCGGACTGTCAGAACTGGCATACGGTACAACGAGGGGAATGTTCAGATCAGCCGCAGAGGCGAACATCAAGAACGAGAACATTTCGATCAGACCGGACAACATGAGCAACGAACTCGAAGACGCTATGAGCTTGCTCTCGCGACGAGAGGCGCTTGCTGCGAGGTGGTTGCTTGAGCCACAGGATATCGCTCCTGTGCTTGGCAAGGTTGCTGCATCTGGTTGGGCGCAATTCATCCAGCGCAAGGATGTGTTTGGCCTGACACGCGAACTGCTGTATCGGGTAGAGGCAGGCAGCGCACGCAAGCCCAACAAGTCATCTCGCGTCGAGCAGATGCAGATGGCAGTGCAGACCCTCGGCCCGATCCTCAGTAGCCTAGCTGGATCTGGAATGGTCGGCCCGTTCAATGCGCTGATGAAGGACTGGGCTATCTCACTCGACATCGATGCTAGCCCATACATGCTCCCCCCTCCTCCACCTCCCGCTCAACCGGGGATGCCGCCGGGCGCACCACCAGAGGGTGGCGCTCCACCGGGTAGTGAGCCACCACCAGAGGCCCAGCCAAGCGGGCAGTGATCCCAGTGCCAAGCCCGCATCGGCCACGCACTAGCAAAGAACAAAGAAAGATATGGAACCTATGGAATCGGTATCGAATTACCCTAGTCGAGTACAAGCAGTTACAGGCTATCCACAAGGGGAGATGCGGGATATGCAGCTTGGCACCCGCTCGTCTGCAAATAGATCATTGTCACACCACTCAGGTAGTGCGTGGACTGCTGTGCGCTCGTTGTAACAGTGCAATTGGAATGCTTGGTGATACGGCACAATCCGTAAAGGCAGCTTGGAAATACCTCGATGAACATGAGCGAAGAACTCCCTTGGGATATCCAGCAAGCCAGTCTTGCAATCCAAAAGGATTACCAAAGGATGATCGAAGAAGGGGTGTGCAGCCGCGCAGCGGAAATGTTCGCCCTCCAAACCCCTCCCGGCGTCAAAGGGACAGATAGATCCCTGATGTTCAATAGGAACAATGGTCAGCAATTCGATGACATGCCCAAAGACCATGCCCTTGGGATGATCTCAATGGCAAAGGAGGCTGGCATTAACCCCAATGGAAAGTATTACTTTGCTGGACTAGCTGATAAACGAGGGTTTACAGATCCAGAAGCGTGGGTTAGCAGCGCAGCAGAGGTCAAAGAGGTAGCCCGCAGGCGTAATCTGACAGTTACCGGGGCAGTCGAACACGCAGGTATACCGCAACCACCTCCCCCGCACATCCGCCTTAGTGAGCGACTGACTCGCGAAATGATGAAGGCTGAAAAACCACTTAACCCGACCATGAAAAAGGGTGAGCTACGCGAGATGGTTGTAAGTAAATACGGGCGAAAGCGAAAAGGCCAATGAATGCCGCGCAAGACGTTGTCGCCTATCTAATCGCCTCCACTGGTGGCGGCGCGCAGGATGGTGAACACCATGCAATCAGGCAAGCTGTTATGCAAGGCGTGCGCGAGGTGATGCAGTGCCGTCAATGGCTGTGGCACACTCGCACCGGATCGTTCACAACCGCCCAGATCACCACCACTGGCACAGTTACCACTGGCCTAAAGACCGTAACTGTAGTGAGTGCCGATGGTTTCGTACCGGGTCGCGGCGTCGATATCGGTGCGGCTTATTTCCCTGTCCCAGCCCGCATTGTGTCTGTCGCTGGCAATGTAGTGACGCTGGACGTTGCTGCCCTCCAGTCGGCCTCTGGAGTCACGTTCACTCCTCAGACGTTCTACGATCTCCCTGTAGACCTCAAAGACATAGACTCCCTTGTCACCAACACGGTGGGTACGCTGCACTGCTACATCACCCCGCAGGAATGGCAGCGGATCGACGTTACCACTCGCGGTGCAGGTGAGCCTTACTACTACACGGTCATGCGGTCTGATCTGTACCCAGACAGGTATCAGGTACGCTTTGTTGGAGTATCCACCGCAACAACGGTAGTGCATTACACCTACCGCATCGTACCGCAGCCGATCAAGTACATGGGCTACGAGCGTCTATGCAGACAGGGAACAGTGTCGGTCACGCTTCTCGGTGCCAGCAATACGCCAATGGTCACCGGGGTAAAGACGGCATTCCCCCAAGACTGTGCGGGTGCTTACATACGTTTCGGCGCAGTCGGCATGGAGGCAGATCCAGTCGGCTCAAGCTCCCCGTTCATCATGGAGCGCCGAATCGAGAAGTACAACAGCGCGACAGAGCTATTGGTCAGCAGTTCGACTGTCTACAACCGTCCCGGCCCATACGGCCCCGCAGACCCAGATCAGTATGACGGTGGCGTTGTCGGACAGACCGCATCTACCGAACCTGCATATGTAGCAGACACCGCTGTGCTTCCTGTCCTCACCAAGTATGCGATCACTGACATACTCGACGCATCTCCGCAGATGTACACCGCAATCATTTCAGCATGCGAAATGTGGTATGCACGAATCGCTGGCAAGTCTTCTGATACTGCCATGACTATGTTTGGCAGAGATCTTCGGATCGCGATGGAAAACGATGTGGTCACCCCTCGTTCCGGCAGGCAAACCGGCGGGTCATATACCTCGCCGCGCGCCATGGGCTGGCACTCCATTCTGCTTACGGATGTAGAATAATGCAGATCAAGCAATGGTTTGGGTTCAACGAGGACACAAGCTTATATGCGCTTCGCCCCGGCGAACTCAGCAGGCTGAACAACCTTCAGAGTCGCAGGCCGGGAATGCTCATTGCCCGCAAGGGACTGAGGAAGGTCATTGGCAAGTACGATGACGAACCGATCTACGGCATCTACCGTCGCGCTACATCGCTGACCGGCCCGCTGGATTTCCTTTGGCTCCAAAAGGTTTTAGTGGAGCGCGAAAGGACACGGGATCAGATCATAGCAAATGAGGCTTCTACAGAATTCGTGTGGATGGTGCGGAGAATCTACGGCAATCAGTCGCGTGTAATCGCCACCATCCCGATTTCACCTAATGGCATTTCGAGCATTTACAACTTCTCGGTTGCAGAAGACCGCAGAGGTCGCGTGTTCCTGTTCTTCGGTCATGGGTACAGTCCAAAGATCTACCGCCCCGCACTCTACGGTACAGTATCCGAACTGGGCGCAGTAGCCGAAGAGATGGGCCTCGCCCCTCCACTAGTCAAACCTTCTGTCATACCATCTGGGCAAGGTCTGTACATCGAGGGAGTGGATGTGCGTTCCGGTGGTGGGTCTTACTCCACTCCTCCAGCGTTGACTCTAGTCGGCGGCACCTCCACCCGTCCTGCGGTGCTAAAGGCAATTGTGCAATCCGGTTCTGTAGTAGGCGTGGATGTGATCGATGGAGGGGCAAACTACACTACTGCACCGACCATCTCAGTATCACAGGGCGGTTTGGGCATAGGGTTTCGCGGCAAAGGCACTGTCTCAGGCAGTGCGAAAACAATAGACGGGTTCTCTTCCACTACGGTAGGCGCTCTGTCTGGAACAGCCGCAACGGGTACACAGACCTACGGTTCCACCAACAGCATCTCTGACAACAGCATCATGTACCGCACACAGCCGCAGGTTGCCACGACAAAAGTGGTGAGCAGCGCCTCGTCTGCGATGATCGTCAGTAGCGTAGTAGGTATTGCAGTAGGCAACATCGTCACTGTCTTTCCAGCGCAGGCTCCGTTCTCCAACTCGACGGTGACTGTATCTGCCATCAACACAGCCACAAATACGATCACGCTTTCTAGCGCTGCGTTTGTACCCACTGAGGGAACGGTGTATCAGGCAAAGTTTTCGTCGCCTGCAACAGTTGCGCTCGCCCCGGCGACATACGATACCACCACTCGTCGCTACCTCGCCTCTGTGCCACTAAGCTCTACATCGTCTGGCACCGGCGCAACTGCTCTGCTGGAGTTCTCACCAGTTCCTTTGGGCTATGCGCTCACATCTTCCGGTACATCTTCTATCGCCTTTAGAGCCGTGAACTGGCAGCAGTATTTTAGGGGCGGGGCGTGGATTGAGTACAGCGCGGTTAATTACTGGAGCGGGCAAGATTACAATGAGATGAAGAGCATTGAGAACTACACTTATGGTGGGTTGCAGGCAAGCGGCTCAAGAATGCAGAAGGGTTATTCCGGCTCTGTAGACAAAAGAGCAGCAGACGTTTACTGGCCTGACTATTCCAGCATCTCAGTCTGGTTTAATACCGGCACCTACTCTGATAATAATTTACTTGCTCAGTGGACTCGCGCCGATGTTGCAGTCACAACCGAAGGTGGCGCAAAGGTTCTCAGGTTTCGCCTTCGCCCATCGAAGTCTTCCCGCACAATCAAGAGTCGGGGCGGCACTCTCCTCTCAACGGAATACACATCTTGGGAACAGTTCCCTGATGCCGTTGCACCAGAAGTCACAATAGTTCTCAGAGACTGCCCAGATACTTGGCTACTTGCGAGTGGCACGATGTGCAGTCCTAAGCTCACTAAAGAAGCAGCGATAGCTGCTGACCGCATCAAATGGTGGACTACTGGGACAAATGTACAGCGCCCGTTGGTGAATATTGGGGCGTCAGGCGCTCCTAGCGCCAGCACTATCACGATCACAGATGCAGGTAGCGGATGGGAAAAGAACGCGACATTCTCCTTCCGGCTTTACCAAGCTAATGCCTATGACCAGTATGTAGATTACAACACCGCAGTCTCGGAAGAGTCACTTCCAAGAGGGCATGCGATGAAATCCGCCGGTCAGTATTTAGAATACAAGCTCACTGCGAATGTGGCCGACAACATCACCACTCAGCACGGCCCGCCAGCCGTTCTCATATCGCCGTCTCAAGTGGAGGTTCCCGGCAGGGGATACACTGCCGGTGATACAGCAAATCTCATGCTGTATCGACGCGAACTTACAGCCGCAGTGTCAACGGCAGTGGCATCCGTTTCGCTAACTTGGCCTGCGGTAGTCCTTGAAACTTTATCGTCAGCGACAGTGCAGCAGATCTCCGCTGTGTCCATTCTGTCTCAAGGGCGAGGATACCTAGCTGCCCCTACTATCTCGGTGCGCGGTGGCGGAACTGGCTATGGATTAAGCGTTACGCCAACGGTAACAGATGGCAAGATTACATCGCTGCAAATCAACTCACCGGGACAAGGCTACACCTCCTCCCCCGATCTATACACAGATTCCTCTGACGCTGACCTCAGTCCTGCTATGCGCCCAGCAATGCGCGGCAAGTACCGCTGTGCTTATCGGTTTGTTGATCGCTCCGAAACAATCGTCAGCAACACAATTGACGCAATACGAGATGACGCAAGTGTAGATACCGTTCTCAAGCTCACCAACATTACGGGGATAGAGGTTGGGATGATCCTTGAGGCACCGCTGCTGCCAAACAACCTAGTCATCACCAGCATCAATAGTCGTTATGTTGAAGTCAATCAGCGGTTGGTAAACCTGCCGTACAACCAATGGCACTACAATATAGTTGTTCGCGATCCCCGCAAGCCCGTTGGTTACAGCGATTTCTCGCCTATTGTCGATGTCGATGCAGGGCCAAACGAAAGTCGAACGCACTCCTCAATTATGACTTGGAGCATGATTGGCGTCCTGCCCCCAACGCGCGCAGACAGGGTGGAGTTCTGGCGCACCAGTGGAGATCAGTCACTGGTGTTCTATCGTTGCGAGGCTTACGGCATCCCGGTGAACAGCGGCGTCAGCGTTACTGGGGTAGACACCCTGACAGACGAAGAGTTGTTCAACGTAGATCGCCCGTACTACGCAGCAATGCCAGTGGTGCTACCAAACGGCAACGTCAATGCATTTCGTTTCGGCAAGCCCAGATCCGATATGGCTGTTGCTGTTCCATTCCAAGACCGTCTTTGGGTTGCTGTTTCAACCACCGACGAGAATGCAAACACCGTGTACTTCTCAGAGTATGACGAGTTTGAGTCGATGCCTGACGTTAACGAGATCTCGATCCAGATCAACCAGAAGACTACGGATGTGATCACGGCGCTTGCACCCTTTGGCTCGATGCTGCTGATCATGCAACACGGGTTAACCTACGCACTCACATACAACACCGATCCAAGCGTAGACGCTGCAATACAGATGATCTCGCATCGCGGTTGCCTGCATCAGCGTTGTTGGGATATGCATGAGAATACGCTCTTCGCTGCGGATGAATACGGCATCTACTCACTAGAGCGCAGCGGGAAGATTGAACAGATCTCCATGGCAGTAAGAGACTACTTCGTTGGGGAGCTTATCGACTTCTCCAAGCGAGAGACATTTTTTCTGCACGTTGATCCGCGCACGCACATCCTGCGGTTCTTCTGCGTTCTCAAAACGAATGTGACCGACACTCCATCGATAGCTTTGTGCTTTGACGTTAAGGCTGTGGCATGGTGGACAGAGTCCTACCCTAATGGCCCAACCGCCGCTTGCTCTGGCAGGCCCAGCGGTGAGCGTGTCAGCACCATGCTATTAGGTGCGGTTGACGGCAACCTATACGAGATGGAGTCCAACAGCGACCACTCCAATGAATCAGTGACAAGCTGCACCATTACCGAAGGTGGAATGGGTTACAAAGAAGCACCTACTATCACAGTACCAAATGCAGTCGGTGTAGTGGTGCAAGGAGTAGTGAGCGAAGGTCGGTTGGTGGACATCATCATCCAGCACGCCGGATGGGGTGCATCTAGCGGTGTTCTTCTCACGGCAGAGAATGGTGCGCACCTGATCACCCAGATCGGGCAAGAAATAGGTGGCGTTGAGTACCTTCCCATTTCGCTGGAAATCTCCGCACCAGAAGAGGGTGGCGTGCAGGCAGTCGCAGAAGCTGACTACGCAGTAGTGCCAAGAGTGGTACGCGAATGCACTGTAGTGAAGGACGAGACCTTCGTGCGACTTAACCCTGCCCGCACAGCACAGCTACAGCCAGCGGCATTGCAAGCAATCGGGACAGAGAGCGGATACGAACTACTAACGCAGGCTGGCGGCTGGATCACCGTGGAGCCACTCCCCGTCGAGATCGGGATGGAAGCAATCGGAGACTATCTCCCGCTCAATGCATTTGTGTCAAGCATTTCTGGCACAGATGTGTATCTCAAGCACCCAGATGGCACACCGGCAAAAGTTACCTTTGGTGCAGCGCGTACCAATGAAGCAGGCACAAGCGAAGACTACCTTGAAAACGGTACGTTTCTGACCGTAACTTTTCGCAAGCCGTTCCGCACTCACATACCGTTCCAAATGACCACTGGACATATGCCCCTACTGAACGAAGACACGACAAAGGGTGGCGACAGGCTGATGGATCGATCCATTACTCTGGTGTACACCCCAACAGCAGACAGCAAGACCATCGAGCTTATCAATCGGTACAACGGTCAAGTCGAAATGCGTCCCAATGCCATCCGCAGAATTCGCGGCGGGCCGGGAAACTTCCAGCATCTGCAAGACAGCGCCTCTACGGTGATCGACATTGGTAGAAACGCTTCTGCCTTGGGCTTCTCCACCGGAGTAGCTAAAGCTGTGTTTGCCGGTAGGTCTTCTGCCAATCTCACGGGGGAAGATCAGCATCTACAGGTCGAGCTATATGCCCGCCCAGAGCAAGCTAGTCCATGGGAACGGAC
>Ga0209354_10000650_pt1 | contig 16107 bp, 18 predicted proteins | sample LauGreSpBDMM15DD_2_FD_187562 | JGI IMG/M metagenome (GOLD analysis project Ga0209354, IMG submission 187562) | Freshwater lake microbial communities from Lake Michigan, USA - Sp13.BD.MM15.DD (SPAdes) (version 2) | ecosystem: Environmental > Aquatic > Freshwater > Lake | place: Lake Michigan...
GTTAATCGAAGCAAAACAAGATGTCCGCATAGCGGGTAACATCGAGAAGGCAAGTTCGCAAATGCCCGGCATCGTGGAAGAACGTTTTAATCAACTTCAAGAAATTGAAGGTATCCTTGAGTACTTAAACATTGAACTTCGTAGACTTCGTAGTCAACATTTTCGCAAGTATTTAGAAAACTATCAACGAGCTTTATCTTCTAGGGACTGTGAAAAGTTTGTAGAAGGCGAAGCTGACGTTGTGGATTTTGAAAAGATTATCAACGACTTTGCCCTGCTACGCAACAAGTGGTTGGGCATTATTAAAGCACTCGATCAGAAACAATGGCACCTTAGCAATATTGTTAAACTACGAGTATCCGGATTAGAAGACGCATCATTATGATATTACTTAAAAAAGATCAAGTCAAAACTATGACTTCTGATGAAAGAGTAGCTGGGTTACACGCAGCGATTCTTTCAGTGTATGAAAATAAAATAACAGGAGATTTTGTAGAATGTGGGGTGTATCTTGGTGGGAACGTAATTATTGCTAAAAAGTTTTTCGATAGTGTAAATGATTTTACAAGAAATTTTTACGCTTTTGACACATTTGATGGAATGGTCGAGCCGTCACAGCATGACCCAAGTAAAGCACATAGTACATGGAATAATGTGTCCGCTTGTAGAGCTTCGGTAGATGAGGTACAAAAAGAGTTTTTAGTTCATCAAATTTTAGATGATCGTGTAAAATTTATTCAAGGTGACGTTAATCAAACACTCTTAGATACTATAAATATTCCAAGTAAAATTTCTATTTTGCGATTAGATACTGACTGGTACGAATCAACAAAATTAGAATTAGAAGTGCTATATAAAAACTTAGTCCCAGGCGGATTCCTGATCATCGATGATTATGGACACTGGAGTGGTTGCCAAAAAGCCGTGGATGAATTTTTTGGCCTTCATTTTGTAGAAAATAATTTTACAAAATTAGATTACACCGGAATAATGTTTCAGAAACTATAACAACAGATTTATCAAAATTTTATATCAATTTATAAATACGAGGACGCATCATTATGAAAATAGGTATTTTAGGATTAGGCTATGTAGGATCAGCAGTAGCGTGGACACACAGACATCATAACGTTGTTGCTCGTGATCCTAAGCTAGGAGACAAATCTGCCTCTTTAGAAGAAATTAAAACTTGCGATGCAGTTTATGTTTGTGTTCCTACACCAATGCTAGAAGACGGTCATTGCGATGACAGTTTTATGAAATCTGTACTAGCAGAGTTGGTAGACTATAATAAAATCATTATTTGCAAAAGTACAGTGCCGCCTGGTGTTTATGCTTACCTTGAATCAAAATATCCCAACATTGTTCATGCTCCTGAATTCTTAACAGCAGCAAACGCCACTGCTGATTACGAATCAGCAACATGGGTGCTAGTAGGTGGCAAAGCCGAAAATGTAGAACAAGCAATTGAAATAATTTCTACAAGTACTATCGCCGCAACTCACTATCATAAAACCAACATCACAACAGCATCGATGTTTAAGTATTTGGCCAATTCGTTTATGGCCACAAAAGTAACATTTATGAATGAGTTTTATCAGCTGGCACAACACTTCGATGTTAATTGGCAAGATATTAAAGAGATAGCGAAGAATGATTCTAGACTAGGTCATACTCACTGGGATGTTCCCGGACCCGACGGTAAGTTTGGATTTGGTGGGGCATGTTTTCCAAAAGATGTTGCTGCAATTTGTGAACAGGCAATTGATGTTGGAATGAGTTTAGAATTATTAGAACGAGTTGAAACAATTAATAAAAAACAACGAATTTAATATTGCACAGTTCCCCACCTGTCTTTCTTTTTTCCCGAATAATGATCAGCATACTTGCCAAAAGTACGTTTCACTGGATTCCAATCCATATAATTCAATTCATTAATTTCAATAGCATTATCATAAAATAATTTGTTTAGTAATCCTTGCCCCTGCAACACATATTCAAATTCCAAATAGTTTATAATTTGATCCTTAGTTTTTTCTATCACCCATTTTGGTATATGCATCATGCCAGCATTAAAATATCTATCAGTTGGGAGGTCTAATTCTTTGGCTCTTTCAACCACTGATTTTCCCTGGTCTAACACAGCAGAAAATTTGTTTTCACATAGTTCAAATAAATCGGGCGCCGCAGGTTTGATTATATAATCAGAATCCATGTAAACTATGCTGTCGTAATTATGAAAATCATAAATTTTACATTTTTGATAGTCTAGATGTTTTCCTGCTGCGGCCTTATAATCGTAAGGATCAGTAAGTAGGTAATAATCCGCGCCACATCGATGTGCATATTGTTGAGCATGTCTGTTGCTGACCGTATACATGTCTCCGTTGTAGTTGTACTGCATTTTATCTGGATTATTTTTTGAATAATGCGGGACATTGATTTGAAATATTAGTTTTTTCATAATTGGAAATAATTAAGTATATTTATAATGAAATAAATACATGTGGTTAAAAACAAGGAACAAATATGAAATCAATAGTAACGGGAGGCGCAGGCTTTATTGGGTCCCATATCGTAGATCGTCTTGTAGAATTAGGGCATGAGGTAGTTGTTTTAGATACAGAAACATCACAAGTGCATGACTCATTTTACTATAATTCTAACGCCGCATATTACAAATTAGATATAGCTGATTATGAAAATACCAGACCTCTTTACACTGGTGTGAACTATGTATTTCATTGTGCAGCAGAATCTAGAATACAACCTACATTACTCAATCCGTTATTAACAATACGAACAAATACATTAGGCACAGGAACTGTATTACAGTGTTCAAGAGAGGCCGGAATTGATAAAGTAATCTATAGTTCAACATCATCGGGATATGGGTTAAGAAATGAGGCTCCGCTAGATGAAGAAATGCCAGACGATTGTTTGAATCCCTATTCTGTATCAAAAGTATCTGGAGAAAAACTATGTGCTATGTATACAAAATTATTTGGGCTTAAAACAATCACTTTTAGATATTTTAACGTTTATGGTCCGAGAGAACCTTTAAAAGGACCATATGCTCCAGTAGTAGGATTATTTTTAAGGCAGTTTTTTGCTGGACAATCTTTGACCATTGTACCAGACGGAACACAACGAAGAGATTTTACACATGTAGATGATGTAGTTAATGCTAATTTATTAGCTATGACAATTAACGATCATAACTGTTATGGCGAAATATTTAATGTAGGAAGTGGGAGAAATCACTCAGTGTTAGAATTGGCTGCTATGATCTCAACTGACACAAAAATGATCGAGCCAAGAAAAGGCGAAGCTTACATTACGCTTGCAAATACAGCCAAAATTCAAAATGTGTTTGGCTGGCAAGCTACCAAGCACATAGAGGATTATATTAAAGAAAAATTAGCCGGATCTGTGTAAAAATTTATTTTTTAACTTTGTCTCTAACAAAATATAGGAAAACAAAAAGATGAAAATTTTAGAATCTAAATTACAAGAACCAAAATATGATAATGATTTTACTAGAGAGTTAATCAAACACCAAAAATTATTTGAAGAAATTTATCAAGTATGTGGAAATAGTTTTTCAAGAGGAATTGGATCATATCTTTTCAACGGAAAAGAATACAAATATTATATCAACATGTATGACAAACAAAAATTATTATTTGATGCATGCAAAAACGTTGATACTGCATTAGAAATTGGAACTTATATGGGCCATTCGTTATCGTTAATGTTGATGGCTAATCCAAAATTAAACATTACCTGCATTGATATAGATTCTACATATTCGGCCCCTGCAACCTCTTTTTTACAAACTTATTTTCCAGAATCAAAAATTAATTTTATCTGCGGTAATAGCACCGACGTGTTACCTACTATAAGAACTAATTTTGATTTTTTTCATATTGACGGCAAACATCATAACAAAATAATAACCGAAGAATTTTTCATGTGTAAAAATTTGAATAAAGAGAGTGAAATGAAAGTTATATTTGATGATTCAACAGATTGCCAACCATTACTTTCACATCTTAGAGAAAATTATCCTGTATTAGAAGATAATACGCCTGGTTGCGAATGGACAAATACCTACATGAGAATAAAAATTTAAATGGCAAAATTCATTACAGACGAAACTAAACCACATCTTGGCGGCAATACTTTAACTAAAGATAAAAATACCTGGGCCCCATCGGCCTGGAAATATGTTATTGAAAAATATAAAATTAAAAGAGTTACAGATTTAGGTTCGGGGGAAGGATATACTTCAGAGTGGTTTCGATTACAAGGATTAGAAGTTACATCTGTTGAGGGGTTGGAGACAAATGTACAGAATGCCGTTGTTCCTACAATTTTGCACGATTTAACCACTGGTTCTTTTTTAGAGACTACAGATTTAGTAATTTGTATAGAAGTGGTCGAACATATAGAAGAAAAATTTTTAGAATATCTATTAGAATCGATGTGCCAGGGAAAATATCTCTTTATGACCCATGCTATTCCGGGACAACCTGGATACCATCATGTTAATTGTCGAGATAGTTCTTATTGGATCGATCATTTAGCTAGAAAAAAATATAAATTGCTTAGTGAAGATTCGTACACTATTAGAGAATTAGCCGATAGAGACAAAGCCCGTCATATTTCTAGAAACGGAATGTTATTTGTTAAAGAATAAGGTTATGCCAATAGGAAGGATACTTTTTAATAATATCTAATACTATGGCCGGATATGTTGTTTTGACTATTTGACTAGAACACTTATGGTTAATTGCAGTCTTTGTATCAACATTTTTGAACGCAGTTAGTATATCGATCGGATTTCTTCCTCGATGTTCGATTAAACTATCAACTTTATCTTTTATAATTTCATCGCTATGAATCCAAGACCAGTGCCATCCTGCAAACTCGTCAATCGATACACAATGGTCTCTATATTTGCGTTTTACAATTTCCGTTCGACCTTTATACAAGTCGTGAGGTGTATCAAACATTTTCTTTTTAGCTACCACACTGCCTTTCCAATTTCTATCTGCTTGTTGATCAAATTTGTAAAAAAACATTTCAAATGCGCATGAAACTGGTTTATCTTCTAGAATTAAAATATCTACAATTTTATCCCATTTAACGGGATTGATTATCTCATCCAGATCTCCGTGTATGACGATATCCTCTGGGTTTAATTTGTCTAAAGAACTTTTAAATCCTCTTCTCATTCCTGTTTCATAATAACTAGCGTGGAGATGATTAGGTTCAAGTTCAAGACTCACTACTTCAAAACGATCTCTATATTTTTCTTTATATTTTTGTATATTTTGTTGCAGATGAAATTCTTTTTTAATCCCGCTAAGGGTCCTATCTGCTTCTAATACAATCCATTTATCCACGTAGTTTTTTGAAATTTCTAAATGTATATCCAACATGTCAAATTCATTATTAAACAAAAAAGTATCTACAATCATTAGACGGGTTCCTTCATAAAATTATTTACCAATAATAGTAGCAGATAAATATTAACATGAAAACAATAGTAATTGCAACGGGCGGATTTGACCCCATTCATTCGGGTCATATTAACTATGTCAAAGAGGCTAAAAATTTAGGCGATATTTTAATTGTTGGAGTAAACTCAGATGCTTGGTTGCGCCGTAAAAAAGGACAAGAGTTTATGCCTTGGGAAGAACGAGCAACTATAGTTGCCGCACTTCACTATGTTGATAGAGTTATTAACTTTGACGACGCAGACGGTAGCGCAAAAGACGCTATTAGAAAAGTAAGAGCAATATATCCAACAGCACAAATAATTTTTGCCAACGGCGGTGACAGAACTAAAACCAATATTCCAGAAATGGATGTGCTAGACGAAATGTTGCATTTAGAATTTGTGTTTGGTGTAGGTGGAGAACACAAAATGAATTCTAGTTCTTGGATATTGCAAGAATGGAAAGCGCCTAAGACTGAACGACAGTGGGGCTACTATCGTGTGCTACATGAAGTACCCGGTATGAAAGTTAAAGAACTTACAGTTGAACCTGGAAAGAGTCTAAGTATGCAACGCCATCAACTACGTGCAGAATATTGGATGGTCAGCGAAGGTGAGTGTGTAGTTAATAGTATGATGCCTAACGGTTATCGATTGCTACCTGCAGAATTAATTAAGCACCAAGAATATAAAATACCGGTTGCCGAGTGGCATCAATTAACAAACCCGTATGATGTACCTTGCAAGATTGTCGAAATACAATACGGACAAAGTTGTGTTGAAGAGGACATAGAAAGAATATGAACAATTGGATATTTCTAAGTAAAGAAGGCAACGACGAATATATCAATGCCTTGGCTATAGGTAGTGGCGGTAGAGTCATCAATTCCGATGATTTTAATTATAACGATAGTGAAGATCCTATTGTTCTACGTGGAATCCTAAAACACAAGATCATGAAGCGATGTTGGTTTGCAGGTAGAGATTTTTATTTCATGGACACTGGTTACATGGGCAATCAACAAAGTCCGCTCAATCCCATGGGTTGGAAATACTATCACAGAATTGTTAAAAATGATCTACAACACGATCAAATTATTGCGCGACCTGCGACTAGATTTAAACGCTTGTGTATACCTATTCATCGTTGGAAGAAGGGCGGCAAGAAAATACTCATTGCCAAACCTGACGAAAAACCCATGAAGTTTTACGATTTAGACTTGGATCAATGGTTGCAGGAAACCATTGATACTGTGAAAAAATACACCGATCGTCCCATCGAAGTTAGAGAGCGTGTAAAAAGTCGCACTGATAGGATGGTCACTAACTCGCTCAAAGAAGCATTAGACGATGATGTACATGCATTGATCACATTTAATTCAAATGCTGCTACTGAAGCTGTACTGTATGGCTATCCTGCTTTTACGTTGGCACCTACGCATGCGGCCAAACCAGTTACAGGTCAAGATTTAAGTCAAATAGAATCCCCGTATTATCCCACAATGGACAAAGTTGAAGCATGGGCACATCATTTGGCCTATGGTCAATTTCACGTGAACGAACTCAAAGATGGCACTGCATGGAGAATATTAAATGAGAACTGAAATTTTGCCAGTGTATGTGGGATACGATCCCCGAGAAGATATTGCCTATCGAGTGTGTGAACATTCTATCTATAAAAACACTCCCGGAGCAGAAGTCAAACCTATCAAACAAGATCAACTGAGAAGAGATGGCATCTACACTAGGGATGTTGACAATCTCAGTTCAACTGAATTTACCTTTACACGATTTTTAGTTCCCGAATTGACCAACAATCAAGGATGGGCGTTGTTTTGTGATTGTGACATTGTGTGGGATATTGACCTTATTGAACTGTTTGAATTAGCCGACGAAAGCAAAGCTGTGATGGTAGTCAAACATGAGCACCGACCAACTTCCATCACAAAAATGGATGGCAAACAACAGTCACAGTATCCAAGAAAAAATTGGTCCAGTGTGATACTATGGAATTGTTCACATCCCAGCAACAGAAAATTAACATTGGCAGATGTAAACAACAAAGACCCTGCATATTTGCACAGATTTCAATGGTTGCAAGATCATGAAATTGGAGAACTGCCAGCAAGATATAATTTTCTTGTTGGGTGGAATCAAATTTCCAACACTGGCAAACCTGCAGCCTATCATTGGACCGAAGGTGGTCCTTGGTTTGACAACTATCGACAATGCAATCATGCTGATGTATGGTTTAACTATTTGATCAGCTATGCCACAGAAGCCGGTAAAAATTATACCCAATCACAATCAGCTATCACTTGGGTTACTTCTTTGTCAAGAGAATACTACAATTATGCAGCCAATTTAACACTGCCATCATGGCACAAATTGCCAGGAGATGTGATTTTTGTTTGGGATGACAAATCTGTAGATCTCGGATTTGGCAAAGTCTATAGTTTTTGGAAAGATGTGGCAAGTCCGGAAGATCCTTGGATGAAAGAAGGAATGGGTGGTGCTAAAGCTGATAGATTTTGGAAAAAGAGTCGCACACAGGTATGGGCCACACGTAAATTTAAAGGCCTTGTTGTTTGGATTGATGCTGACATTATGGTCGAGCAAGAAATATCAAAAACTCGTGCTATTGACATGTTGCATCCCGGCACCAATCTGTGGGCCAGTTTAGATGCTGGCAGTGATTGGCCACACGTAGATGACTGTCCTATAGATACTGGTATTGTGGCCTTTGACACCAAACACTCAGATTTTGTTAACTTTATTCGAGACTATTCTATGACCTGGTACAATGGCGACATTTACAAATTGCCACAAGCCTATGATCACCATGCAGCTAATCATGTAAAGAAAAAATGGCCTATGAAGTCCTACTGCCCACACTATAAAAATTGGGCTGTGATGCCAGAAGCACACATCAGCAGACTGGCCATGGAAAACAGCACACTAAAAGATCATTTCACACATTATCTTGGTATAGATAGAAAAGAACTGTTAAACAACAACAGTATCAAGAAAGAAAAGAAAGACAAAGGCACAACGTGAAATTTGTTTCCTATCTGGCCTGTTTACCGCCTAACAACAAAAATGTAGAGAAAGGCGAGATCCTTGATCGATACGCTATGGGAGTGGCCTACATGGGTGATCAAGTTATTGCCCATACTCAACGAACATTGGTAGACGCAGACGTGGCCATGATGATAGGTTGGGTACATGAAAATTCCAAAGAAAGTTCTCATTTGGATTTTCGCAGGCAGATTATCGATTATCAAAGAGCCAAAGGCAAGCGAGTGCTACTTGCAGACAGCAATTTATTTCTTTATAAAAACACAGCCAATCCCTTGCACTACTTGAGATACAGCTATGATGGAATATTTCCCAATACTGGTAATTATTGTGACAAAGAAGTTGATCCTGTACGTTGGAAAAAATTATCTGCAGATCTAGGCATCAGTCTTAGAAATTATAGATCAAATGGCAATCATATTCTACTATGTCTCCAAAGAAATGGCGGATGGAGCATGGGCGGCTACGATGTCATTGACTGGACAGCAAAAACAATCAAAGAACTACGCAAACATTCTACAAGAGACATAGTTATTCGTGCGCATCCGGGAGACAAAGGAGCCAAGGGATATCTAAGTCCCAACAACCTCATTAAAAAAATAGGCATGTTGAAAGGAGTGAGATTATCCAGAGATGGGCACTCGTTGGAACATGATTTAAAAAATTGTTGGGCAGTGGTCAATCATAATTCCAGTCCTACTGTGGGTGCAGCCATTGAAGGGTTTCCTATTTTTGTTACAGACCCCACAAGAAGTCAATGTGCAGAAATTGCCAACACTGATCTTGCACAAATTGAAAATCCCAACCTTCCGGACAGACAAACTTGGGCAGAAAGACTGGCCATGTTTCATTGGAACTTTGACGAAATCCAAAATGGCTCCTGCTGGACACATATGAGAAAATATGTATGAACATAGAAATTATAACAAGCTTCAATCAACGGTATTATGATCTTATAGGCAAAGATTGTGTAGAGACTTGGTTAAAATACTGGCCAAACGAATTGTCATTAACGTGTTATGTAGAAGAATTTCATTTGCCCGAACATCCTAGACTAAAACAAATATCATTTGATGTATTCAAACCTGAATACTATGAATTTCAATCAACGTCAAATAAACAGGTTCAGAAATTCGCCAAAAAAGCCTGGAGTTTTATCCATGCCATGGAAAATTCCACAGCAGATAGAATTGTATGGTTAGATGCTGATGTGTTGTCAGTGGACCATTTGCCATTGGAGCTGTTACAAAATGTGCTTCCTTCCAATGTGCTCAGTACACACATGGGAGTAACCTACACAGCAGCCAAAGATGGAAGTCCCGGTAGGTGGTTTGTTCCTGAAACAGGTTTCTTTGCAGTTAATACTCATCACCCACAGTTTAAAGAATTTGCCAGTGAATACCAAAGACATTACGTAGAACGCGACAACACCATGTTGAGAAGATTTTATGATAACGATGTCTATGGATATGTTTTTGAGAAATTAAAAGCCCCGGGTAATGATCTTTGCAAAGATTTCACCAAGGGCTATAAGACGCCGTTGCGTCATACTGTGCTTGGACCTTACATTGAACACTACAAGGCCAAACATTCTAAACACGAATTTAGTCTGGAGAACTAATCCAGTATTTTTCGTGTCGATTTACAATTAGATCACTCTTTGCACTCTTACCGTAGTCTTTACGCTTGCCTTTGAGGTGGTCTAGGTACGCACCCCATGCACTGTTGATCAAGGGATGACCTTCACCTTTGAACAACCCAGCACTCCAGTCATACCATTGCCATTCTGGATGACGCTGCTTGACTTCTTTTCTAACAATGTCAAACACCCAACAGTCGTTCCATTCACTCATGGTAAACAATCTGCCAGTGTCGTAGGCCTTTTGAAACTCAACAAGAAACTCTTGAGTGTTTTTGTCTTGTAAGTTCATGGAATACAAACCACACTCGGTGAATTTATTGGCTCTACCTAAAAATCCTAAACCAATTTCAAGAGTTGCCATATTGTCGATAAAGTGGTGTGGCACAGCGGTATGACATATCATATCGGCATCCATCCAAAATAGTACATCAGCATTACAGTTGGCAGCAGCATGGCACACTGAATAAATTTTATGGCTAAACCGGATGGCGTCCCAGCGAAATCCTACTCCGGGTGCTTTACCTTTTCGATCAATGGGTCCTGTGGCAACTTCACCCCTTGCCTTGGGGTCATCTTTCCATTTTTCCTTGAATGCTACTAGTGCAGGCACAGTGGCATGCAAATCTCTGACCACTAGATTAGGAGCAGACTCAACTATTTCACAATCTTCTGAATAGACATACAGTGTGATATCCGACGGCCATGTTTTTAAAAATGTTTCAATCATTTTTCGGCCATATTTTTCATAGCCAGCCTTGTGAAATGTGGTGACTACCGCTTTTTTCATTTTGTTTGTAGCGTCCAGTCAATGCCCTGATTGCCGCTATATCTTTTTATGTCAGCTTCGACCATCATTTTAACAAGCCCGTCAAAATCAGTTTTACGTTGCCATCCTAAGACTGTTTCTGCCTTAGTGGGATTGCCACATAGGCTGTGTAATTCAGCAGGACGTACAAATGCTGGATTGGTTTCGATATAGTTTTGCCAATTGTCGATACCCGCATGTTTAAATGCACGTTCTAATAGATCACCTATAGTGTATTGAACTCCTGTGGCAATCACATAGTCACCTGGCTCTGGTTGCTGTAGCATTAACCACATGGCTTCGACAAAATCCCCGGCAAATCCCCAATCACGTTTGGCGTCTAGATTTCCTAAAACAATTTTGTCTTGTAGACCAAGTTTGATACGGGCAACACCGTCTGTAATTTTTCTAGTGACAAATTCCTTACCACGAATAGGCGATTCATGATTGAACAGTATGCCATTTGATGCATGAAGACTATAACTTTCACGAAAGTTCACAGTCATCCAGTAGGCATACAACTTGGCAACACCATAAGGACTACGTGGCCAGAAAGGAGTCATTTCATCTTGCTGTCCTCCAGTGATCTTAATGCTGTTGCCAAACATTTCACTGGTACTGGCCTGGTAGTATTTGGTGTCTGGATTGTGCTGCTTGATGGCATTTAGTATATTAAGCACTCCCACAGCATTGACTTCGGTGGTCATCTTGTTGAGATCCCAACTGGCCCCAACAAAACTCTGTGCAGCAAGATTGTAAAATTCATTGGGCTTGAGACTCTTGACCAAATGGTTCATACAGCCATCGTCTGTGATATCTCCGGTGATCAAATCCACTTCATTTTCAATGCCTAGGAATTTAATATTGTCAAGGTTGGGGTTAGAATATCGTTTGACCAGTCCATAGACCTTGTAGTCTTTTTCTAAAAGTAGTTTGGCAAGATACGGACCATCCTGTCCTGTCATGCCCGTGACAAATGCAATTTTTTTCATATTTTTCCTAATTTCAATAAGGTGAATTATTTATGAGTTATTTTCAATGCTAGGTTATTTCTTCCACAAGTAGTAATTTTTAGCAACTTCTCTAATGGCATAGTGATCTGATTTCAATAATTTTTGACATTCTTTAGATATCAGTTCAGGTCCTTCAATTATGATTGTGGGCTGTGTTCGACGCCATATTTGTTGAAGTTCAGGTATGAATTTTTCATGTAAAAAATCAATAATGATTAAATCCACATCAGACACCAAATGGATATTATCGAAATTTTCTCTGTAGACCACATTTCTTTTTTGAATACGTGGTAGTGTGCCATTAACCACAAACACCGTGTTAAAGGTTTCTAATAGATCTTCTAGATTGCCCAAAGCCGTGCCCACAGCCAACACATTTCGTGCTTTACGGTTGGCCTTCTTCATTCGTTTTGAAAATTTTGTCATAGATATTGATTAAATACACATATATTTATTTGCCTAATGAGATTCAAAATTCATAAAACCAACGGAGCTCTCAATAGTGCTCCAATATTTGCAGCCTTGGAACAAGGTATCAAAAATACCGGTTTTTCGGTGGTAGATTCGGGTCAAGACGTGGACGTGATTTGGTCAGTGTTATGGCATGGTCGCATGCAGGCCAATCAACTCATCTACAATCAATGCCGCGCAAAAAGAAAACCAGTCATGATCATTGAGGTGGGCAATCTCATCCGTGGCACTACTTGGCGCATCAGTCTTGATCATATTCACGGCCTGGGAATTTTTGGAAATAGTGAAAATCTTGATCAAGCACGACCAAAAATACTAGGCGTGGATTTGAAACCTGTCATTGATGATAGAAATAATAAAATTTTAATTGCCTGTCAACACGAGCGTAGTCTTCAATGGGAGGGGCAGTCGTCCATGGCAGAATGGGTGAAACAAAAAGTGGCAGAAATTAGAAAATTCACTGATAAACCAGTGGTAGTGAGACCACATCCACGATCGCCAGTAAGTTTGAATATTCAAGGAGTCACAGTCGAGCAGCCAAGAAAAATTCTAAACAGCTATGATTCATTTGACATCAACTACAAATATCACTGTGTGATAAATCACAACAGTGGTCCTGCTGTGCAAGCGGCAATCAGTGGAATTCCTGTGATATGCGATCACACAAGTCTAGCATTTGAAGTCAGTGATGCCATTGAAAATATCAATAGGCCAACCCTGCCAGACAGAACACAATGGTTTGTGAAGTTGTGTCATACCGAGTGGACTGTGCAAGAAATATCCACCGGTGTTCCAATACAACGCCTTGCCACCGCATTGAAAAATTATTGAAAAATCATTGACTTTTACTAAGAAACATAGTATAGTATTAGTATGACAAAATTTTCTTGTGTAGAAGATCTATTAGCTGAATTTTATAATCAGACACTGTTTGATATAACAATCTTGCAAGATCAAGATCGTGCTGCCATGCATGGATTCTATAACACACTAGATCTCGGTAATCAACTGACTGCTAATCAAGGTGGATTTTTACTGAAAATTCTGGCCAAGTACAAAACGTTTGCCAAAAGTCTTGGCATTGATTATGGCACACTGATTGATGCACCGATATGGAAAACCACCTTTAGAAAATTAGATCTTTCTAAAAAAGTGTTTGTAGAACAGTCTGAGGAGGGTGAAATCACTGTGTGTTTGAAATTTCCATATGCATTGAAAGAGACCTTCGAAAAAGAATTTCATACTGAAAATACACCGTACAGTTCCAACACCTGGGACAGTGATAGAAAACTGCGTGTGCTGAATGTTTACAAATACAATATCATACAACTTGAAGAATTTTGCAGAAAGCATGACTTTGAACTCGACGACACATTTCTCACATTGGTTGATACAGTGGCAGAAATCTGGGATCAACAGGAACAAATTATTCCATGTGCATATATCACAGATGGTGAATTAGTGCTGTGTAATGCCACTGAAGATGCAGAACTATTTTATCAAAAACATAAACAGAATAATATAGATCAAAATTTATTCTTGGCCAAAAGCATGGGATACCCTACTCGATTCGATCGACCAATAGAGACCAAACTCGAGACTATCTGTGCATCTACATCGAGGTCTTTTTGGATGAAATCTAACAGAGATTTCTTTGACCTTTACCAGCAGGTCGATGGAGTTGTCTGTGTGTTGATTGATCGCAATACTCAAGACAGCATTGATTGGTTGCAAAAATTTGTCGAGTCTGCCGATATTGCTGGTATACCAAGATCAGATATTAGGGTGTGTTTTCGAGACCCTACTGAAAAGAAATCTCAGCTGAATGCATGGATCAAAGACAACAATCTTGGTGGCAAAGTTCAAGAAGGCAAAATACTTATATTCTTTCATAAACCCCCTAAGTGGTTGTTTAAAGATGCAATTGATGTTAAAATAGTTGTAACGAATAGTTACACGCCAATCAACGAACCCACTTCATCTGTGTGGTTAGATACTCATCCCTGTGTGTGTTATTTGAGTGAAATAAAACCAACTCCTATAAGGAAACAGAAAATTGTCAGTTTGTAAACTAGTGATTCGAGATGAAGTCAATATCAAGTTGGAAGGACTCAGTGTTGAAACACGGCGTAAAATTGTTAACAAATTGAAATTTGATCTGCCATATGCTCGACACATGCCTGCCTTTAAACTTGGTCGTTGGGATGGCACTAAAACTTATTTTAGCATTGGTGGCACTGGTTATCTTGCACATTTGGATGTCATATTGCCTATCATAGAAGATGCAGGTTATGAAATTGACATTGAAGATCAACGGCAGCACAGCAAGATAGAATTTGCTCCTATCACTGAAAACTATTGGGCAGACAAAGGCAAGACATGGCCCAAAGGACATCCTCAAGCAGGACAACCTATCATACTTCGCGACTATCAATATGATGTTGTCAACAAGTTTTTAGACAATACACAGAGTCTACAAGAGGTAGCCACCGGTGCCGGTAAAACAATTACTACTGCTACACTCAGTCATCTTTGTGAGCCTTATGGTCGCACAATGGTTATTGTACCTAACAAATCACTAGTGGTACAGACTGAGGAAGATTACAAAAATCTAGGGCTTGATGTTGGTGTATACTTTGGCGATAGAAAAGAATTAGGCAAGACACATACTATATGCACATGGCAAAGTCTTAATGTACTTGATAAGAAAAGTTATGATGACGAAGTATTGTCGTTGGCAGAATTTACTGCGGGTGTATCTGCAATTATCATCGACGAGGTACATCAAGCTAAGGCAGAAGTGTTGACGAAATTGTTGACACAGAACTTTAGTAACTGTGCAATCCGATGGGGACTCACAGGAACTATTCCCAAGGAAGCATGGGAATTTCAAGGCATCCTTGCCAGTATAGGTCCTGTGATAAATCAGGTATCTGCTCACGATCTACAAGAAAAAGGCGTACTGGCTAATTTACAAATTAACATTCTTCAGACCAACGAAGTACAGGAATTTAGAAGTTTTGCAGACGAATATGCATTTTTAGTCACCGACGATTCTAGAATTACTTGGATGGCAAATAAAATACAATCACTAGCTTTAACAGGAAACACTCTAGTGTTGATCAATAGAATCGACACTGGAAACAAATTAATTGAGCGTATGCCGGAAGCTGTATTCGTTAGTGGTGGAATGAAACTAGACGATAGGAAAGAAGAGTATGATGAAATTAAAACTAGTGATGGCAAGATTATTGTGGCGACTTATGGTGTGGCCGCTGTGGGTATTAATATCCCCCGTATTTTTAATTTGGTTCTTGTTGAGCCCGGAAAGAGCTTTGTCAGAGTTATACAAAGTATTGGGCGAGGCATTAGAAAAGCGCAGGACAAGGACCATGTAGAGATTTGGGATATCACTTCACAGTGCAAATATTCTAAACGACATCTTACTGAACGAAAGAAATTTTACAAAGAGGCCAAGTACCCCTTTACAATTACAAAGGTAACAATATGAAAATACTAACATTGAATAATAGATCGTTCGATCTAAACGAATTACCGGATGAGGTTGACGAAGATACTAGATTTTCAGTAT
>Ga0209354_10000655_pt1 | contig 16037 bp, 12 predicted proteins | sample LauGreSpBDMM15DD_2_FD_187562 | JGI IMG/M metagenome (GOLD analysis project Ga0209354, IMG submission 187562) | Freshwater lake microbial communities from Lake Michigan, USA - Sp13.BD.MM15.DD (SPAdes) (version 2) | ecosystem: Environmental > Aquatic > Freshwater > Lake | place: Lake Michigan...
AGTCATAAGGGGTTATCCCCTATGTTTAATCTAGGGACAGGGTTAGTGTAGTGATTTGAAAAGTGTCACCAGCAGTAACCGCCGCAGACGAAGACAACGCACCAGTCCACAAAGCATTACCCGCAGTCGAAGCATCCCACGCAGACCAATGCGTAAGTGTTTCCGTTGAAGCAACGTTAGTCCATTCAAGAGTCGCTGATGTCGCAATGGAACCAGATGCTGCTGAAGCCCAAGCAGAAGATTTGCGTGTTGTTTCGCCAGCAGCGTTAGATGTCGCAGCCTCACCAGGGTCGCCTGTATGTAATTTGATATACACAGTTGTCGGCATGGTCCAAGCAGTCTTGCCTGTTGTGTGCTCCAAGATTTTCAATTCAGCGTAGTTAGAGATAGACATATAAACCTTTCAACGTGACGAGTATAGCAAAAGCAAAAGCCCCCTGCCGAAGCAGGGGGCTAAAGCAATGTCTGATTTTATTAGACGCTGTTAGCACCAATGCTTGACGATGACTCGATTCGACGAAGCGAAGCCTCGCGGAAGCGACCATAGCCGCCGAGCCAGTACCAACCAAGTGGTTGCAAACGCATCAAGATGTCTGTGACGTTGCCACGAACAATCTTTGGTACAGCGCCGTTACCGTCTTGAACGCTGTAAGCCTTAGCAAGAGCCTGACGACCCATGATGTGTGTGCAGTATGCATCTCCTGTACCTGCTGCACCTGCACCGTTGAAGGCGTTGGTGAATACTTTGGCGCGTGGGGTTTCGATGAATCGTACTGATTCAAAGAGACCAATCTCGCCATTGTAGATACCTTCTGGGTTAACGTAGTTGGCTGGTGTACGCCATGCTGCTACGTCTGTGTTCGAACGGAAGTCGTACGAAACGTCTGGGTGGATGAAGCCAATGTATGAACCATTGAAGGTTGCAACGTTTGCACCGCGTAAAGCAGCAACCTGCTTGCGGATGTCGTTTGCTACCAAAATGTCATCTACTGCCATAGTAACGCGGCTTGTTGGGACTGATGCGCCGCCAGTCGCGTATGCCACGTTGGTTCCTGCGGCAAGAACTTCACGGATAACTTGGTCGATTGAATCGCCAGCGTTGTATCCGATGATGTTTGCTGCTGCTGAGTCAACATCCAAGAATGCTGTTCCGCGGAGTTTCGCTGTTGTTACAACTGCGTTGCCGTATTCAGCCAAGGTAACTGTTACCTGACTGTCTGAGAGCGCTACTGGAGTTACGTCAGTTACTTCGTTCAGTGTTGACGTTGCTGCTGCAATGTCGCTGAAAATTGTGAATGTGACGCCAGTTCCAGGCATTGCCTGTTGGACTGGTTGTACGTCTGCTGCCTGGTCGAACAAGAGTTCTGAACGCAATGCGAAATACGCAAGACGGTCAAATGCTACCTGGTCTACTGACAGAGACGAGAGTTGGGTTTCGCCTGCCATGATTATTTATTCCTTTTGTTTTGAGGGGGTTATTGTAATTGTGATGCCCGTGCCTCAGACAAAATTTGGTCTACTTCTTGCGGCGACCTTGCTTCGTTTAACCTTCGATTCCAGTCAACTGGCGGTTGTGCTGTTTGGCTACCTGCCGCAAGTTTTGCGGTTCGTTGCCAAGCCTGCGTTTCGCTCGGTGTTGGTTGTGAATCTGGGGGACTAATCAATTGCGCCTCTACAGCAGCCTGACGAATCGCATCTGGGGTTAGGTCGCCATCGTATGCTTTAACGAAATATTTTGACATCGGTTGAAGCGGGTCAATGCCTGCTTTAACAAATGCTAATTCTCGTTTCGCTGACTCGGCTTCCGCTACCTGCTTTCGTAGGTCTGCGGTTTCCTTTTCCAATTGCTTCATCCTTGCCCTAACTGGGTTTCGGGTTTCGGATTCTTCTATCTGGTCTTCGCTGTCGTAGTTGTCAAACTCTGACATATGGCACGCTCCTGTTTCTGCCCACATCGCAACGGAGGGTTGTGATGGCTGCTGTTGATTTGTCACCCCGAATTGCGCCGCACAGACTGGGGGATTCCTGTGAAGGTAATGAAACTATATACGGTCCTAAGACCGTTGTCAACTATTCTCCGACTGTGGTTAGCCCAATGTTGCGGTTGCCTGTTCCAACGAATCCGCCGCCTGCTTCGAATCCTGCTTGTCGGCGGCGTCGGCGACGAGCAATACGTTGCTGTGCCGCTTGTTCGTTTGTGAAAGTACCTGCCAAGATGTCTTCTTGGGTAATTGTTTCCTCACCTTGTAGCGGTCTAAATAGCCCTGCTGATTGACCAAGTTGGGTGAAACCTTGTTGTGCCATCTCGGTGGTCACACCTTGCTGGGCAAGGGATTCTGCTTGGGTTGCTGTTAATTGCATCCCGCCTTGACCTTTGCCTGCTGCGGCGATACCTGCCGCACGTACTTTGCGTTCGATTTCTTGACCAGAACGTACTGGGTCTAAAACGTATGCGGCTAGGTCTGCATCTTGTAAATCTGGGACAAGCATTTTAAGTTGGTTCAGTACTTCGGGCGCCGAATTTTTTACAACGTTGTAGCCTTGTTGTATACGGTTGCTGTATTCAACTGCCGATATGTCGTTGGCTATGAATTGGGCGAAGTCGTCTTGGGTGTCATAGAATCCGCGAGGCAAACCAAGGTTTTTATTTACTGTGCGATATGACTGTTCTTGGCTAATGTATTCTGCTTCGGATAGTAGTGGCAGATTCTTTTTCGCACGGTCAATGTTGCCTTTGAATCTTATTTGATATTCGGGTGTTTCGCGGACAGCACCAAAAAGTGCGTCTGTGTTTTTGATTAAAGATGGGTCGTTTATGAGTGCACCTGATAGTGAACCGTACAATGATTCTAAGCCGTATCGTCTAAGGATTGCTTTGAGTTCGTTGCCTGCCGACCCAGCCAATGTTGTTGTGCCTGGGGGTGTGGCGTATTGTGTGTTGTCTTGGCTGTCAGTATCTGCGGCTGCTTTTGCTTCGCCTTGTTGAACTAAAATGTTTAATGCGTTAAGAGTGTCAACGGCACCACCTTCCGCACCAGCAGCAAGTCGGTCAATATAATCTTGTGTTGCACCAGAAAAGTTCCCACCCGCCTTTGCTGCGGCAGCGTCGATAGCAGCGGCTTGCTCTGCCGTGAATTGTCCACGACCGTTAGGGGCATCAGGCGTACCCGTGCCATCATCAATCAAAGGTCCAGGACCAGGACCAGTCCAATTAGGGTCACGAATCAAAGCCATTAGCCGAGCACCTTTCCGAACCCACGAACAATCATCGAACCAGCATCACGGAACAGGCTTTTAGCCTCATCGGTTTCCATGTACTCTGGCAGACTACGCACAAAACGACTCCACTCAGTCCCAGTCATCAAACGTGCCTCATTAGTGTTCGGGTCAACATAAGACAACAATTTACCCCATTTATTAGAATCAGAAAAATCTATCGTCTCAGGGTCAACACCCAAAGTCGCAGCAGCAAGAGCCTTGTAGGTTGCTGTAGCCTGCGTAATAGTTCGACCAGCCGCCAACTGTTTAGCCAAAGACGGATACAAGTTTTCTGCGTCCATCCTCATGTTTTCTTTAATCTGCTCAATAGTCATCGTCTTGCCAATTAGCCCCTGAGTATAAGCATTGACGTCACTATCAGACAGTTTCAACCCGTAATCGTTGGCGAGTGAACGAATACTTCTAGCATCCATACCGCCTGTGATTGCCGCTGATGGTGTTGCTGATGTCCCTGCTGCACCTGTTTTAAGAATTTCTGCGCCAACATAACGCCCAATTTCGTCGGTGTTCCAACCATATTTGTAGGCTTGTGTAGCAAGATTCGCTACGGCTGCTTCAGGTAATTTGTAGCCTTGTTTGCCAACATAGTTACTTATCTCTATGCGTTTAGCCTCAATGTTTGTTTTCTGTGTCGCAGGGTCGGATGCTGCTTCTTCAACAAATGCACGTTCTTTGGCTTCAGTTGTTTTCCACCATGCGGTTGATTTAACAGCGTTAAGAAATCTGTCTTGAGGATACTTAAATTGAACTGCTTCGTCGACAATCTTTTTTAAATCTGGGATAGCGTCATAAAGGTCAACAATCCAACCGTATTTGCTTTTAGCGTATTCTTTCCAAGAATCATCAGGTGATGCTTTGGCTTTAGCAATCATGTTTTTGTAAAGTTTTGGATATTTTTTGATTGCTTCTTCAAGTTTTCCGCGCACAGTACTATCTGGATAGCGGCGTGCTACTTCGTCTAAGAATTGTTGGTCGGCGGCGTCTTGTGAAAACATGATTAGCCTTGTAATAGTTGTGACAGAATGCCCATATAGTCACTATATTCTGTGGCTTTGGCTGCGGTTGGTTGTAGTTTGCGTGCTTGTTCCTCGGCGAAAGCAGTTGGGTCTGGTGGCTGGATAACTGTGCCACCAGCACCAGTAGCCGCACCTCTCTGATATTGGGTTTCCATTTGAGCAAATTCTGTTACCAGTTTTTTGGTTTGTTGTGGAGAAAACACTTCACCAATGGCGGCTTGTGCGCCACGTTCAAACGGTTTACGCAAATCGATAGGGTTTGTTAAACGGACAGCCGCCCTCTGTGATGCTGCTTGAACCTCTAAAGGATTTTTAGCATAATACTCTAACGCTGTCTGAATATCGGCGCCCTTAATTGTGTCGTCACTATTAATGTAGCCGAGTAAATCTTTGACTTTGGCAATCGTTTTGTCGTCGTTAATTCTGCCAAGTACACCTGGTTTCCACCCAGGGAACGCTTGCGAAAGTTTAGTTTGCAAAGCAACAACTTGGTCTTTCGGGGTTTTTAATATTATTTGCCAGTCGTTTGATAAGTACAAATAAGGGTTGCTCTTGTTGTTGAATACGCTTTTCTCTGGGGCTACCCACTCTGGGTCTATACCGCCAGCGTAAGAAGGTTTTGTTTCAACACTAGGAAGTTTTGGTGTATTGTCTTCTTCAGGTTTAGGTGGCGGAACTGTCGTGGAGGTGGTCGCAGGCATAGTTGTGGAAGTGGTTGACGACGAATTCGAACCATCCTGGGGCATTATTCCAATGACCATTTATTCTCCTACTGTTTCTTCTTCTGGCGGCAAAAACTCTTGTGATAGAACATTTTCCCACAAGTTCTTAAATTCTGGATAAGTATACACTAAGTAAACGCCCATCTGATTTAGGTCAAAACGCATCGGCTCGTTACGTGGATTCTGTCTCCACTTGTTTTGCAAATAAGCGGTATTGTCTACAGTTTTTAACTGAGCCAGTTTTGTTTCACGGAAATCCCAATACTCCAACAAAGCCTTACCAACAGGCGTTTTCGTAATATTTGGGTCTTTAACCATTTCGCCTATTTCAATCATCTCAAACTTGACGCTTGCTTCGCTTTCACCAATTCTTTCTTTAACCGACTTATACATCGGGAACTCGCGTTGAACCTCATCAATTTTTTGTGACATCGCCAAACGATATTCGTCGCTTTTAACTATCTGCTCCTCGGTGTACCCAGCGTCCATATATGTTTTCAAGAATTTTCGTGATTCTTGTTTAACAATGGATTGAGCCAACTTATTTAAAGCAGCATCCTGACGTTTCTTAACATCAGCAGGACTACGCTGCCCTTCTATGCGTTGCATTGTGAACGCTTTCGGGTCGTACTCGCCTGTTTGCGGACCAAGATAGCCGCCTGCTAGCGGATACTCGTCTAATACGTACCTGTTTTTTGTTTGCCATTCAGCGTATTCTTTTGTTGGGATAACACCAGGTTGTGATGTGGTTGACCCAGCCAAAAATGCCCAAGCACTATCACCGTATTTATCTAGGAACGTTGTAACACCCTCATAGTATGATGGTGCTTCGTCAGTGATTTTTCTAAAATCGTCCATAACGTATGCGGAAGCCAAATTTTCTTCACCAATTTCTGTGTAGTAGGTGGTCATTGATGAGGTTGGCAAAACAATTCTGAACAAGCCTTTGAGGAAGATAAGCAAATCTGCTTTGGTGTGTGCTTCTTCGAGTAGCGCTTTTTGTTCAGCGGCTGTTCTTGGTACGTCACCTGAGTTGGATGCGATGTTGGTTAGTACAGCGTTTAGTGTTGATGCTCTTAGTTGGTCGTTTTGTTCTGAGCCGATTAATCCTGCAAGGTTGTCTGCTAGGTCAAGGTTGGTGAATTTGTCTGCGCCAGCCACTAAGCCGACGCCGACACCTTGCAACCATGCTGGCACTAAATAGTCTGCTATACGGCTTTTCATGTTTGGGTCGCCGATAGGGAATAGCAATTCACGGAAAGCCTGTGCCGATTCTGTTTTGGGAATTGCCGAATCGAATAAAAAGCCGCCGACACCAAAAAGCCCAGGTACTCCTGTGCCAACAATGCTTAAACCTTTAGCGTTCATGCTCTCTGATGCGTTTAAACCAAGCAAATTTAATACTGGCTTACTTAAAGGTAGCGCTACTGCTTGTTTCCCGTTTGCATCTGTGTAAAGAATTCCTTGACCCTCTTCTAGCCCAGCCCATTCAGGTAGGTCAACGTTAGTTAAACCTTCTTTTAATAGTCTGCCTTTTTCAATAATGCTTGGGTCGTCTGCAACTGCTCGTCCCCATACCTGCCATTGTTCTTTCCATGCATCGAAGAATGCAAACATGAGATTATGCTTATACCCAGCATAAGTTTTATTTTCGAAGTTGTAAAGAACATCGTCGACTCTTTGATGTCCGTACATTTCTCCCAACAATTCAACTTGTTTAGCCGTTGCAGTACCTTGCGCTCGTGGAAGTTCTAGACGTGCGGATTGTTTAACCCATTGGTCGATATCTGTTTTTTCTAATGCCGCAACCATCTTTGCGGCTTCTTTTGGGTCCATTGCTGGGATAAGTTCAATGACGCGTTGCCATTTAGAATATTGTTGCAATGGTGTTCGAGTAACTTTTTGTGAAGTGTCACGATAAAGTCTAAATGATTGCATCCACCATTGGGTGGTTTGTTGTACCAATTCTGCGCTTATATCGCGGGCAAAAGGCGCAACAGCAGAAGATTTAGGGTTTGTTAAAATTTCGCGTGCAACAAAATCTTTAAATTCCGACGATGCTTCATAAACATTAAATGCTTTATATCTACTGTTTGGTGTCCACGAAGGGGTAACGGAAATTGCTTTTCCGCTTACTTGACCTGATGCAACTGCGCCGACGGCTACAGGGTCAAGTGATGTACGTACAGAAATATCTTCTAAAATAGTTCGCACCCACATTGAAGCGCCTTCGATAGTGTCTAAAGGCAGCGGCGCGGTTCTCATGGCTTCTGACCCCATTGTTTGACGAAGCCTTTCATTAATTCTGTCAAAAAGTTTTCTGAGGTCGCCTGTTAAAAATCTTTCAGGCAAAAGAGCAACAGCGTCTGCGCCACCAGCAAGCATTGCTTTAGCAACTTCAACATATTCTGGGGTTTGAGACATGTGAACAATATCTCTTGCTGTGCCAGTAACCCAATTTTGGTTTTGTTGAGTAAGGACTGGGACCATATCTCCGTCAGCATTTTTTTCTAATTTTGTACGCGGTTTTCCAAATTGGTCAATATCTTTATTGACTGGCGCTGAATGTTGTTGCCTTTCCCAAACCATAACTCGCGGGTCAAGACGTTCTCGCCCCATTAAACCCTCTGCTGTTTCCGCAACGCTGCGACCCATACCTGGTATTAATGTTTCGGCACGCTGGTTATAGGTGTCTAGCAACTTTTTAATTTCTGTTCGAGTTCCGTAATCAAGTTCTGCGTTCATAATGAGTTTTCGGTAATCGTCGGCAAGTTTGGTATCCCCAGCGGCTATTGCTTCATCTAAATATTTATAAAACCCATCTAACTCATCTAAGTTTGTAACAAGTTTTTCCATTTTTTTTGCTGTAACAATAAGTTTTCCAGCGGTTGTGTAATTCAGCGCACCACTTGACATTGAAGCAAGAATCGTTCCCAAAGTCATATCGCCCGCGACATTAAGACGCAGTAATTCGTCTGGGATAACACGTGTAATCATTCTGATAGCAAGAGGCGCACCTAAGGCAATAGGTTTTAATACTGACGCTTGCAGTCTTTCTAAACCTCGAAGAAGTTGGTTATAAACACTTTTTTCGTTAATTAATGTGCCTCTAAATGGTTGATAAAGTTTCCACAAGTTACTTGTTTCACGTATGACTTGTTGCAAATATTTAGGGTTAACCATCATAAACCCTTTAGCCATAAGGTCCGTTGAACGAAGAACTTCGCCTGTGCCGTCATCCAACCAAGTAATCGGATACCCGTTACCGATAGCGTCCATCGACCATTGATAGCCACCATTTGTAGCGCCTTCAAATTTTGCTACATTTGCAATCCATTCATCAGGCACACCTTTTGCTTTTAATGCTGGCGTCAAAATTGTTTGATGAAATTCATTCGCTAAATCAAATCTTCTTCCCATGTCTCCTGTCGCAACGGATTTGATGGCTTTAGACAACATAATATGTTTTTCCGCTTTAGGAACATTCATAACTTCCATTAAACGTTTCATATCGTTGATGGAACTAATTGGGTCCTCAAACGAAAAGAAAGTTATTTTTGGCATCATCGCAAATTGTCGTGTGTGACCAGACGCCCAATAAGCGGTTTGTTTACCTGTTTGATTAATGACTTGTTTTATGAGTCCTGGGACTTGGCGGATGTTGTATAGCGGGTCGCCAGATAAAACGCCTTCACGTAAAATGGCATGAATTTCTTTGGTTGTTACTGCGCGCCCTGCGGTTTTTGCTACATCAACCGCTTCCTGTATTTTGTAAGCCAAACCAATTGGGATGTTTCCAAGGAACGCATCATACATTTCGCCAACGTTTGCGAATTCGCCAAGTTTTGTTAATGTTCTTCTGCCATCAAAGGTGTATGGCATTTCATCAATTTTTATTGGGTCAAAAAGTTTTGCGCCATCATCCAAATCGATAACTCCGTGCAACCTACGAAGACGTGTTGCTTCGTCAACAATTTCTGGGAGCATTAAACTTGGTGGACTATCTACCGCCGATAAGGAATTGCCCGCACCTTTCCATTTTTCTATTTCGGTGCTGGCTGCAGCCTTGAGTGCGTCATCTATTTCTTGTGGAAGTACCGTTCCTGGCGGTAAATAGCCGCCTAAACGTGCTTGTTCTGCTAAAGCAACCCGTCCTTCGATAATTGGATATTTAGGTGTAGCCGATAGTCCTGCTGCTCGACGGTCAGCAGCCCAAGCGTCTTCAATTATTTCTGCAACACGCGCGTCGCGTACTGCTGTTGCCGCGACATCGCTTAAATTAAAAAGAGATTTAATGCTTTTGACAGGGTTGTAGTAAACACCTGGGTCAGTTCCTACTGTCCAAAGAGCATCAACGATTCCTGACATGACTGAAGCCGAATACGAATTTCTATCAATGTAACCTTCTTGGATAAGAGGTTCGATTATTGCTTTTCCAATTGTAAAAGATTGTCCGCCGATTTGCGGTAATGAAGCATCGCGGTTTTTTCTGGCTTCAGTTAAAGCAATACCTTCAGGGAAATATCCGCCGCCTAAATCAACTTCTTGGTTAGGATTGATTGCCCGTCGAGCAATTTGGGTAAGAATGTTTCCTTCGATGACACCTTGTTGAACTTTTTCCCAAGGAACCATTGGTGCAGTCGCTATTCCTAGTCCGCTTCTTTCCGCTGTTAAACCAAGTTCTAATGCTGTTTTTGTAAATTGGGCTGCACCTAAAAATGCTGCGCCAGCGGTTTTTGTTGCACCTCTTAGGGCGCTCGCGGCGGGCTCTGTTATGTCTTTGATGTTGAGTCCCATGCTTTGCGTGCCAATTCTGTCTGGGACAATGAACGACATAAGTTTGAATGGGCTTTGAACAACAGGTAATGCGCCGCTTATTACAGCACCAGGAATACCTTGTAGGTTTGCTGCAAGAATGTCGCCACGCGACAAATTTTTTGATTCTATTCTTGCATCTAACATTTGTTTTAGATACGGGAATTTTGTTCCTAAATCTTCGTAAGGTACAAAAGAACCAGGGTTTCGTACAAGTTTTCCGTCAACAGATGTGTAAGCACCTTTCGATGCGGACATGTTAGGGATGGCTGCCCACTGTTCTTCTGGCAACGAAATAAACAATTTTAATACTTGTGGTTCTGTCAAGTTTAAAAGTTGTTTAGCGTCAGTGATTTTTGGTACTTCAAGGTTGCGCCACAAACCGCCAGGGTCAACTTCGTCCCACCAAGAAGGTTGCGATTGTCGACGAATGTTGAAATCAAGATTTGGTGTTTGCAACAAATCTACAAGAGTCCATTGTTTTGCTGTTGGTGTTGGGCGCATCGCACGGTTACGTGGTTTAACAAGATTTTCTCTGTTGTTGCTTGCGTTGCCTGTTTCTAGTGCGCGACGTGCTGTATGTTCGTGAACTAACCGTGCGTCGATAGGGACATCTGATAGTCCGACTGATGCGGTGATTTCTGGGTTTGTGTATGTGCTGCCGTAAACTGCTGACTCTAAACGTTCAACCCTGTCTGGGGTTATTTCTGTTTCTAAACGTCGACGTTGTTCACGGAAGCGGTTTGCTTCGTTTGCGTCTAGTTCAAGTTGTTCATTCGTTCTTCGCATTAAATAGAAACGTTTTCTAGTTCTAAAATGAGTTGTAGTAGGGCTGTGTTGGGTGTTTTAGAGTAGATGTAACGCACCTGGTTGATGAGGTCTTGGCGTGAACCTGGGGCTGTTCCCATTGGCATTGGTTGTGGAAGGCTTTCCATTCCTGGACCTGCGCCTAACGGGTTGCCTGCGGTGATTGGTTCGTCTGGTCGTTCTGTTGGTGCGGTTAATGGTGTAACTGGCAACGGTTGACGTTGCTGTTGTTGTGCTTGTGGTGGTTGTGGTGCGCCCATCGGTACGGCTTGTTGTGCGCGGCGTTGAGCGCCTGCTTCACCATAGGTTTGCCCTGGGGCTGTTGTTACTGGAAGTTTTTTTGCAGGGTTATTTAAATCTGTTCGGTTTGGGTATGTTGCCATTTATAGTCTTTTCCCTAATGTGAGAACTGCTGATGGTGATGGGGGAAGTTGTGCTGCGCCTGCTTCACCACCGCCCAGTTGTGATAAAAGTTGTTGAATGTCTGGTGGACCTGCTGGTGCTGTTTGCATTTCTGCGCCCATTCCTGGCATTGCTAATCCTGGCATTGTTTCTGGTGCGCCTTGTGGAGCCATTGCTGCTTGCCGTTCTTGTGCACGTTTCTGTGTTAGTTGTACGGCTTCGTATAGGGGTTTGTTTTTTTCGATTGTGAGCATTGAAAGGTACGCGAGGTCGTCAGGTTGATATGGACCATTAGGGTCGGCTGCTTGAGCCTGGATACTAGACAAGAGTGCCGCTTCCATGGATTCGGCTGCGATGCGGTCTTTTTCAAGTTCTGGGTCTGTGATGAGTGGGTCTGCTTCTCGTGCCGATTCTTTCGACATGAGACCAGTACCAAGACGTTGACCAAGACCAACGATGAGACCATTAACGTCTGTGCCTGAAGAAGGATAGTTAACATAGTGGAAGTCCGTTTCGAATACTTTGTTGGCAACATAGTTTGTCATTCCGCCAGATACTCGACCTGGAATGAAGAACGATTTTTTTTGTGAACCCCAATATGCTTTTTCGATTGCGATAGCAATTTTGTCTTCTTCGTATAGTGCTTGTTCGAATACTGCTTGTGTTTCTTGTACACGGAAGTCAACTGTTGCTGATAGTACGTTTTCTCCGCGGCGTCCTGTGCGGATGTTTGAACCTGATTCGCCGCCGAACTCTGCTGGGATTGCGCCTTCTAGTCGTTCTTGTCGTTCTAGTCTGTCTAGTGCTGTGTCGGTTTTGTAGCCTGGGTTTGTTTGTAGTTGTTGGATGTCTCCGCCTTTGACTACACCTAGTTGTCCTGTTTTGCCGTCAGCCATTTGAATGATTTCTGGGTTTTCGCCTGCGCGTGCTACTAGGTATTCGTCTGGGAAGATGCCGCGTTCGATAGCGATTTCTGTTAATGCTTGTAGACGAGCGCGTGTGAAGTACATTCCTAGTACGCCGTCGTATTGTCCGCGTGGTGTGTCTAATGAGATGCGTTGTGGGATTACTGTTAGTGGCATTCCTGTTCTGTTTGGCATGCGTTCTAGTTCGATTGTTTCTACGCCTGCTCGTTCTACTGGTTGCATTTCTGTTGTGACTGGTGCGCCAATTACGCAGATAACTATTTCTTGGTCGTCTACATATTCGAGGAGTGTGAAGCGGGTGTCGAATGAGATTTTGCCCATGCGAAGTTTTCCGACTACTTGTTCACCGTAGTGGTCGATTAGCCATTGCGCTGATTTGGTGTATGTGAAAATGCAGTCGTCTGGTACTAGGTTGTCTGGGTCTTCTGATGCTGCAGGGTAGGTGTCTAGTGGGTTTCGTACAGCCCATGTTGGTTGTAGTTTGGAAAAGTTTGGGCGGATTACTACTGGTGCTGACGAGTATGCTAGGAAGTGTCTTGCTCGGCGACGCATTTTTAGTGCAAGTTTGTTTTGGTCCCAGTATGATAAAATAATTTTTTTGCGTAGACGCGCCATTTCTTGTGAGTCTGCGTTGCCTGGTTTTAGTGGTGGGAAGAATGGCATTGGCATGGTTGATGCAATACGCATTGATGTTTGGTCTAAGCCTTGTACTAGTAGGTTGGCTACGTTTGTTCGTGCGTTGCGGTCTAGTTCTGATAACGGGATTACGATGTCTCCGTTTGCGAGGTCGCGGATTTCGCGCATTCGGCGCAGGATTGGTCCTTGTGATTCTCTGCGGGAGTTATATAGCGAGACGATTTCTTCTACTGTGTGCACTTTGCGTGGAACTCCTGTTGGGTTGTAGTTGTTCTACAATACTACGTTAGCATCCATGATGGGCGCCATTGTCTTGGCGGAAGTTTTACTCCGCTGACTGTAGGGAAGTGTAGTTCGGCAAACCAGTTTGCCATTACAAGGTCGGTACCATTTTTTTTGTCGGGGGTCCATTTGGTTAGTTCGTCGACGAGGGCTAATGTTTTCCAGTTGCCGCGCATGGTTGGTAGTCGTACTGCACCTGACCTGTATAGGGGTGGGAGTAGTGCTTCGATGCCTAGTTTTTCGTCGAATTTGTTGCGGTGTGTGGTGTGCGGGATGATGTTGACCATTTGTCGGGTTTGCCATTTGCGTACGAAGTCGTGTGCTAACAGGAATCGTTGGGCTGCGTTGACTTCTACGACGACGTGCGAGACTGGGTAGCCGTATTGGAAGGCACGGTTGGTCCAGTCTTCTAGGATGCCTGTGTATTCGCGGGTTGTTGTGTTGTATCCGAGGAGTTCTTCGGCTGTGAGTTTGATTCGTTCGACGTCTATCAAATATCTGAGGTTTGTTGTCGGCTGGTAGAGCCACCATTGGATGCCCCAGAACTGTGACGGGGATGGGTCGACTGTGATGATTGAGATTACGGGTGGGGCGAGTCCTTCTGGGATTTGTCCTGGGAGTCTTTCGTTGTCGATGCATCCTGCGTATAGAACACCGTCGTTTCCTAGTCCGCCTGTTATCCATGTGCGGTTGATTAGGTTGGTGTCGGCGGCGTCGTCTTCTTGTTGGTAAACAATTTTGAATGTTTTTGGGTTGCTGTAACGGATGTACGATAAATCTTTCCAAGATAGACGTTGCGGGTCTAGTAGTGGTCCTTCTGGGTATGGTTTGGCGTTGTATTTGCGGCTTTTAGGTCCGTCGTCTAGTTCAGAATAATATGCTTTGTAAACAATGTGTTTGTATTTTGATGATTTGGTTGGTTCTGTGGACGCTAATGATTCGGGTGTGGTGGAGTCTGTGCCGTCGTAGTTGTCTTCGTCGATGTCGTAAGCAATTTTTGCTAAGCAATGTGCGTATAGGTCGCCTGAGCCGAGTCTTTGTCCGACTACTGCTAGTAGTCCTGCTGGGTCTACTCGTGCTTCTGCTACTTGGTCCCATCTTTCTAACAGTTTGTCTCGTGTTGAGCCTTCTCTGGCGTTGTCTACGGATGCTACGTCGTCGAATAGGCATAGGTCTGCTCGGTGTCCGATGTATTCTGAGTCGATTCCGTATGCGCGGACGGTGGGTTCTTTGTTGTCTAACCCGTTTCCGTCTAGTTGTTCTACTACGAATTCTTCTGCACGCCACAAAGCACCTTTGTCGGATGGTTTAAATCTGCCGTAGTCGATGGACAGGCATCCTTCGGCGTTTACTGCTAATCCTTTTTTAACTATTTCTGGGTCGGGTTGTATTGGTGCTGGTCTTTCGAGGGTTTCTCTGATGCGTCGGGAGTATTGTTTTGCCATTGCTTGTGAAATGGAGCCAATCATGACGCGGATTGCACGGTTGCGTACTATTGCCCATACTGCTACATCGTGGAATAGGGTTGATTTGCCTGCACCTGGTGGGACGTTTAGGACTACGAATTCTTTTTCAGGGTTTTCTAGTAGGTCTACGAGTGTTAGTGCGGCTTCTACTTGCCATGGTGATGGGACGCGACCTAAATAGTGGCGGCGAAAGAAGTCGAAGTCTTGTAGTCCGCGTTGCGCTTCTGGGCATAGGCGTGTTAAAGGTATTGCTGGGGGTAGGTCGGTTGCTTCGTCTAATGCTTGTTCGTATTCTTTGTGTTGTTTGCCGCCTTTGTTTCCGCGGGTGCGGGTTGCTTCGAGGACGGCTTGGTCTAGTTTTGCTTTTGCTGCTTTAGATTTTGTTAGCCAGTGTGAGCCTGTGTTTATGTGTACGCCTGCGATGCGTGATGCTTCTGTGATTGATGAGCCTGCGGCTATGGCGGCGAAGAAGCGTGCTTTGTCTTCTGGTGGTACTCGTCGTTTAGTTCCCATTAAGGGAGTGTACTACTTTTTGTTTGATTTAGATTTTTTAAAAACTTCTTTAGTGTAGCGTTTAGCGCCACGTTCCCAAACATCGGAAGGGAATTTGCTGGACACTTCGCTTTCGCTAATAACATCCAACACAGAGTTTTCAAAATCCTTATATTTAGAAAAATCTTTTGCAGAAAACCCGCCTCCGCTTTTACCATATTTTTTCTCAATATACGCTTGAGCGCCTTTTGACTGGTCGTTCAAATCGGCTTCCATAACCATGTTTGACTGACGGCGTTTCTCTGCTTTGTCATTATCTTTGCTAACAGACTTTTTATAGTCAGCCAAAGAACCCATGTAATCAACTTTTTTCATAGTTATTTTCCTTTTGTGACGTTAATCGGCGTAACTTGAAGATTTACCGCCACCGCCGCTGCTCTTCTTTTTTTTCTTTGGGACACTAGGTGTAATCAGTGTACCACCAAAACTTTCACGGCTGCTCTTCGAAGGCGAAGGCGTACTCTGATAATTAGACCTATACCCTGGCATAGACTTGCCGCCTTTGTCCTGTGGCACACCCGTATATGACGGACCATTCGATTTATTGTTATTGTTTTGAATTTTATTAAAAAAATCACTAACAGGTTTTGTAGTTTTTGACAACTCTTTACCCAAAGTTTGCATTATCCAAGAAATTTCCGATTGATTTGGCGGCTTAGGAGAACTACGTGTCACACCCAAAAATCCTGTATCCATCAATTTTTTGTTGCGGGCATCATTCTCGGCAACTGCTTTACGTCCACGTTGCGGAGTAGGTTTACTGTCATCAGATTTGTTTTTTGCCATGTTGCAAACATACTACACACCTGCTAACATTTCAACATACCCGTCGGGAGATGGCAAACAACTTTAAAAACACAGGGCTGTACACCACTTGCAAGGTGCGGGGCAACAACACCAGGAAACTGGGGTAGACCCCCAATCATCGAATTAGGGGAGCAGCGTAAACAACGTACAAGTTTAAACATGGTGTCGGCTAAAAGAATCGGCTAACGGCTACCAACCCTTAAGGGTGAAACGTGGGGGAAAGCAAACCCACGCCCACACACAACCAATCTTTTTTTACCGTTTTTTTCTACAACCAAAAGAGTGAAAATGTACAGCGACGATAACATACCCCCCCCCAGCCCCACA
>Ga0209354_10000660_pt1 | contig 15995 bp, 21 predicted proteins | sample LauGreSpBDMM15DD_2_FD_187562 | JGI IMG/M metagenome (GOLD analysis project Ga0209354, IMG submission 187562) | Freshwater lake microbial communities from Lake Michigan, USA - Sp13.BD.MM15.DD (SPAdes) (version 2) | ecosystem: Environmental > Aquatic > Freshwater > Lake | place: Lake Michigan...
GTTGCATTCTTTAATTATGCAGATAGAACAGAATATGTAGATATCACTAATGAAGATATAAAAGAACATATAATTCGTCCAGGATTTGTAGGATATGGAGCTTTTAATTTTTAATTGATATAGAAAACGAATACAAAAAATTACTAAACTTAAAAGAAAAAATGGATGAACCTTATGAAAGATATTGTAAAATCGTAAGAATTGTAGAAGATCTTGAAAAATCAACTGTAAAAACAACTGAATGGTATGATGAACATTATAACTTACTAGAATATTATCAAGAAAATCTGGGTAATTACTCTGATCTTCATGATGAAATCACTGATATTGAATTCAGAGAAAAATGTCAATTACTTGAAACTATAGGCGACCAACTACTTATGGAATATAATATCCATAGGTGGTTTAGTTTATATCATTATTTGACTTTTAATAAAATTTTACTTTGGTTGATTGAATGTGATAAAGAAGAATATGAATTATGTTCAGTATTTAAAAAGCTTTAAGCAGGGAAACCTACTAAGCCAGCACCAATACCAAATCCTGCACCAGTTCTTGCAGATGCTCCTACTGAAGGTGCATAAATATCAAGAACAGCAAAAGTAGCCATTGCAGTTAAAGAAATCATACCAATTTCACCAATTTTTAATTTACCGGAGAAGACGTAAGCTGCAATTGCTACAGCTACACCTTCTAAGGCGTATTTAATTAAACGAGTCATTAGATCGCCCATATCAGGCATGATTGAAACTTTTTTAGGAGCATCTGCCATTTTATATTTTGGAAAGGAATAAAAATAAAGATGAAGAAAACTTTCCGAACAAAAATCGACTCTGACGTTTTAGAAAAATATAAGATTTATAATGCTGGCGAAAGACAATTTGACCTCGAAATTTATTTCTATTTAAATTCACCAGATGGATGGTCACAAGATGGATATTATTTTGAACAAGCAGAACATGGTGATATTTTAATACGCTTAAGTTCTTCTGAAACAATTTCAAAAGAATGTGGATTAAGAGGAGATTTATCTTGTGCAGTTTTAGGTGGACACAATATATTTTTAAACTCAGAACGTTGGTTTCATGGTTCTCCGGCTTCTAAATTAGATTTAGAAAATTATAGACAATATATGGTATCGCATGAAATGGGTCACATATTAGGTAAAGATCATGTAAGTTGTCCAGGTAAAGGGAAGAAGGCACCTATAATGTTACAACAAACATTAGGAATTGGAAAATGTATTCCAAACACTAATGTAAAGGAATGATTGAAGAATTTCTTACAATTATAGGAGTTATACTCTTAGGAGTAAATCATGGTATTATGCAAGCTTATTTAAATACTTTAGATAAAGCTTCAAGTATTCCAGATGAAATAATTAATTTTGGAATTCCAACAACTATTAATATTTTTGTTATTCTTTTTTTAACATGGGGAATAATATATTCTAGAAAAACATTTACAAGAAAACTAATAATAATATTTTTTCTAGTTGCTTTAAGTTCACTTGAATTATATTATGTTTATGCAAAAACTGGTAAATCTCCAATTTTAGGTCAAGTATTATTATATTCATCAACAATTTTTAAGTTATATGTTTTAATTACTTTACATTGTGATGTAAGTGCATTAAATTCTAGAAGTTTTATTTCATCTTCTCTTGAAAAAGCTGGAAATAAACTTAAATCATTTTCTGAAACAATTAGAAAAATACCTACAGAACCAACATATAGTGAAAAACCTAAACCACCTAAGGAACCTAAGGAACCTAAACCAGAACCAGAAGATAAAGAAGTAGAACCAGATATTATTAAAGCATCTCAAATTTTTAATGATGCTTTAACAAAAACTCAATTAATTCCTACCGAAATTGAACAAATTAAAAGTAAATTTAATGATGGATTAACAGAAGATAAACCATGGAATACTTTATGGAATACTTTTAATAATTCAGTTGTTGGAAAAATACCAACTGATACTATGACCAGAGAACAAAAAGATGAATTACGTAATAAATTTAGAACAGCAATGGGAAAAACTCCAAAATAATTCGTTAAATAATGGTTTTCATATATCTTTTCTAAACTAATAAATGTCTGAATCATTTCCTAAAGAAGAAGATGGAAAAGTTGTAGATTACCTTGAAGAAGATTCTGAAATTCCTACTCAACGCTATGCTATCATTTCATTTATTTCACCTGAAAAAGTCATTAAGCAAAAGAAAGAATTCTATTTTGAAAAGTTTGTTTCATGGGTAGATATGGAATGGAAAGTTCTTGGTATGGAAAGTTTTATGGCTTTTCTTGCAAAGAAATATTCTTTGAAAACTGAAGATTTAATGAATGATATGCTCGAATTTAAGAAAGTTCATGAGGCTGAAATTAAGAAAACTGATATTCATGAAAAGTGGGAAACGTTCCTACTAAAACATGAAAAGGATCTTGATACTGAATTCACTGAAAAGCATGATTTTCAAACTAATGTTCGTGGTGTAAAAATCCGTCGTATTTTTGCTAATTTGGAAGAAGCACAAATGTATTCAAAGGTTCTTCAACGTAAATATCCTCGTGATAACTTGTATCTTGGTAAAGTTGGTTGCTGGCTTCCTTGGGATCCTTCTGAACATGTAATGCCTGAAGTTGAATATGCAGAACAAGAATTGAATGAAATGATGCGTAAATACAAGGAAAATGAAGTAAATAAAGATATCTTCTTTGATGAACGTAAGAATGAGAAAATTGAAGATCAAAAGAAAGAGAATGAAAAACGTCGTAAAGCTCTACAAGAAGAAAAAGCTATTATGGATTCTCAACCAATTCATCCTGCAGAAGGAGGTATTAGAGAATAATTTATTATTCAAATAAACCAGGAGATTTATCTTGTGCACTACCATAAGGACCTTTTACAGGTTTTCCAGATATCATACCTTCACGTCCACGTCCACGAAATAATCCTCCTGCTAGAATTACGAATGAAGCTGTTAAAATTAAAGATGTTACAAGATCTTTAGTTCCAATAAAACATACTGCAAAAATAGCTACTCTTCTTAAAAAGATATTTTGAGAATATTCTTCATCAGTTCCTTCTAACTCGTGAACAATATATCTACCACCTACATTTAAAATTAATAACATTATACCAGTAAACATTGTATTAGTATTTAAAAATCCGATCGTTTTATGAATATGTTTAAGAACCATTTATTTTATCTTAAAAGGGAGTAAATTTCTCAGTAACTTTAGGATCTACATGAGGTTTTACAGGTTGTGTTTCAGGTGGTTTTTGAGTAACATCTTTTCCTTTTTCCATAGGTAATTTACTACCTTTACCTAACATTTGTGCTAATTTACCAATTTGTGCCATATCTACCTTAGGTGCACCAGATTTAGGTTGTTCTTTTTCTTTCTCTGCAGGTTTAGATTCATCCATATATTCAAAAGAAGTCGAGCTAAGAACATAGGCAATACCTAATAATAAACCAACTAAAGGTTTTTTCATAAAAGCATATACAACGCCAACAAGTGCTAACATTTGTCCGATAGGATTGTTTAACACCATAGTTACAAAAGATGGTGGAGGATGGGTAAAGAAAGCAATATATGCAATAATTGATAAAACCATCAAATGTTCGGACTCAACTTTCATTTGTTTCAAGCTTGGTTAATTTTTCTATGCCATTTGAAATAAGATGAACTTTACAAGTCTGGACGATGCTTTTCCAGATAAACCATGGCCAAAAAGACATCCTTTATCTTCATCTAAACATGTAGCAGAACACCGTGATTCTGAAAAAGAAGGTAGAACTTTTCCAACTCCTCAACATCGTGGACAACATGCAATTCAAAAGCATAAAAAGAATATTGATGATTTAACATCTTCATTACCTATTGTTGAAGATATATCAGAAGGAAATTTTAAATCTGAAAAGATTTCTCCTGTAACACAACGAGAACATTTCCAAGGCCCAGATGGACATTCATTTGCTTATGCACCACCACAATATCAAATGGCTGCACATGAAGTAAAATTACAAAAAATGATTGAAATGTTTGATATGATGTCACAAGGACAAGAAACTCCTGGAACACAAGATATGTTACTCTATATTTTTACTGGAATCTTTTTCTTATATACTTTTGAAATGATTGCAAAGTAAAAAATGGGGCTTAGAGTGGTCTGATGATGTCATCAATCGCTATTAAAAGCGATCGAAGACTTTCTGGAGAGAAATATAAGTATTGACCTGCTCCAGTAAGTGTGTCTCTGACTTGCATAAATAAATTTAGGTAGAAATCACGTTCTTTTCTGAGCATATTGACTTGCTCTTGGAGCTCTTTAATTTGCTCTTCCATCTTTTTCAGAAAAAATATTGTTAATCTTTTTTCCGTTTTACAAAGTTTCCATTGAATAGATAACTTTACGTAAGCCGTATTCTTTCATGCATTTTTCTAAGAACATATGACAATCTGGACATGGTTTTGAATCTCTCAATTGATTCAATGAATTGAATCTATAAACTATGAGTGTAGCGCCACGAAGTTGTGAAGTATCTCCAAGATTTTTCACAACTGCACGTTCTGCATGTATAGTTTGATGAGAATATCCACATCCACGAGATCTTGATCCAACAGAGTTATGAGCAATAGCTAAAACTTTGTTTCTCTTAGTTATTATTGCTTGATGATAATGAGTATTATGAGGTAGAACTGAAGGTCTGTGCGTTAAGCCGTGCCTCCGTTCCATTTTTTTCTTTAGTTACCTTACATGAATATAATTCGTTTTTTAAGATGAAGAATTCCAAAATCCACCATTTTTATCTTTAACTCTAGTTTCCATTGAAGAATAATCATCAAATGAATTTTCCAAAGTTTCAATTTCTAATGATAAACCATATTCTAATGCACCAGCCTTCCATCCGGAAGAATAAATAAAACCAGGTCCACCAGTTAATCCACTTCTAGCAGCTTTTTGTTGATGAGTTCTCAATACAAGATGTAATCTATCTAATTTTCCTAAGGGTGGTGTATAATATGTTTCATTATGAATAGATGAAGATTCATTATGTAAGATAGTTTCAGTTAAAACAGCTGGTAATTGAAATTTTGCAAATGTGCTATCAGTAAATGATGAACGTTGATGTCTTGGTGAAGTTTCATCTGAACGATTTAAATTTTCAATATCTAAGTAAATAGAATATAATCCTGCTGAATTTAAAAGATAATCTTGAGTTCCAGTTTGACCGGTAGAACCATAATCATGAACATAATATGCCGGTCCAGTTAATCCAGGAAATTCTGCAGCTTTAATACGAATACCTACAACTTTTTCATAAGTTCTTGGTAAATATAAAACCATATCTCCATTTGTAGGATATTGTTGGAAATCACGATCACCTGAATCTAAATGAACAACTCGACGTAAAGTTGTTAATTTTTTTGTAGGGACTGAAGGTGAAACGATTGTTCCATTATAATCAAATGCTTTATTCATTTATATTTACCCCAATCTAAATTTTCTTGTTTTATTTCGTATGCTAGAAGGTTGAGAAACAAATTGTTTTCCTTTACGCATACCTTCTCTTTTTCTTCGTGTTGTTCTAGCATATTCTGCTGAAGATAAAGATTTAATAGCTTTTGCAGGAAGATAACGTTCACCAGTTTTTAATGAAGGTTTACCAGATTTAGTTCTCCAATTTTCTCGAGTCCATTTAACTAAAGAATTATTTCTAGATTTTTCTCCTGTAAATTTACCACCTTTATCCTTATATTCTTTAACAAGGAGTTGTGCTTTTCTTGCACTCCATTGTCTTGGTAATCCTCCCTTAGAACCTTGTTGAACTTTATTTTTTATTCTATCCCATAAGGGTTGATTAGCATGACCCATTACATACTATATAGGAAATATATTAAAAGAGCTGCAGAATATTGTGCTGATACATAATACATTGCCTTTGTTTGACTAATATTTCCACTTAAAAATTTAAAGAATGTTACTGCAGGATTAAAATGCGCACCTGAAATTTTTGCGCCAAAATAAATAGCTATAGCTAAAGCTCCAATTACAAGTAATGGTCCACCAAATGCTCCACTAGCAATTAATAATGCAGTTCCTAAAAATTCTACTACGAGAGAATCCATCATTTGTTTTACTATGCTATATTAAAATGAAATATCTTCTAGTAAAAGCATGGTTAGGATTCGGTGATCGTCTACAAGGTTTAAAAATGTGTGTAAAATATGCACAAGAACATAATCGCGCGATTTTAGTTGATTGGTCAGATTCTATTTTTTCACATTCTGGAGAAACATTTTATACATATTTTGATTTAAAAATGCCAACATTTAAATTACCCTTAGATTCTTCTTTAACAGTATATCCGGAATTTTGGAAAGGAAAATTAGATATGACATTAAAACCAGAATCAATTTATCCAGAAATTGATATTGGTTATTTAACTAAAGATTATGTAGAAGATATTATTGTTTATTGCTGTATAGGTTATCGTTTAATTTATCCTGAATCATCATTTTTTACAAGAGTATTTAGAGTTATACATCCTGATATTTTATCAGCTGTTCATGCACGACGAAACCAATATCAATTACATAATAAAATTGGTGTTCATTTACGTGGAACTGATCGAGCAACTGAAATAAATAAATTAGATAGATTTCGTGGAATACGAGTAAGAATGAGTAATTTAGGATCTTTAGCAGGACAACAATTTATTGCTATAACAGATGATCAAGATTTTTCAAGAATGTGGAAAAAAAACTTCCCTTATCCACTTTTAACTGAAATAATTCCAGGTGGTTCTATGGGTAATCATCAGATTTCTTCTGATCTATTAAATGTATCAAAACATAGATTGAACATCGATATGTTAGTCGATTTTTTTACATTAGCTTCGTGTAAAGATATTTTATCAACATGTAATGATTCGAGATTTGCACAAGAAGCACAAAGATTACATTCAGGAATAACGGAAATACTTTAATGTAAAATACTTACTATAAAGAATGTTGACTATTAACGGATATAAAATTTCAAAATCTCTTATTGATTTACATCATATTCGAGGAACATTAACTGTAAAACCTTATGTTCCTTCAGTATTTGTAAATCCTCGTTATGTTCAAAAATATCAAGTATATAATGAAACTTCGGAAGATTTATATGTTCCTAAACATTTTGGTATTGAAAAATTCGGTGTTGCTAAAGGAAGAGAAGTTCCTAAAACAGATGATAAATTCTGGACATTTACTGGTGCTCTGAGACCTATACAAGAAGAAGTTGTTTCTAAATTTATGCTTCCTGAACCACATGATGGAATTATTTCTCTTCAAACTGGTGGTGGAAAAACTGTTTGTGGATTATGGATTGCTTCACAATTAAAATTACCGACTTTAATTTTAGTTCATAATACTTTTCTAAGAGATCAATGGATTGACAGAATTAAAGCATTCTTACCTTCAGCACGTATAGGATCAGTTCAAGGTGAAATTTTAGATATTAAACATAAGGATGTTATTGTGTGTATGCTACAATCTTTAGCTTTGAGAGAATATGCTCCTAATACTTTTAAAGATATCGGGTTAGTAATTGTAGATGAATGTCATCATATAGCGTCAGAAGCATTTTCAAAATCTATACCAAAAATTACTTCGAAATATATGTTAGGTTTATCTGCTACTCCACAACGCAAAGATAAATTAATGTATGTAATAAATTGGTTTCTTGGTCCTTTACTATATCAATCAAATACAGAAGATAAAATTGATTCTCTTGTAAAAGTTGAATATTTTGAATTTGATCCACCTGAAAAAGAATTTAATGAAATAATTTATAATAATCAAGGTGTTATGTTTACTTCATTAATGATTAATAAGGTTGTTGAATATGAACCTAGAAATTTATTTCTTAAACAAATTTTAGAAGATGTTTATGAAGAACCTAATAGAAATATACTTGTTCTAACAGATAGAATTGAACATACTGAAATATTATTTAAAATATTAAATCCAGAAATGCAAGAAAATACTGGTATCTTACTTTCAAAATTAAAACAAGCTGAACGTGAAAAATTAATGAATACTAAAAGAATTTTAATTGCTACTTATTCAATGTGTAAAGAAGGATTTGACCTAGAAAAGTTAAATACATTGTTACTTGCAACATCAAGACCCGATGTAGATCAAATTGTTGGAAGAATTCTAAGAATTGAAAAAGATAAAAGAAAAGTAGAACCCTTAATTTTAGATGTTGTAGATCCTGCATTTAGAAGACAATTTCAAGAAAGATTATCTCTATATAAATCTAGAAAATATGTAATTGAAAAAACAGCATTTAGTTCTTAAATACAGACCAATGATTACTCATGTAATCAGAGATTCTTGTAAGAATCATGTTAATGATTTTTTTCTGGATTCCATCTACGTAAAACCGCACAAGAGGAAATCCTGGGATTTCAAATGTTAGGTAATCATATTTAAGTTCACTTTTACGAAGGATAGTGAGAAGATCTGTTAGGTAGCACATTGCTCCGTAATACTCTTTGTCAGTAATCCATGTAATTGAGTCTTTTGTGTGAGAAAATGTAAAGCCAGAACTTAGCTTAGGACGAATCCTAATCACTTCCATAGAAACATCTGAGGACAATGTAATAACAATTGAGGAATCCATGTTTTTCTAAACTACAATTAATTAACTTAAATTCCGTTTTAGTCATCTGCAAATTGTTCTTGTGTTGTATAATCATTATAATCTACAACTGCACGATCACCATAATCACCATAATCAACTTGCATTTCAGTTCCATCTAAGGCTATAGGTAAATTGCCATTTTCTACATAATCTCGTTCAGTTCCATCTTCTTCATCTGGTAATTCTGTAACATTCTCATAATCTTTATAAAACTTTTCACGATCTTTATTTGTAACAATAAAATCTGCAATACCTAATTTAAGAAGTTGATCATAAACTTCACGTTCAATATCAGTTTTTGCACGTAAAGATGCTTTTACATAATTACGTTCTTTAGCTATTAATTCAAATTCTTCATCTTCTGCATCTTTTTTATTTGTTAAAATCATTTTTAAAGTTAAGTCAGTTTTTATAGCATTTAATACTAATCTAACTAAAGGCTGTGTTTTTTTAATTGTTGTTAATAACTCTAAGAATATACCTTTAGCAATATCTCGTAATAATGGTAAATTTACAATTTTTAAGGTTCTTAATTTTGTTCTAAATTTTTCTTGTTCTTTTAATGGAAATGAAGAATTTCTTAAAATAGTTAAGATTTGATTTGATACTGCAATATATGCAATTCCATCTGCTGTTTTTATAAATGTATTAAATTCAGAAAATCCTGGTAATAAATCAATATTTTTTCGAATTTCTTCTTTAGATATTTCTTTGAATTCGGGATTTTTTACTGTAACATTAATTACGTTATAAGAAGGTGATGGAAATTTAGTTTCTAATGGAAGAGGTTTATGTAAGGTTAATATACGTTTCATTCTAGTTGAAACTTGTGTTTTAAATATTTTACATAAAACATCATTATTTTCAGGAGAAACTGTAAAGGTTTTCAGAGGTAATACCCATACATTTTTTTCTTCATCCTTAGTTGGTTCAATATAACGTTCTTTTGCTAAATCAAAATTAGGTTTAAACTGTTCATAAAATTTATTAATGAAACGTTCAACATCTATTTTAAAATCTTCAGTATTTTTTAAAATTTTACGAACTACTACTGAAATACTACCTTTAAATAAAACAGGAAATGTTTTAGATATAAACATTAAAACTTGTATAATTGATTTTAAAATTGCATCACCTTCATCTCTTGGAGCACCAAATGTTTCAAATGGTTTTGGACCAACTTTTCGTTTAGGAATTAAAAAAGGATTATGTGTTTGAAGTAAGGTTATTAATCCGGCAATACCCATTAATCCTTCTGCATAATCAGAATCATCCTGTGAAATTTTTCCTAACTTAGCACGTTTCTTAAGATTATCTGTAATATTACGAATTAATTGTAAGATAGGAATTAATTGTTGTTCAATTGGAATAATTTGTAAAAAAGTTAAAATAATATACATTAGTGATTCACCACCATTATCTTGATCAAATAAACCTTTTAAGGAATTTAATGAAATAATAGTTTCAATTTCTGAAGAAAGAGCTTGATATTCCATAACTAAATGACCTTCAGAATCATATTCATTAACAGCAACTAAAGAATCATTATTAATTTGTTCACCGCAAAATTTACATATTCTTGAACCTTCAATATTTGCTGTCCAATCTTCATAAAATTTAAATTTTGATTTAGTTTCTTTCAATACACCTTTTAATACTTCTAAGGTATGACTACACATAACATAATCTTTTGCTGCATCAAAATATAATTTATCAGTTAATTCCAAGTCTCTTACAATTTTTTCAAGAGCTTCCGCTTTATCTTCATTTTCTCGTTGTGGATCTTTCATGATAGCAAGAACATCAGTTCTACGTTCAGAATCTTTACGTGTTTCATATTTTTCATATTTTTCTTGAACTTCAATTTCAATTCTAGAATTTTTTCTGAGAACTTGTTGATATTCTGAAACAATATCATGTTTTGTAGATTCTTTCCATGGTATTCTTCCAGCATACATTAAAGCAGTTTTTTCTTGTAAGATTGTTGTTATAGGAATACATTTGCCATAAACTTCTTCTTTACCATTAACTTTTCGTTTGAATGGTCTATACAATCCAGATTCTAAAAATGTATCAAATGAACTAAATAAACTTTGACATATCTCAGCTTGTGAATCAGGATATGTATAATTAATTTCAGTGAATGGATATGCATTTAAGCTTCCAGTTGAATTTGCATTAGATAATAATATCTTTGAAACTAATGTCCCACTATCTTTTTGTAAAGATAACCAATATCTTGGATCATAAGCTGAATTCCAAGAATCATAAATTTTTAATAACACTTCTGCAGGTTTTTCATTCTCATCTTTTTTCAGATCGATTGGAGTTCTAGGTATTGGAACATCGCGATATTCACTAGGAGGAAAACGTTCTTTCCATGAATCCCATGAAATTTGATTTAATTGAACATCATATAAATCTAAATATTTCTTACCTTCATTATATGGATCTGTAGTTGTAGGTATAGCATGTTCTACAATAGCTTCAACTGAAGGAAAAACATTTAATAATGAAGATGTAGATTCAAGAAATGAAGGATGTCTACTTTTTAGAAAAGGATGATCAAATGATCTAGGAATTTCTAATGGACGTTCAGATAAATAATATCCTTTAAAGTTTAAGATATCACGTGTATCTTGAACAGCTTCATTTACAACACCAAAAGTTCCATCATCATTTAATTGAGTTTTAGATAGTTTATATGTATCTAAAATCTTTACTGGATTTTTCCCATCTTTATCTAGTAATTCTCCAGGTTGTGCTGCATTACCAGTTTCTGATGTTTTATAAGGTTTAGGTAAAGCTTTAACTAATCTTGAATAATAATTTGGTATTCTACGTTGTTCCTTAGAAAAAAGAGGTTCCCATTGTTTTGCATAAGAATATTCTTCATAATCAAAATCAGAATATACAGGATGAACCCATGAAACATTAACAGTTTTACGACGCAAATCAACTACATAATCTGTATCAGTAACTAAAATAGTTTTTTCATATGCTAAGCGAGCGCGATCTCTTAAAGTTCTCAATTCTTTTTCTTGGAATCGTGTTAGTTTTGCTGGTAATAATTTTTCAAAAAAATCAGTTAATTGTTCATCTAGAGTATAAAAACGTAACTCTTCAGGTCTTTGAATTTCTTCTTCGTGTTCAAACGTTTCTAAAATTTCAAGATCTCCACTTTCAAATTTTAGGATGTCTGCCATTATTTTATAGTGCTTTTTCAACTATCTGACAATATTCCTCAATAGTTTCATGAATTTCTTTTAGAAACTTTTCAGCATCTTTATCAGTAACAAAACGCAATACCATTTGTGGTCTTAGAGGATGTGGAATATCATATGAAACAAATTGAATACCAGTATGATACATAACTTCTTGAAGTAAGGCTCCTTGAGTATGTCCACCTAGACTAATAATATTATATGTTTTTTCTCCTTCTTTTGAAATTTTATCTACAGATTGAGAAAACCATTCATTCATCATAGAACGATATTCTTTTATTGCAAGTTTCATAATTTCTTGTGAAGTTAGAACACCTACAGATTCAACTGAAAGATCTAGCCAATTAGGTCGACCAATATCATCAATTGAATAATATTTTTGATAATAGAAATTATCAAATTCTCTAGGATCTTTTCCCTTCTCAATCCAGAGTCCTCGTTCATGTTTTACACGTTCAGGATCTACATGATATGACATTGAAGCAGTGCATACTTGTGAACCTTTTTCCAATGCTAGTTTTGCAGTCAAGTGAATAGTTTCATTAGGTTTTAGACGTAGAAATAGTAGTGGTGTTTTTAGATCACGATCTTTCATTAGCAGATGATCTCTTCCATCTTTTACAGTAAAATCGTCCGTAGTAATTTCTAGAGAATCCTTAGTTGTTTTTTCAAGATGAATAGAAGCATTTTTAATAATTTGTGTATCTTCTGGACTTACATTCACGGGTAGAAGTTCTACCCGATGTTTCAGCATTTCATATGGCATTTGTGATGTATTGCTAATAATCTCTACATTTCTCAAAACTACAATTGGAATTTGACTAAGAAGAATGCGACGTAGACCATTAACAAATGTAAGAGGGAAATTTTTGAATTCACTATTCAAAAGAAACTTTTGATTTTTTTTAATTTGGAAGGTCGCCATTGTTTTACTATACTTATTTCGTTTAGGTTATTTCCGTTTTTTCTTAAGATCAAACTAAAATGTCACAACCTTATTTATTTTATAGTGAACGTTGTCCTCATAGTAAGCAAATTATTGAGACATTAAAAGCTTTAAATAAAACTGGTCTTTATAAATTTGTTTTAGTTGAATCATTAGCTAGAGAATCTATTCCACAATTTTTAAAGAAAGTTCCTACATTATATGTTCCTGATTCTAAAGAAGTTATTATAGGTAAAGATATATTTGGTTATATTAGTAAACCTACAAATTCAAGAAAAGAATTACCTACAAAAGAAAATGGTGTTCCAACTGGAAGTCAAGCAGTAGGTGATATATCTGCATGGGGATTTGAAGGTATGGGAAAACTATCTGAAGCATTTTCATCATGGGATGCACCTACTTCTTTTACTGCAGAAGGTAATAGTTTATATACATTTTTAGGACAAGCTTCAGGACCAATTTCAGTAGATATGTCTGGTAAATCAGGTGCTGATGCAACTAAATCTGAAAATACTAGTAAATCTAAAACAGGCTCAAATGATGATATTGCTTCAAGATTAGAATCATTACAATCACAGCGTAAAAATGAATTTTCTGGTATCTCGCGAACATAATAATAAAGAAATGTCAAAAAAACTTTTCATTGAAGCTTTCTATACTCAATTTGGAGAATTCATAGGAGAACTCTCAAAAATGTATCCTGATGATAAAGATTTTACTTCATTTGGAACTAATTTATCAATTATGAAATATATGAATCCCATGTATCCCATTAATTTTATTAAGACTGATGTCATAGATAAATTTGATGATAAAATTATTTCAAGAGATGAATCATTCTTTCTAAATAATAAAGATATTCAACAATCTGCAGATATTGATATTATTTATAAATTAAAAAATTATATTACAGATATGTCTCCACAAAATAAAGAATCTGTTTGGTCTTATATTGAAATTATAACTAAAATAACTAAGAAAATTTTGGAATAATATTTATTTTTAAAATCCTTCACTAGGATCTACATTTCTTAATTCTTCAATAGCATGTTCAGGATTATTAAAATTTCTAAATAATATTTGATTTACTTCTGCAGGTGTCCATTTGTTTTCTAATGTATTATCTAATACAATTTCACTGAAATCACCTTCATAAAACGAATGAAGCATTTCTTTCAAGATAATTCTAGAACATTTCTTAAATTCGATAATCATATCAATACGACCAGGTCTAATTAAAGCTTTATCAATTCGTTCAGGAAAATTAGTTGATATTGCTAAAATTCTACCTTCAGATTCTAAGGTTCCATCTAAAAGATTTAATATGAATGCTAAATCAATTGGAGCATCTTCTTCAATAATATTTCCACGTTCATCAAATTCGACCTTTTTAACTTCAGGTTTTTTCCATTCACGTTTCAATACTAAATCACCCATTGCATCAATATCTTCAATAACATACATACGTTCACTTACAGGAATATTATAACGTTCAGTTTTACCATTATCCCAAACATGAATTTCATCATTAAAAAATAAGTGACTCAATTGTTCTTTAGATTTAATTTCAGATAAATGAATATTTATTATATGACGATTTCCAACATTTGCAATAGCTTTAATCGTTGAAGTTTTTCCACATCCAGGTTCACCATGAAACATAAATCCTAATGTGTGAGGAATACCTTTTTTATTATACCAATCTTTTCTTTCTAAAAAGAATTTTGTATGTTTTTCTATTGAGTCCTTAGATTCAAAAAATACATTTTCAAATGTTCGTGAAGTTTTAAATATATGTTTAGTAAACATTATAAATGTTGAAGGTAAAGGATTTTGAATACCTTTCTTTTGCTGAATCATCATATTAAAGAAATATTTATGTGTTCCTAATTTATTTAACATATATCTATCATACTCTGTAGTGCAAGTTTCAACATACTTTTGTAAGAATGAAGAATCTTTATCATAAGAAAAAATTTTGAATTTTAATGATTCAATTGAACCTTCATTTATTTTAATATCTAAAAGTTGGAAATAAATTGACAAATCTACATCTAAGGGTTGAAAATTATAAGGCAAATAATCATGATTTATAATTGAAAGTAAATTAGAAATTTTAGGTATTTTTGAGATTGAATGAATAACTGCATCCATACGATTTTGAAATATAGTAGGTTTCTTTTCTTCTTTTGTTCGTTCAAATAAAATTTCAGATTGAATTTGTCTAGGATTAAATTCAACCTTTGTTTTTCGTGTAAAACAATCTTGTAGAAATGTCATATTCTGCATTAGACGTTCAAATAAAGTTATACAAATAAATGTTTTTACAGATCCTGATGAACCTAAGATTGTCTGAAATTTCAAAAAATCTAAGATTTGTGTATTCATTTTTATTATTCTAATTTAACTTTTAATGCATAAATCTAACGTAGGAACATTTAAGTTTACAGGTTTAGATCTTTTGAGTCTCAAAGATTCTGAAGCTTTTTCAATAACATCATTTGAAAGTGAAACTATTTTTTTAATATCACGTAACGGACCTTGTATTGCCATAACAGGAAAAATTAAACGAATAGGAGCATAATTTTCATGAATTAAATCATTCACAGATAAATATGATCTATATTGTTTAATATCTAAAGGTCCACCAAACATTCGTAATATTGATCTAGGTGGTGCAGGAGAAATTCCTTCCTTAAATAAAGAAGAATATAATGAATTTAATAAAATATGTTTATTCCAACGTGTAGAATCTGAAATAGTATTATCTGCATACAAATAAGCTAAAGAACATTCAGGTGAACAAAAATTTCCTTTACATGTATAAATATTTTTATATGTATCATAATATTGTGGTAAAACAAATTGTTGACCAGAAAAATTATGACAACACCAAAAACATGCAGTATGTTCAGAATATGAATCTTTTTTAATAGTTTCTAAAATAGGTTTTAAAATATCATTTGTAAATCGTGTTACATCTGAATTTTCTGTAGTTTCAAGAATTTCAGAATAAGTTGTATGTTCTTGTATTTCTAAATATTGAGGAACTTCATTAATATCACTCAATTTTAAAAGAAATATAACAGGAGGTTCCTTAACTTTCTCAGAAAGTTTCT
>Ga0209354_10000662_pt1 | contig 15956 bp, 33 predicted proteins | sample LauGreSpBDMM15DD_2_FD_187562 | JGI IMG/M metagenome (GOLD analysis project Ga0209354, IMG submission 187562) | Freshwater lake microbial communities from Lake Michigan, USA - Sp13.BD.MM15.DD (SPAdes) (version 2) | ecosystem: Environmental > Aquatic > Freshwater > Lake | place: Lake Michigan...
TTTGATAAATATAAAGATCCTTACTTAACTGGAATTGCTTATAACGCAGGCCCAGGAGTAGCGGATAGATTCTTATCATCTAAAGACCCATCAATCCTTCCTAGTGAAACTATTGACTATGTTACTCGTCTAGGTGATTTATATACACCTACAGTTAATGTAACTCCTACAGAAGCTACTCCACAAACAGAAGAGCCTTCTTTAGAAGCTCCAACAGGAACAGTTCAATCTGCTGTAGAAAACCCACAAAATTACTATGAGTTTAATCCTCAAAATATTGGAATCGGTTCTGCTATTGGTGCTGGTTTAAGCTTAATTCCTGCTATTGGTGGTCCATATAGAGTAGGAAAAGTTGGTTTAGAATTAGGTAAACGAGCTTTAGGTGGAGCAGCATCAGGAGCAACATCTTCTCTTGCTGGTGAATACTATAAAGCTGGAAGACCTGAGAATTTTGAGAATGATGTTACAGCTATGGGTATTGAATTAGCAGCAGGAGCTGCACCAACCATTACTAGAGAACTCATTGGAAGACTTCCTACAGCTATTACTAATCTGTTTCCAGGAGATGTTCTTACTAAATACATTGGTAGACCATTAAAGTCTTTACTTGGTGGAGAAACTGAGTCTGAGTTTATATTGAAAGAAACTAAACTTGGTAGAACTGACGCAGCTTTTGCTAAAAGAGTTAAACCTGGTACTTCTACAGATGTATTTACTAGAGGCAATGAAGAAGCTCAAAGAAGATTCTTAGCTCAAAATAATATTCCTTTTACTCAAGCAGAAAATGCTGACAATGCTGTTCGTAACTTTGTTAAGACAAACATTGACGATTTATTTAAGCAAGGAAAAGCTTTCTCTGATAGCCCACAATATCAAAAACTACAGGCTGATTTAGCTCAAAGTATTAGAGATGGTCTTGTTGATCCACAAGAATTAAAGATTATTACTAAAGTTATTGGTAGTCAAAAATCACCATTAAATGCTGATAAGTTTAAAACTACTTTACTTAATCTAGCTCAACAAAGTGAGACTACTGGTTATAAAGTATATAACTTAGATAAGACAGCTCAAAAACTTCTTACAAGTGCTATGGATGACTACTTTACATCAACTACTGGAAAGCCTTTATATGGTATTCTTAAAAAAGTTGAGGAAGATAAATATGTAGCTCAAGCTAGAGATAGTCTTCCAGTATTAATACAAAAAGGTTTTAAAGGTGATGACATAGACCAAGCTCTTACAAATCTATCTAAGAGTAAAGCTGGTGTAGAAGATTTTAGAAAGTCATTAAGTACTTATCTTAAAGTTATTCCTGAGAAAGATTTAGTAAATGAGTTTAATCGCCTTGAGCCAGTAATGCGTAAATCTAAAGTACTCCCTATGGAAGACTTAACAAAGATTAAAAGAAGTATTGCTGAGTATAAATCTACTGGTACTAAGTTAGGTACTGTAGGAGCAGTAGTTCTAAAAGATTCTATATTAGGTCTGTTAGGTGCAGAAGCAGCTAGAGTAATGCCTATGTAATAAAAAAGGGGCAATTAAGCCCCTTTGTTTTATTCACCTTCTTCATCCCATTCAATCATAAATCGAATGATTAGAAGATCAAGCAGTAAAATCCAACCTTTACCTTTCCTACCAATCTGTCTATAACTCATGTGTTCAATACCTAAATTAACACCACTGATTAGTTCTGATCCAAAATAAAACATTAATTAACCTCACAAGTTCCGCCACTGCAAGCCAAATTATCTTTAGCTTCCGTATGGTCGTCAGTTTCAATTACTTTCGTTAAGTCTATTTCTTGAAGATGTTTAAACATTTCCTCGAAGGTTTCTTTAGTACAGTCTTCAAATGGGGCTTGAACATAAGTGCCTCCATCGTAAGGTAGTACAGAGATACCAGTATAGTTATAACGATTCTCCCACATCCACTTACCACATTCAGCCCACTCATCATTCTTTAGAGAGATAGTGCATGATACATTATGCTTATTATCACCTCTATTATTACCATTAGCTACCCACTCTATATTAAAGCGTTTAACTCTTTCTAAGATGTCTTTATAGCTTTCAGTGCGAAGGATAGAACCTTCAGGAGCTTTTTGAGGGAAACTCATAACAGCTTCTAAGTGGGGCTTCCATACACAGTCTTCTATTAGACTAGGTACTGTTGATGTCATATATCTATATAATGGTTCATTCTTACCTACACGCATTCTACGAACATAATAGTCATTATGCCAAGCATGAATACCACTACTGCTACCAAGTACAAGAGAAGTAGTGCCAGCAGGCTTAACTGTAGTAATTCTAGCTGACTCATTGATGCCAATGATGTTAGCCACTCGTTTATTTTCTTCTTTAGTAACATTTGCAGCCTCAGCTAAGTTAAGTTTAAGAACACCACCTGAAGCAATACCAGTCATAGAAACACCTAGTAGTGCATCTTCTTCTGAAGTTTCTTTCCATACACTTCTTAGATAATGGAAGTCAGTGTATCCAGCTTGTAGTGTACCAATGAATGTAGCAGCTTTAACACGAGCATTAAGTTCCTCTTGTGTAGTTACATCTGATACATTAACCTCAACTAAGTTACAATAGGAATTAGGTCTTAAACTAATTTCAGCACATGGGTTAGTACCCACATCATAGTTATTAGTCCAAAACACTCCAGGTTCACCTGCACCTGATTGTTCTACTCGTTTCCAAATAGAGAACCATTCTTCTTCTGTGATCTCTTCACGATTTAAAGCTACTGAATTATTAGCTCTACCTCGTTGTGGGTTGAGTTCATACCATGTACCAGTCTTAGCTGACATCATATCCATATCATCTTTATCGAATAAAGAGATTAAGGCAGCTCTACGAATACCACCTGATAGAACAGCATCAGCAATATGGCAGATCATGTCATGTACTTCAATAGGCTCTAACTTACGACCAACAGCATTGTTAAGAACACTGCGTAGCTTATCTAAACAGATTCGTAATGGATCAGGACCTGGAGCTTTACCACCTGAGGTAATAAGTCTAGCACCTTTAGGTCTAATATCTCTAAAGTCAAATACTGGGTCAGATTTACCAAGAGTATAAGACTTAATTAATACTTTAATAGAATCAGCCCAACCCTCAATAGAATCTCCTACCAAGAATCGTCGTTGTTTAGCGGATGGACCAAGGATAGTAGGGAGTCTATCTGTGTGTCTGCGTTGAACGCTGAAGCCCACGCCACTTCCGCCAAGTAAGTTAAACATGGTCTCGCTGAAAACGGCAGGATGATCGACAGGGGAATAAGCACAATTGAACATACGATTATTGCTAAGTTCAATAGGAGTACCTCCAAATTGAAGGCTACGCATTGAAGGCAATACTTGACGATTGTAAACATATTTGTAAACATCTTTAATTTCCTCTTTCAGTTGTGGGTATTTCTTCATGTGCATTACCATGTTGCGACTGACTAACTCTTCCCAAGTTTCCCTTCTTTGTGCTTCAGGGACATATTTAGCATATTTATTAAATATGGTTATGTCACTTAATATCTTTTGACTTTTATCCATTGGTTTCTTTCTTATAGCGTAGTTATATAAATTAATCGGAGGAAGAACTATCTCCAAGTTCCAGTTCATTGACCAACTTGTCGTACTTATCTTCAATTTTGTCTTGGAAAGCATAGACTAAATCCTCAGTAGTAAGTCCGAGAAGATCAATTAAATCTACCTCTGAAACTTGTTCAATAATCTTTTCTTGTAATTCTGTTAATGTTATCATGTTTTCAATTCTTTTAGCAACTCTACATAGTGAATGACTTTATCTAGGTCAGCTTTACCACCCTTGTCTTTCCATCTGCAAATGTACTTAATTATGTTTCCCTCTATAAAAGGGATATTGTTTTTAGTTATAAACTCGATAGGTTGTATAGTAAATTTCTTATAATGATCCCCTCCAATTTGTTTACTAAGTGATGTTGACATATTTCTCTCCTGTTTTATGACTAATACTCTTAGTACCTCTAAACCAATTACCACATCCTTGACATTGGAAGCGTTGATATTTAGCACTAGCAGTGACTGCATACCCTCTCTTCTGATGATGTTTTCCACCACAATTAGGGCAGACTAAACCATCTTCAGATAAGACAGATAAATTCAAGTGATTCTTAATCCAAGGCTTAAAGCGTTGATAGACATTCTCTAAGAGGATTACATCATTCTTATTATACTTCTCCATAGTCTTCCAAGCTTGTGGGTCTTTGTTCATACATTTAATCCAAAGCTCATGTCCTTCATGTGCAGTTTTCTTACCAAGTCCTAGTGCTTGAGAAACATAGTCAAGTTTATTAGAAACAAATCTAAATTGTCTCTTAGCAACTTGTAGCAAGTCAATCTGTTTAAACGGAGCAGGAGGTGTTAATCCATTAAGAATGAAATCTTTGTTAAGTGTTGGTATGTCAAACCTAGCACCATTGTAGTGAATGACTGCATCAGCCTCGTCGAGAAGCTTATGAATACCTTGTAGCATCTTCTTTTGTGACGACTTATTCACAGAGTCAAATATAACTTCTTTCTTACCTAGCCATTTAGCAGCATAGCATAAAGTATAAGAGGATTCAAGTAATTGGTTTAACCCAATGTTCTGATCCCATATACCCCATACATGAGCTGTATTAGGACTGGTTTCAATATCTAGTAGCAGTATTTTACTCGTCATTAAACTGTTCTCCATTAGGTTTAGATACACCATCTTTAAATCTTTTCTCTACATCACCTGTACTTTTATTTAACTCATATTCATAATCTAATTTCTTATCATGATGATGTTGTACAATATCTGCAATAATTTCAACATCAGCTAACTCTTCTTCAGTTAAAGTAATGCCTTGTTTTTTAAAGATACGATCCCAGTTATCTTCTGCTTCTTTAGATAATGGTTTACTTCTAATTGAATCACCTGTTATGTCATTTTTACTCATTGCATTTTCCCTTCAAATATCCAATCAGGAAGGTAGTGCAAATGAATCTCATGACCATCTTCCGTTTGTTCTAGTACACAGTTGTTAGTTATATATCTTGATACAATCTTTAATAATATTTCTTCTTCTTGTTCGTCTATTTCTACACTCTCAAAAGAGCCATCAGGTTTTAGTCCTTTTACTAACACGCTTTACCCTTTCGTCTTTTGTTTTGATGTCATGACAACCTTTGCAGAGTACTTGTAGATTATCCGATGAACAAAAGAGCCGTGCAATAAATATATCCCACGACTCGAATCCTTTCTTAGGGCAGACCACAGGAAGTATGTGATCCACTTGAACCTCCTTAGCAGGGAAATGCCCTTTGCATTTACCACATTCATAGTGCATAGCCAAGCGTTGAGATTTGTTGTTAATTTTCTTACCAACTTGAGCTTCTTTAAGAGATTCATATTTTGGGGGGTACCTTCTAAATCCACCTCTTAGGGTAGAAGTTATAAATGATTTTAAGCGACCTTCAGTCCATTCCTTATTTGTCGCCAAGTGCTAACCTTTCAAAATGATTTGTCCAATCATCATCTAATGATCTGAGGATGTGTAAACATCTTCCATTCATTATCATCCATTCATCATTCTTATACATATCTCTAACTACAGAAAACATTTCTTGCTCAGTGAAAGAATCAGCTAAAGCTTTCTTAGCCTTAACTGGTCCAATACCTGCTATACCTTTTATGTTATCAGAAGTATCACCTGTGAGAAGTTGTGTGTAGAAGTTTCTAAATCCAGTTTCTTCATCTACTTCATAGAATTCTTTTTTAACAAAGTTGTAGTGCTTTCCAGGCACTTGCAACAAGTCTTTATCTATAGAACAGATGATGCTAGATTCATTTTGATTGATACCAAGATAATCGTCTGCTTCCATCTTCTCAGCAACTGTTCCTTGCCAACTCTCTACTAGATAGTCTCGAAGGAATTGTAGGTGCTTAGGTTTGGTTGCAGTACGATTAGCCTTGTATTCAGGATAAATGTGCTTCCTGAAATTGTCAGGAGATGTCAAGAATAATTTATACTCAGATGCTTCCACCTCAGCTAAAGTATTCTCAATCATCTCATTGACACGATAGACAGCGATAGCTTCGTTATCATTCTCGGTAGTACAAGCTACTCTAAATGCGTAAATATCGCCATCCATCAAAGCTTCCATTATGCTGGAGACTCTTCCGTTGCTAGTTCAGCTTCTTTAGAGAAGACATAAGCCTCGAACTGTTTAGCAGTCTTTACTACATCATTTACTGATGCACCTTGACCTAACAATTCCACCGCAGTGCCAAGAGAAGATTGACGAATGATATACACTTGTCGTCTAGCTCTTTCTTCTGCTGTCTCATAGTTGCTACCAATGACCTTACCACCGCCACCAGTTGATTTAGGGGCTTCTGCTCTTGGAGGAGCTTCACCTTCTTTGTCAATAGACTTCCACTGCCAGTAATCACCTTCTTTAACAGTAAGGACATCTAAACGATCACCTTTAGCATACCCTTGAATGTCTTTAAACACTGTAGGATTGCTGAATGACATAAGCTTCTTACCTTGCACTTGCCCTTGTTCATTCTTGAAACTAACTTGTAATGTCTGATATTGTCCTTTACCAGTCTTCACTGACTCAGGTGAACCTACATCAATAATTTCTATAATCATAAATACTCCTTTAAAATTAGTCTTTTACTAAGACTATACATATATTATACCATATCCATACTACTTGTCAACCCAAATTTCCATATCTTTCCAATTATTTCCAACCTGTACTTCTGCCTTCATTGGGAGGTCAAATTCAGTCCCAAACATCTTCTGAAAGTTCTTAGGAACATCTTCAAATACATCTAACATTGTCTTAGCTAAAGTATCAGTAAAACCACTATCACAATCAATGATAATGGAATCATGAACTGTATTAACAAGTCTCGCCTTTTCATAGTTTAATTTCCTCATTCGGTTATATAAAGATACTCTTGCTAGTGTCATTAAGTCTGCACCAAGTCCTTGAACAGGATAGTTAAGAATTGTGGTGCGAGGGAAAACCTTCTCCCCTCGTCTTAATTCAGGTTCAAACTGATAGATTCTACCAGTAGGAAGTTTAACCATCTTAGTCGTTGTAGCTTCTTGCATAAGTTTAATATGCCACTTATGAAGTCCTTTATATTTGTTATAAAACTCATCAATAATTCCTTGCCAAAACTTCTCACTCTTACTTACCTCAGCGAAGTTTGGATCATTAGCGTAGGAGTAAGCACTTCCTCCATAAATAAGTCTGAATACAAATGTCTTAGCAATAAGACGACTAGGCAAACCAAAGCGATTCTGATTATCAGTATGCTGATCGACATCATTCCATATCTCTTCATAGGCTACTTTATCCTTACTTAAAAATGCAGCACATCTCCACTCAAGAGCAGAGGCATCGCCCTGAATTAGCATTGTTTAAACGCTTCTTCTAAAAGCTTTCTAACATCCTCATTCATCTCTGTTAAAACATACTTAGCACCTAAGTCTTTAACATAACTCTCAAAGTCTCCAAGAGTATGATAGAAGTATGCTTCATCTTCTGAAGGGTTCATATCAGGTACATCATAATCATAATCATAATCAATTTCATCACCCATTTTGCTTCTCCTCAATAAGTTTATAAATATCCTTTACTGACTCTTCAACAATATAAGATTGTTGTGTAGTAGTATACAGGTTTGATACAGAAACTTCAAACTCTACATTATCATCGTCAAATCTTTTATCTTGTAATTCAAAGATAGATAAAACATGGTCAATGTTAATAATGAGTTGTTCACCAGCATATTCTTTTGTTGCGTTTGTTAATTTAATAAACATAAGTTCTCCTTAAATAAATCGTGAATAAAACAGTTCTTTTATTTCTCCATCAAAATTTTGTAGATTCGGCTTTGAGGAACTAAGGCGACCAGTTCTAGCAACGCACTGGTTGAGTTGTCCATGTAGCGAACCTTTACTCCAACCTTGATTCTCTCTGAGTTCAGGGAGTCCTGAATAGTAAGTCCCTCTACGCTTTTCAAGTCCACTCCGTTTAAGGATAAGTTGAATAATTCCTTTAGAAACTCCTGTGCTCCTAAGGCTTCTAAGCGTCTGTTCATCTGTGCTATAGTACCCATCTTTTTTTAATTCACTCCCTTTTAGTGGCTCAATTAATCTAGGCAAGTCATAGTGATGATCTTTCCACCCTTCTTTTACTTGCCCTTTTCTCTCGCCAGTTTTATAAACTCCGATAACTTCTTTCTTGGGTATAGTAATCCTTCCACCATACAAAAGACAACTGAGGTGATCTTTGCTATTAAAGTTAAAACCATCAATATTAAAAGTTTTAGCCAATTCCTCATCAAGTAATCCGACTTCCTTTTCCAGTAAGGCACCAAGTTCTAAACTCCTATCTTCATCAAATAAAATTCCATTATACTCCATCTCTTCTAAAACAAGCAAGTCCTGATTGTGTAAGCTAATCAATCGTTGTCGTTCTGAAGGTAGAGACATTACTTCCTCATACTGCCGTTTAAACACTGCCTCTGTTAGAAGCAAGTCTTGTTTCAAATAGTCTTCAAGAATGTCTTTAGGAACATCAGGTGTGTCTATCCCATTGCCCCAATACTCAGTAGCAACAACATCAAGCTTACTACCCAAACCATAGTACTCAGCGACACCATTAAGTGAAGGATAGGGATTCTGTTGGTTAGTGAGTATAAAATGTACCAACTGACAATCCCACACACGCTTATCCACAAAATTAATTCCATATTTTCTTATCCAGTGCAAGTCAAACTTAATGTTAAAGCCAACAAGAATAGCGTCATTGTCAAGCACATTCTGTATAGCGTTAAGTTGCTCCCTGTACGGATTTCCACTATATTCAATATCAAATAAACTAGAAACATTATTATGATGAAGTCCGACATAGCAAAGTTTATTCCTTTCAGAGAATGGGTTTCCATTAGCATGGATTGTTGTTTCTACATCTAAGATTATTGTGTTCATATCTATATTCTATCACACATCTACATATCTTGCAACATCAGGTTTAATAACACAATCAAACTTGCCATGTCTCATGTCAGGTATTGAATCGTTATCCCCTACAAGTTTGTTCTTAGAGATACAGAAATGCCTCATATACTCCAAGCCCTCGTCATTCGTCTTACCAATGCCTAGTATCCAATCTGCTTCCGCTTGTTTAGATGTCTTAGCATTAGCAACATTACCCATGTTAAGCCACTTAACTCCTTCACCTGATCCGTCAGCTTGACACACTGCAATCACTGGTGCATAGTCTTTAGCAAGTTCTCTAGCCCATTGGTAAATAGAACCCAACATCAAATCATTCCTATCCTCTTCAAATCCTTTAATCTTATCTATCTGGTCGAATATAATTAAACTAGGTTTAATCTGCTCACAAACTTTATTGACATCTTTGTAGGTAATTGAGGCTTGGTCAAAGATTTTAATCTTATGTTGTGTAATATTATTAAACTTTTCTTTATGCCCTTTTAAATCACTATACAACTCAGGTAGAGATAAACCAAGTGATGATTGGATACATCTTAGCATAACCTTTTTGCCTTGTTCCTCGTTGTTGAACCAAAGAATATTACCCTCAGCTTGTGTAGCCATGTGTGTGACTTCACTAGCCAAGAATGTTGTCTTACCAGTCTCAGGTCTAGCGAATAGAAACCCAAAGTCCCCTTGTCTAAGACTACCCAAAGATTGATTGAGACAATTTAATCTCCAACGAAGTCCCTTTGTAGTCACTTGAGACTCGTAGAGTTCCTCTAGGTCATCAGTGACGAATGTAATCTCTTCCTCGTTTGGTCTGTCAATATCCATCTTAGAGATTTTGTCAAGAATCTCGTTAAAGTCTTTTCTGCCCTCAGTGACTTCAAGAGCCATTTCTGCAACCTCACGAGCCATAACTGCTGATCGTTGTTTGTCGAGATATTCCTCAATCCGAGTGTCGTCAACTTCCAATCCACGAAGCTTATCGAAGATTGTATTGAACATTTCCTTTTCAACATCTTTTAAGAATGGATAATCTGAGAAGAATTTTAGTTCTAGGTCGTCAATGGTGTATTGTTCTTTATCAGAAGATTCCTGTAAAGATTTAACACAATAAAGAAGCTTGACAAGTTCTTTGTTTGTTATTATAATATTATTTATATATTTATTATATATTATATTATTTAATATATATTTAATAATAATTAATTCTATCATACTTGTTTCTCCATGTCAATAACATTTAAATATTTTTTAATCTCTGTTTCTGAATAACATTTTGGGTCGAGATCAGTCCAAATTGTTCTTACTTCATCAAAAAGTAATTTCGCATTTCCTGCCTGTTTAAGAGCCGATAAACTTTTATCCTTATCGAGCCATACAAAAAGTTTTTTAAACTGTTTAGAGAGCCTTAAAATGAGTTCTAGGGGTATAATTGAGTTATGTATTGGAACACTTGGTAGCACTCTACTAACTTTTATAGCAGAAATTGCATCTTCTACAATAATTATACTATCATTTTGCGTATTCTGCATAATGGGTTCATTATTGCGAATAACTCCCCTAGTCATATACTTAGCACCTAATCCAGTGAAGTTTCTAGCGTTTTGATAGCTACCACCATCAAATACCAAATAGCCATCACTATCCCAAAAATAATTTTTATTGATTTCATCGTTTGTTAGTCCATATTTTTTAAGGTAGGTCATTCCCTTAGCGTCCATAAATTGAGCTTTATTGAATGACATGAAAGATTTCTTTTCTACTACAGTGTTTAAACGATCCTTGTATTTCTCTACAATGTCCCCTCTATCGTGATAACCACAAGCAAAACAATACTTATGCGTATCAGAATAAACTGCTAGATTGTTTCCTGATTTGTCAGCACCATTGGCACTGCATTTAGGGCATCTCTCATTGTATAGAAAATGACTCAAAATAGACATTCCTCATAGTCGTTAGTGTTAAAAGGTTTTTGTTTCTCTACTTCTAATTTAATAATGGTTTTACCTTGTTCCTTATGCCATTTAGCTTCTTTAGCTGACCATCTATACTTGCGTAAAATGTCGCCAAATTCATCTATAATAGCATAATTAAAGTCCACAAAATGCCTCTACGAGTTTTTTAGAATCAAACTTGTTTTCTTTATTATACACTTGCTTTTCTTTTAAGTCTAAATACATCGGTGTAAGTTCTACATGATGGACATCTTTAAGTTTAATAGTTTGTTTTAAATCAGAGGGTAAAAATGTCCATATCTGACTTGATCGTAGTTCCCCATTCGTGTCAAACTCTTCGTAAAGCCATGCGTCAGGTTTTTTCATAGGTCTTTCCATTCTATAAAGTCATGATGATCTTCATCTGAAGGTGTTTCTTTACTAGCTAGGTCTTCTCGTTCCATGTAAAGCAAATCATTCTTAATGTCGTTTAAACAATGATTGCATAGGTCTAAGTATTCCCCTGTCGTTTGGCTTTTTCGTGTTGATTCATAATCTGATAATAAAGCATTACAGGCGATACATCTCATCTCATACCCCAATCATTTTAGAAAGAATAACATTAACTTCTCTTGGTAAGCTTCGAGTAGGTCTTTGAATAAGTGTAAATGTTTTACCATCTCGTTTAAATTTTGCTTGTGATTCCCAACCATATCCCCAAAAGAAATTAAAAGTGTTTTTTGTCAAGTAAACTATCTTATACTCTCCAAAGTTTTTAGTTTTTTGTAGCCATGCGTTTATCATTTTGTTTCTCCAAAAGTTTTAAATATCTTTTTGCATTACGATAATAAAGTAGCGTATCACTTAACATTATACCATGTCCCTTTCAGAAAGTCCATAAAAATCCATATAATCATCTTGTAAATCAGTGTCTTCCATAGCGTCTGCTAGGTCAGCCGTAAATCTATTATTATGATGTTCCATTATCCATGAAGGAAAGTCTAAAATCTCTTCCATGTCATTAATGTTAGTGTGCCATTCCTCATGCTTCACTTCATAAGCAAAACTAAACTCTTCTTTAGGGGTCTTAGTAGCTTTCAAATAAGCCTCTGTTTTATTCTCTGCCTCAATAACTTTGTAATAAGGCACGATTGCCTCTGCATATACTTTAAAAGTTTTCATTTAATAATCTCCAAAATATGTTTCGTTGTTCTTTTCTCGGTTTCCTAATACATATCCGAATATAAATCCTACCACAAAAGCTATAATAATTTCAAGCATTTTATCAAATCCTTTCAGGAAAAATTGAGTTAAAATAAAATACAACTATGTAAAACTTTGTAAATTTTAGTAAAATATCAGGTTGTCAATCTTTAAGTCGTTCTTATGCTTTTTTAATTTAATTGAATCATCATAAAAATAAAGTCTATTCCCTACGATGTGTTCGGGTTTATACCACACTTTCCACGCTATAAGCTTTGTTTTTAAAAAATCCTCTCTCGTAGCTTCTTTGTGTGTGTCATCGTAAACTCCTACGAATTGCCCTTTTTGGTGAACCACATCGCAAGGGGTTTTCCCAAAAGATTTGTGTTTAACCCTATTTAAGATAATTTCCCCCACTGCCTTTTTTGCCCTTTCGCTTTGTGTATGTGCCTCGTGGTAGATTGCAACACTCATACAGGTTAATTGAGCATCTATGAAATTAATGTCCATTTTGTGTTATCTCGTCAATTTCTGCGAAGTCATAAGAAAGTATAGCGTCTTGTGCATAATCCATAGCATGATCGTTCACAATGTCTCTAGCATATTCTTCGTTGGGTGCATCTACTGACATATCAAAATAAGCATTATAAAAAATTCTAACTTTGTAAGATTTCATGATTGCACCTCAATTTCATAAAAACTGCGTCCACTATTCATACTATGAGCTAGTGAAATAAAGTCCTGATAATATGCCTTAGCATCTATTCCTTGTTCTGATAATCTATCAGTAAGTCGCTCAGCTATTAGATGACAGGTTGCTTTATTCCCATAACCCCACTCATCACAATCAGCTATTGCTTCTATGATGTCGTCTTTTTCTATTGGTAAAAATTTCATTTTTATTCCTCCATTAAGTTTTTACGAACAATTAATAACATTTCCACAAATGCTGCAAGTAATTACCCGCCCATCTACAATGTAAGTCTTTAATGTACAAGCGTAAGCATTAATTGTGAATGATAATAAGATTGCTAATAATGATTTCATTCTTCGTCCTCCTCGTCTTCTTCTTTGTAGTTAATAGCACTTTTAACTGCTTCTTCTATTAAATAATATAACTCCATTCCATACTCTGTGTTTTTTGTGCCTTTTGTGTCTTTGTCAAATTCAACACATTTTGATTCAATGTTCAAATGATCGATAACATCAAAATAAACTTTGTCTGCAATGTCGCATATTTGATCAAGTTCCAAAATATTAATTGTCATTTTATTTTCCTTATTAAAAAAGTTAATTGTTTAAAAATTTACAGGTAAAAACACCACTTGTTAAAATATTTTTAACTAAAAAATTGTAAAAACTTATTTTATAAAATCCTCCCTGTTGTCTCTTCTATTAGTTTTTCTAGTAAGTGGTTATAAGGTTTCCCTAGCTTTTTTGTGTTATATATCTCTTCAATGAGGGCTTTCGTTCCCTCTTCTACAACATCATAGCCCCTTTCCTCTAGTTCCTCGAATAAGTCCGAATCATCTAAAAGCCCTAGGTCTATTTCGTATTCATGCTCAATATGAAATAAAGTCTTCATTATCTACCCCCCCATATTATCAACACAATTGTTAAAGCGTTTTTGAGCCTCATGTCTTATGTCTTCCATGAGTTTTAAATAGTCTTGAGGGTTTTCTACTCCCTCAATTTCCTCTGCGTCTTGCATAGCCCTTAAAACATTTTTAAAAATATCGTTTGCCCTTGTCATTTTATAGCCTCTCTTTGTTTAGATTGTTTAAACATCATGCTTTGATATGTTGCCTTAAATAATAGATAGTTCATGCTATGCCCCTTTTAAAACTGTTGATAAATATAATACTTCACGCCGTCCATTTCATGCGAACCAATAACCAAAGAATTATCGTTTAAAAATTCCTCTATGTCCTCGTCTTCGTCCATCATGTCAGCATAAGACCCCCGAATTATGTCTTCGCTATCCTCTGAAAAATCACAACACAAGGCTATGACATCAAGCTCGACCCTTTCGCCAGTATCCACCTCATATTGTTCTAACCAATTAAAGAGGATATTTAAACCCTCATAGGTGAATTGATCACCCCTCCCCATTGATCGAAAAGCGTCTCTGAATTGATACTCATTAATAGATTGATACATAATAACCCCCAATAAAATTAAAATTAATTAACATAACCCATTTATAGACTGAGTTCTAGGCTCAACGCTATATTGTTTTTTACCATGTCCACAGGCTTCCATGAATTTTTCTGTATCGAAATTATAATTATAATCCATGAATTTAATAGCTAACTCAAGGCATAGGCTTCTGTCCGCTTGATTAAATTTAAGAACCCCTGCTATTGCTTCAAAATGCTGTCTTGTCATGCTCATGTTATACCCCTTAATTAAAGTAAAAAGAAAATGTTGCGATAATTTGAATCATCAATACGATATACCAAAAAGCTAGAATTGCATAGCCTAAGGGTGTTTTAATTTGCGGGTCTTTAGTGATACACCATAAAAACAACATTAAGACCGATGTGCTAACAATAGATAAGTAGATCATTTTTAATACCCCTTTTGTTTAATAAGTGTTATTAGTTTAATTAAGTTTTTTATTTTGTCAAGTGTTTTTTAAAATATTTATAGAAAAAAAAGAGGGCTAGAAAGCCCCCTTATTAATTATATATATCAAATTCACCCTCTTCAACTTCTACTTTATATTGACTATTCACGCCCTCAAATTTTAACTCTTTAACTGTCTCAATGTCATTGGTGACAAATACTTGAGGCTTACACCAAAAAGAGAACCATGTTATTTGATATTTAAATGTTGTCATAATATATACTCCCCTTAATTAATTAAATGGACTTACTAGGTTTGGTTTGAAATAAAAACACCAATTCAATAACACATCATTAAAAGACATATTTTCTAATTCTACTTGATCAAACTTTGATACATTTAATAAGTCTTGAATGTATTCCTCTTTTTTACCTTCTACAATTAAACCTTTGAATTTCATTTTGTTATTCCTTTTTAATTGATTAATAATCTACCTACAATTCAAATTATATATACTTATTTCAAAATGTCAAGCTTTTATTTCAATTATTTTTGAATTATCTGATTTATTTTATTTATCACGATTCTTTTAAAATTTCCCTAAAATTTCATAGATTTATATTCCCTGATAAGTAAAACCTATCACGATATTATCCACGATAATTAATTCTTATGGGTACCATCTAAAAGACTTTCTCCCTCTCAATTAAATAAATTTCCAAATTACCCCCAATTATAAAAGCAAGTATTAACCCCAATGATATAACCATAATAGTATTAAGGGCTTTATAGATCAAAGAAGCTTAATTGATAGCTTAACCATTGCTTAATATTTAATCAGATGTTAAGTATAGGGGGGGGGTCTTAGTTTTGTACTGGAATATTTTTATAGATACACACCAAATATATCAGAAGGAAAAAAGGGACCTTATCAAACTCTCAATGCTAAATTTAAAAAATAGTAGAATAATGACATCTCAAGAGAGACCAAAGATAGTATTTAAACGAACAGGAAGGGGTCTAGAAACGATTTTCTTTTAATTTTAATACGAAGGTAGCTCGAAATGCCTTTAAGGGCATTCCTCGCTTACTGGAGTTAGGGGAACCATAACGACAAATCATGGTTTTACTGAGGACAAATCTTTAGAAAGGGAGTATAATTATATTATAAACTGAAAAATGTTTATATTAACTTAACGAGG
>Ga0209354_10000665_pt1 | contig 15906 bp, 28 predicted proteins | sample LauGreSpBDMM15DD_2_FD_187562 | JGI IMG/M metagenome (GOLD analysis project Ga0209354, IMG submission 187562) | Freshwater lake microbial communities from Lake Michigan, USA - Sp13.BD.MM15.DD (SPAdes) (version 2) | ecosystem: Environmental > Aquatic > Freshwater > Lake | place: Lake Michigan...
CTCAGTCGCCAGCGCAGCAGCAAACCAGTTTTTCCAGTGTTGGGCGGTGTGTTCGTCACTTTGTAGGCGGGCTTTGGCGCATTTGTAGCCAGCCTCAAAATAAGCGTGTTCGGTGTTGTTCATGATGCCCTTAGTAGTTGTAACTTACTGAAACTTTTACAGCGTACTCTCGCGGGCTAATGCGCTTTACGCTGGCTCGGTGGGTAGCGCAGCCGCAACAATCGTGCTCATGTTGGCAGCCGCTGCCGCCTAGGGTTTGTTTAATGGCGCGGGTTAGGTCTTGGTGTTTAAGTGTTGAGGGCGCGACAATCCGAAAGCGGGTAAAACCCCCGTCATCGAAGCCCTCGCCTTCGCTCTGATAGGTCGCGCCTAGCACTTTCACGGTGCCGGTAAACTCTTCGCGCTCTAGGTGTCGCCAGCCCTCGGCGTATTGGTGGGTTAAGCGGGTAAATAGGTCGGTCTTGTGCATGATTATTCTTTCAGTTCTAAAGCGATGGCGGCGATAATGCAGCCAATGAAAATAACGGAAGCCACAAAGGCTAAAGGCGGGAAAATCACTTCAAGCACAAGGCCCAAAGTGGCAACGCAAAGGCCGATAACGGCGCTAACTTTGATAATGGCGTTCATGATTGGCCCATCCATGCATTGAGCAAATCGCCGAAAATCGTTTCATGGTTTTGTGCAATGACATATCCGTCCCACTCGAGCGGTGGCAGGGTTGCGGCGTATGCGTCAATACGGGCGGCGACTTCATGCGGATAAACATTGTCGGCGCCGCCGGTGCCGTTGTTGCTTGTCTCGCCTACTTTGATGCCGTCAATAAAAATTGCGGCTTGATAACATGCCGTTTCTTGACTAGCCCAGTCGCAATATTTGATGCTTTTGAGTTCGATGTTCATTTTAGTAGCCCTCGGCGTAGTCTTCAAGTGAAGTAACAAGCCCGTCGAAATCTTCCGAGGGCCCAAGCAAATCCGCGAGCATCATCACGGTTTTAATGTCCACGCCGATATCGTCTGCAAGGCTGAGCAGGTAGGCGCGGCGGTTGTCGTAGCCTTCGCGTTGATAAGTGGTCATGCTGTGATTCCCTTCGTTAGGTTGTTGCGTACTTCGTCCATTTGGGCGAGCACTTCGGTGCGGCTGCCTTTGTAGCCCATCGCCTTAAGCATTGCATAAGCGGTTTGGCCCTTGCTGCGATGCATTCCAAGCATTTCAAGCTTGAGCATGGCGCGAAGCGTTAGCAGCCGCGCGCCTTCGATTTGTGTCGGTGTTGTAAGTAGTGTCATGATTTATTTTTCCGTGTGATTGATTTACAAAATGCCGTAAACGGGATGCCAATCGGTGTAAGAGTCAAATTCGGCCGCAATAAGTGCCTGCATTGACTGCCAATAGGCCTCGCGGATAAGTGCTTCAGTCATGTTGTCCCCCAGAGTTAGCACCGGCAATAGCGCCGGTATCGATATCTTAGTCCAATGGCTTGAATGTCAAGCGGTATTTCTATAGGTGCTTTCCCTAGTGCCCGAAGGGCAGCGGCCCTGATGTTGCATCCAGTGGATCAATGCTCTATGATCCGCAACATGGAAACTCAAAATATACCGAAGCGCATACCACGCCAGAAGCTAACCCGCGAGCAAATCAGGGAAGGGCTAAAGTCGCAGCCAATGGAAGCCCTGTTACTCGGCGCCAGTAACGCTCGCAAGACCACGCTCACCGCGAAACAGCAGCGCTTCGCCCAAGCCCTCGCATCAGGCGAGACAAAAGCCGGAGCGTATCGCAGCGCATACGATACGCGCAGCAAGCCCGCCATCCAATCGCTCGAAGGCCAGCGGCTGGCTGCTCACCCTAGCATTGCTCTACAAGTGGACGCTCTCCGGCTGGCTGCAGAGGCTAGGGCATACGCTACAGCCCCCGCTTTGAGGGCTCTGGTATTAGAGCGCTTAACGGCGCATGCGATTGACCCGAATGTAAAACCGGCCCAGCGGCTGCGTGCTCTCGAGTTACTCGGCAAAGTTACCGAAGTCGCAGCGTTTACAGAAAGGCGTGAGCTCATCAATGTTACCGACTCGAACCAAGCCAGAACCAAGCTAATTCAAACCCTTCGGGACGCTATGCGAGCGGGTGCAGTTGATGCAGTCATTCTCGAGCCAAGTTTTACAGTTGACCAGGATGCTCGAGCGCTGCCGGATGCTATGTCAATCCCTGAGCCGGAGCCGTCCGGCGATGCCGCCTAATGTATGTTGCCGGTCTATCAGCGCCATGCATTCACAATCGAACAAGCCGGTAGGGGCCTGCTCGGCTGCCGGACAGGCCCACCCCACCACCCCCCACCCCCTAGAATTGGCCGGCATTTGTGCCTGCACCCATACATAGCAATCCGCACACTAGATCACCTCAAATTTACGTTGGCACCCAACCTACAAAAAAAACCCCAAAATGTCACTATAACAGCTGTTATAGTGAGAAAGTCAATGAAATCAAGGACTTACGGGGGTGGGGTATTTTTTTTGGTGGGACGGGTGGGGAAAAGAGTAACAGGAAGACCCCCCCGGTAGGTGTTGCAAAAAAAATGGGTGGGGGGTATATTATGGAAAAATTTGGAGTACAAGAATGACGCCTGCACAGAAAGAGATTTTATTGGTGGTAGCTGAGTGGTGGAAGATGTATGGTTATGGCCCGTCTATAGATGATGTGATGAGGATGACTGGGGAAAAGAGTAGGGGGAATGTGAACAGGAAGATGTGGAAGTTGGTGGAGTTGGGATTGTGTAAGGGGTTTAAGGGTCGGCCTCGGTCTATACGGCCATCTGATTTACGGGTACGGGACATTCAATGATAGATGCGCTGGAGAGTTTGTCGGATGATGATTTGTTTGAGCTGTTGAGGTCTTTGCCTGATGCGGATTTGTTGAGGGTTCTTGAGGGTTTGCCTGTTGGGCAGGGTGATCATCTGGGGATGATGGCGGATGACTACATTTCTTCTATGAAGAGGGAGCGGGCTCAGAAGTCTTTTATGCCGTTTGTGAATGTGATGTGGCCGAGTTTTATTGCTGGGAGACATCATGCGATCATGGCTAAGGCTTTTGAGAGGGTTGCTAGTGGGGAGTTGAAGAGGTTGATTATCAACATGCCGCCCCGGCACACGAAGTCTGAGTTTGCTTCTTATCTGTTACCGGCTTGGTTTTTGGGTCAGTTTCCGGGCAAGAAGATTATTCAGTCATCGAATACGGCTGAGCTGGCGGTGGGGTTTGGGCGTAAGGTGAGGAACTTGGTGGATGGGGATGTGTTCTCGAAGGTTTTTCCGAATGTTAGTTTGAGGCATGACAGTAAGGCGGCTGGCCGGTGGTCTACAAATTCGTCGGGTGAGTATTTTGCGATTGGTGTGGACGGGACGGTAACGGGTAAGGGTGCGGATCTGTTAATTATTGACGATCCTCATTCGGAGCAGGAGGCTAAGTTAGCGGAGAATGACCCGGCGGTGTTTGATAAGGTGTATGAGTGGTACACATCCGGGCCGCGTCAGCGTTTACAGCCGGGTGGGGCGATTGTGATTGTGATGACACGCTGGTCTAAGCGGGATTTGACGGGTCAGGTGTTAAAGGCGAGTGCTCAGAGGTCGGGGGAAGAGTGGGAATTGATTGAATTTCCTGCCATTTTGCCTTCGGGTAATGCAATGTGGCCGGAATTCTGGGATATTAAGGAGTTGGAGGCGTTAAGGGCGGAGTTGCCGTCTAGTAAGTGGCAAGCGCAGTACATGCAGCAGCCCACTTCGGACGTTTCTGCGATTATTAAGCGGGAGTGGTGGAAGATTTGGGACTATGACGATCCTCCGAGTTGTGAATTCATCATTCAATCGTGGGATACGGCGTTTTTGAAGACGGAGCGGGCGGATTATTCTGCTTGTACGACTTGGGGTGTGTTTTATCATGATGATGACAAGGGTGTTAACCGGGCCAACATCATTTTGCTCAATGCTTTTAAGAAACGAATGGAGTTTCCAGAGCTTAAACAGCGGGCGTTTCAGGAATACAACGAATGGGAGGTTGATTCTTTGATTGTTGAGGCTAAGGCTGCGGGATCTCCCTTGATTTTTGAGTTAAGGGCGATGGGGATTCCGGTTCAGGAGTACACGCCCACCAAAGGCAATGACAAGATAGCGCGTCTTAATGCGGTAGCCGATATGTTTGCATCTGGACATGTGTGGGTGCCCAATACGCATTGGGCGGAAGAGTTAATTGAGGAAGTTGCAAGTTTTCCTTCGGGTGAGCACGACGATTTGGTAGACTCTATGAGTCAAGCGTTGCTGCGTTACCGGCGCGGCGGGTTTATTCGGCTGGAATCTGATGAGGAAATAGAACAAGTTTATTTCAAGAGAAGCCGTCGTGATCGATTCTATACAGTTTAAGGATTAAAAAATGGCAACGAATTCAATAGACAAAGGTTTGTACGCAGCCCCCTTGGGTATTGAGGACGATATGGCCTCTGCTATTGAGATAGAGATTGAGGATCCTGAAGGCGTGCGTATTGCTATGGGTGGTATTGAGATTGAACTAGAACCCGGAAATGAAGGCGAAGATGATTTTGATGCTAACTTAGCTGACTACATTAGCGACAGTGTGCTGGGCACTCTTGGTTCTGAGTTGGTGTCGAACTTTGATAAAGATATTGGCGACCGCAAAGACTGGATCAAAACCTATGTTGACGGTCTAAAGTTGTTGGGTCTGAAGTACGAGGAAAGAACTGAGCCGTGGGCTGGTGCTTGTGGTGTGTTCCATCCGATGCTTACTGAGTCTGTTGTGCGGTTTCAAAGTGAGGGGATCATGGAGACATTCCCCGCCGCTGGCCCCGTAAAGACGCAGATTCTTGGCAAAGATACGCCTGAGAAAGAAGAGGCATCGACTCGCGTGCGGGAGGACATGAACTACCAGCTGACTGATGTGATGGTGGAGTATCGCCCGGAGCATGAAAAGCTGCTGTGGAATTTGCCACTTGCGGGTTCAGCATTTAAGAAGGTCTACTACGACCCGAGTATTGGCCGTCAGGTTGCAATGTTTATTCCCGCAGAAGACATCGTTGTTCCCTATGGCGCGTCTAACTTAGAGCGAGCCGAGCGCGTTACGCACGTGATGCGTAAGACTGAAAACGAGATTATCAAGCTGCAAGAAGCTGGGTTCTACAGCGACGTGGAGTTGGGTGAGCCGTCCAATGAGCTTGATGATATTGAGAAGCAGAAGAACGAAGAGACGGGCATGTCAGCGGTGCAGGACGACAGGTACAGGATACTTGAGATGCACGTTGATCTTGATCTAGAAGGCTATGAACACGAAGACAAAGATGGCGAGATGACGGGTATCGCGCTGCCCTATGTTGTAACGGTTGAAAAGGCTACGACTAAGATTCTTGCCATCCGACGTAATTGGTATGAGGGTGATGATCTTCATTTAAAGCGCCAGCACTTTGTTCACTACCAGTACATTCCGGGGTTTGGGTTCTATGGGTATGGCCTCATTCACCTTATCGGCGGATATGCCAAGAGCGCGACCATGCTCATCCGGCAGCTTGTTGATGCGGGTACGTTGAGTAACTTGCCCGGTGGTCTGAAGTCACGCGGACTTCGGATTAAGGGTGATGACACTCCGATTGCGCCCGGTGAGTTCCGTGATGTGGATGTGCCAAGTGGCTCGATCCGGGACAACATCTTGCCGCTGCCGTACAAAGAGCCAAGTCAAGTTCTCTACACTCTGTTCCAGAATATTGTGCAGGAAGGCAGGCAGTTTGCGTCCGCAGGGGACATGAAGGTCAGCGACATGAGTGCGCAGGCGCCCGTGGGCACTACGTTGGCTATTCTTGAGCGCACACTCAAAGTAATGGGCGCGGTACAAGCTCGTATGCACTTCAGCATGAAGCAAGAGTTTAAGTTACTCAAGGCCATCATTGCTGACTACACACCAGAAGAGTACGACTACGAGCCGGTCGATGGCTCACGCCGTGCCAAGAAGTCTGACTACGACATGGTCGCTGTGATCCCTGTGAGTGATCCAAACGCCGCAACAATGGCGCAGAAGATTGTTCAGTATCAGGCTGCGTTGCAACTCGCGCAGACAGCACCACAACTCTACAACTTGCCGCTGCTCCACCGCCAGATGATTGAGGTGTTGGGCCTTAAAAACGCATCCAAGTTGATTCCTATTGAGGACGATGCCACGGCTACAGACCCAGTGCAGGAGAACCAGAACGCTCTGACCGGCAAACCTATGAAGGTGTTCATTGAGCAGGATCACCAAGCCCACATTGCTGTACATACGTCAATGCTACAGAACCCCAAAATCATGGGTCTTGTTCAGAAGACTCCACAAGGTCAGGCAATCATGGGTGCAATGATGGCTCACATCAACGAGCACTTGGCGTTTGAATACCGCAAAGAAGTTGAGCAGACAGTTGGCCTCTTGTTGCCTACTGAGGAGCAAGAAAAAAACATGACTCCAGAAGTGGCCGCGCAAGTTGCACAGTTGGCTGCACAAGCGTCTACCCGCATGACCCAGCAAGCTCAAGCACAGGCCGCGCAGCAGCAGATCCAGCAACAAGCACAAGATCCAATTATTCAAATGCAGCAGGCAGAACTCCAAATCAAGATGCAAGAGTTGCAGCTTAAAGTTCAAAAGCAGCAGGTTGATGCGGCAGCGAAGGCTGACCAAATCAGGGTTGAAGAGTCACGCATTGCGGCTCAGAAAGAAATCGCGGCCATGCAAGTTGGTGCAAGTGCTGCCGCTGCAAAAGACAAGCTCCAGAAACAGCAGATGCTTGAGGGGGCAAAAATTGGCGTTGATATTGCCAAAAGTCGCGCTCAGATGGCCTCACAAATGGCGCAAAGAACGTCTCAAAAACCCAAGAAGGAGTAACGTTGAACGACTACAAACTACTGGCGCATATCGCTAAAGAGATTGACAAACTCCGAAGCGATCAACAAACCTTCCTCAATGGAGGAGGTGCTAAAAACTTCGACGAGTACCGTCATGTCTGCGGGATCATCCGGGGTCTGACTCACGCAGAAAATTTTGTCAAAGACCTCGTGCAAAAAATGGAGACTAGTAATGACTGATTTTGATGTCGCTGCGGTAGACCTGTCGGGTATTCTAAATAAGACGCCTGAACAAAAAGCTAAGCAGTTGCCGGATCCGAAAAGGTTCATGATGCTTTGTGTCATACCTGACGCGTCCGAAGAGTTTGAAGACAGTGCGTTAATTAAATCTAACCAGACCATTCACTACGAAGAAGTGCTGTCCCCAGTGCTGTTTGTGGTGAAGCTTGGCCCTGACTGTTACAAAGATGAGAGCCGGTTCCCTTCTGGCCCCTCGTGCAAGGAAGGTGACTTTGTCGTCGTCCGCCCCAATTCAGGAACTCGCCTGAAAATCCACGGACGTGAATTCCGCATCATTAATGATGATTCGGTTGAAGCGGTAGTGGAAGACCCGCGTGGTATTTCGCGTGCATCGTAAAGGAGCTAACACATGGCACAAGCTGAGTTAAAAGACGAGGAATTTAAATTTCCTCATGAAACCGAAGAAGCTAAGGGTAAATTAAGAGAAGACGATAGCGTTGAGGTGGAAATCGAAGACGATACGCCTCGTAGGGATCGTGGCCGTAAGCCCGACGATTCTCCACCCGAAGACCCTACCGAGGATGAGCTCGCCTCTTATGACGAGAAAGTCCAAACTCGTTTAAAGAAATTTACACGGGGATACCACGATGAGCGCCGCGCTAAAGAGGAAGCATTTCGGGAGCGCGAGGCGGCTGAGAAGATGACTAAACAATTGTGGGATCAAAACCGCAGGCTACAGCAACAAGTTGAGCTTGGGTCAATAGCGTATATTGAGCAGTCAAAAAATTCCGCTGAAATGGAATTTGGTAATGCCAAAAAGAAATACAAAGAGGCTTTTGAGTCTGGAGATTCTGATGCTGTGGTAGATGCACAGGCAGAGGTTTCACGGGCGACATTGAACTTGGATAAAGTTCAAAACATGAGGCCTTTACAAGCCGAAGAAAAAAGTGTACAAACACAACAACGTAGTACAGATCAGCCTAATGTGTCACAGCGCGATCAGCGGTGGATGCAGAAAAACACTTGGTTTGGCACTGATCCTGAAATGACAGCTTCCGCCCTCGGGTTGCATCAGAAGCTGGCTAAGGAAGAAGGTGCTGACTTTGTGGGGTCTGATGATTACTACAAGCGAGTAGACTCTACAATGCGTAGACGATTTCCTGAGTATTATGAAGATGATACCCAGAGCTATGAAGATGATACTTCTTCTAAAAAGGTATCAGAACCGGCTTACGAGGGTGAAACCCAACGCCGTGCAACAAAGCCCGCTAACGTGGTGGCACCCGCCTCCCGCAGCACTCCACCTAATCGTATTAGGCTGAAGGCATCTGAAGCAGCGATTGCTCGCCGTCTTGGGGTGCCTTTGGAAGAATACGCTAAACAGGTTGCTCAACTAAGAAGAGGTGAATAATGGATCAAGCTCAACCGTCTGGAAAACCCCAAAATCGTTTAGCTCGTGAGCTAGACACTCGTGCAGTAACTCTACGCCCTGAAGCGTGGCGTCCGCCTGAGACATTGCCTATGCCTGAAGACCGTCCCGGTTGGAAGCACAGGTATGTTCGCATTAGCACAATGGGTGTGGCTGATCCTAGTAATATTTCTTCTAAGTTACGTGAAGGATACGAACCCTGCAAAGCAGAAGATTATCCCGAGCTTATGATGCACGCCACCGTTGAGGGCCGCTTTAAAGGCGGTATTGAGATTGGTGGGTTGTTATTGTGCCGTATCCCTGAAGAGTTCTTAAAACAGCGTGCCGATTATTACGACAAGCAAAATAAGTCTCAGATTGACTCGGTAGATAACAATTTCCTTCGTGAAAATGATCCTAGGATGCCTCTTTTTTCAGAGAGAAAAACTAAGGTTACTTTCGGTTCTGGTGTTTAAATTTATAGGAGTCTTAAATGGCTTATCCTACAGTCTCGGCCCCTTACGGTCTAAAGCCTGTAAACCTAATAGGTGGACAGGTATTTGCGGGTGCAACCCGTCAGATGGAAATTGCAAGCGGTTATGCCACTAGCATTTTCTATGGTGATTTGGTAAAGCGTATTACATCAGGAACAATCGAGCTAGACAATGGCACAACAACTGCCACGCCTTGCGGTGTGTTTTTGGGTGTAAGTTTTACCAACGGCTCAACTGGCCAAGTTCAGTTTCAACAGTTTTATCCAGCAAGTCAAGCTATCAAATCGGGGAGTAAAATCTTTGCTGTGGTCGCTGATGATCCTGATACGCTGTTCCAAGTAGTCTCTTGTTCTGCAACCACAACTGTGGCCGGAATGGGCATTGCTGCTATTGGTAGTAACATTGCTTTGATTCAAAACGCTGGGTCTACCGTCTCTGGTAACTCCCAAGTAGCAATTGATGAAGGCACTCAAACTACTACCAATACGCTGCCTATCCGCATCATTGATGTGGTTCGTGAGACAGCAACAGGCGCTGATACATTTGTTGAGTTTATCGTCAAGATCAACGCGACTATGCACCAGTACAATAACTCTACTGGCATATAAGGAGCGTAAATCATGGCTATTTCACGCGCACAGCTACTTAAAGAACTTCTTCCCGGTCTAAACGCTTTGTTTGGTATGGAGTACGCTCGTTACGGTGAGCAACATAAAGAAATTTATGAAACCGAAACTTCAGAGCGTTCATTTGAAGAAGAGACGAAACTGTCTGGCTTTTCTGCCGCACCTGTTAAGAACGAGGGCTCTGCCATCGCTTACGACAATGCGCAAGAAGCGTTCACGGCTCGTTACACACACGAAACTATCGCTTTGGGCTTCTCCATCACGGAAGAAGCAGTGGAAGACAACTTGTATGACTCGTTGTCAGCCCGCTATACCAAAGCTTTGGCTCGTGCTATGGCTTACACCAAGCAGGTTAAAAGCGCCGCTGTTTTGAACAATGGTTTCACTAACGCCGCCGTTTATTACGGTGGTGATGGCGTTCCTCTGTTCAGCACATCACACCCTTTGATCTCCGGTGGTACTAACAGCAACACCCCATCTACTCAAGCTGATTTGAACGAGACTTCTTTGGAAGCCGCCGTTATTCAGATCGCTGCTTGGACTGATGAGCGTGGTTTGCTGATCGCTGGTAAGCCACGTAAGTTGATTGTTCCTCCTGCATTGCAGTTCACGGCAACTCGTTTGCTTGAGACTTCACTGCGTGTTGGTACTGCTGACAATGATATTAATGCGTTGAAGAACAACGGTTCTATCCCTGAAGGCTACACAGTCAACAACTACTTGACAGACACAAACGCTTGGTTCTTGTGTACAGACGTGCCTAACGGTTTGAAGCACTTCATCCGTTCTCCTCTGGAGAACAAGATGGACGGTGACTTTGACACTGGCAACGTGCGTTATAAGGCCCGCGAGCGTTATTCGTTTGGCTGGTCTGACCCATTGGGCATGTTTGGCTCGTCCGGTTCGACCTAATATTTCTTAGGGAATATTTGAGAGGGGGCCTTGTGCCCCCTTTTCTTTTGGTGTATATTGACCTCATTCCGGGCTTTCCGGTGCATTAGACAGTCCCGGCTGACGACATACAGACTAATGCACTCTACTTGTATGTAAGGACACATCATGGCAACCACCACGTTCTCCGGCCCAGTCGTATCTAACAACGGCTTTATCACTGGCCCCGGTTCACTTGTACAAATCACGACTGCAACTACGGCCACTAACGCCGCAAATGCTGGGCGCTTAAATTTATTTAACGTAGCTGCGGGGGCAATCGTTACACTGCCTGCGGCTACCGGCAGCGGCAACCAATACAATTTTGCCGTGCAAACCACAGTTACCAGCAACAACTACGTTGTCCAAGTGGCAAATGCAACAGATGTGATGGCAGGCCGCGCCATTATTTTGCAAGATGCCGCCGATACGTTAGTTGGCTTTGAAACCGTTGCTGCATCTGACACCATTACCCTAAACGGCACCACCAAAGGCGGCACCAAAGGCGATACGATCTACATCACTGACATTGCCAGTGGGTTGTTTTTGGTACATTGCAATTTGACCGGCACCGGCACAGAAGCTACACCATTTAGCGCTGCTGTTTAATCGGGAGATTGATTATGAGCATGCAAACTGACGTACAGGCCAGTGCGGTACTTACGGCTGACGGGCAATTGCTCGATCAGGCGGGCGGAACTATCACTCGTGCGCGTATAAAAAGCATATATATTGTCCCGTCTGGAACGGCAGGCAGCGTTGTGTTTAAAGATGGCGGTGCTTCTGGTACAACCCGTTTGACTATTAATACGGTTGCTTCTGCTACACAGCCAACATACACCCTGATTCCCGGCGAGGGGCTTTTGTTTGCCACAAACATTTACGCAGACGTAACTTCCATTGGCTCAGTCATGGTGTTTTATGGCTAAGAAGAAAGGCCCGGTTCTCTCGGTTGGTCGCGGCGAAAAGCTACCGATCTCCAAGGGGGCGGGCTTGACTGCCAAAGGCCGTGCTAAGTACAACGCTGCCACGGGCAGTAACCTGAAGGCTCCACAGCCACAAGGCGGCAAGCGTAAGGACTCATTCTGCGCCCGTATGAGCGGTATGCCCGGCCCAATGAAAGACGAGAAGGGTAAGCCCACCCGTAAGGCGGCTGCTCTTGCAAGATGGAAATGCTGACATGAACCAAGCAAACGTTGAAACCTTAAAGCATGTAGCGGATGGCGTTGCCGCTGTTACAGCTATTGGTACGTTGATGCAACTGCTCCCTGCGGTTGCCGCGCTGTTTACGATTGTGTGGACAGGCATGCGGATCACTGAAATGATTGCAGGTAAACCTTTTTCTGAAATAATCCGCAGGAAAAAAGATGCCAGCAAAGAGTGAAAAACAAAAGCTGTTCATGGATGCGGCTGCACACAACCCCAAGTTTGCAAAAGCTGCGGGTGTACCGGTATCGGTTGCTAAGGAATTTAGCGGCGAGAGCAAGGGGATGAAGTTTGGTAAGGACACCAATAAGTCCCGCCCCGATCTTCAAAGAGTTAATAAACCTAAGACACTTCATGGGAAGATGTCAATTATGAAAGAAGGCGGTGATACTATGATGTCAAAAATGGGCAAACCTACGATGAAAAAAGGTATGAGCATGGCTAAAGACGGCATGAAGCGTCCTACACCTATGGCTGATACATCCATGATGGGTATGAAAAAAGGCGGTATGGCTGGTGGCGGCATGCCTATGGTCATGAAAGACGGCAAAAAAATTCCAGCTTTTGCTGCTGACGGCAAAGGCGCAATGAAACATGGCGGCACAGCCAAGAAGATGAACATGGGTGGTATGTCCAATGGTGGCTCTGCCTCTAAACGCGCTGATGGTATTGCCACTAAGGGTAAAACCAAGGGCACTATGCTCAAAAAAGGCGGCATGGCCTGCTAATCTAAGGAGATAACCATGAAAAAAATGAAGCGTTACAACGGTGAAGAGGGTAGCGAAGTTACAATTGATCCGTTAGAAGCCGCAAATGCTTCTGAAGCTTCAAAAAACATAGCGGACGAAGCCGAGGGCGAACGTATTCTTGAAAGAATGCGCGATGAGGCTGCAAAACCAAAGCCCAAAACGATGGCTAAAGCTATGCCAAAAGCCATGCCGAAAGCAGCACCTGCTCCTGCACCTAAAGCAAGCCCAGTTGACGAAACAAAGCTTTCTTTGTCTGATCGCTTTAAGCTAAGCCGTGATCGTTCTAGATCCGGCAGTGGGCCAACTGATACACGTTCAGTTTCCCAACGTTTACGCTCCGCTTTTGGCATGAAAAAAGGTGGCGAAGCTAAAAAGATGGCCTCTGGCGGTTCGACTTCTTCGGCCTCCAAACGTGCTGATGGCATTGCTTCCAAAGGCAAGACTCGCGGAAAAATGTGCTAAGGAAACATCATGCCCAAAAAGACCCAAGCAGAGATTGACGCCGACGATTTAGCCGCACAAGCTCGTGCAGAGGCTAGTTCTGGCGGCACTGACGCACCGCCTACGGATGCTATGAAGCAGACTATGGCTGACCGCAAAGCTGAAATAGAAGCGGAAAGAGCGCAGACAACCAGATCGTCTATGGGCAACAGTCTCTTAAAATTTGGTTTAGAAAGAATGAAAAACTCAAAGCCAGTAGAGAAAAAAGCCAAAGGCGGGTCTGTGTCCTCGGCTTCTTCGCGTGCTGATGGCTGTGCCACCAAGGGTAAAACCCGTGGGAAGATGGTGTAACTATGGCAACCGTAAAACCCGTAGGTGGCGTTGTTAAGTCTTTAAAAAAGGCTGGGTTTTATGGCGCTAGTAAACCCAAACGGCTGGGCATTATCAACAAAGTTACAACCAAACCTCAAAGGATAGAGATGGTTGATAAGCTGTTTCTAGCCAAAAAAGTTAAAGGCGGTAAGAAATGATAGCCAGCCGTGGGATGGGAGCCCTCTCCCCCAGTAAAATGCCCAAGGGCAAACGTAAAGCTCGTCGGGATAACACCGACTTCACCCAGTACAAAGAGGGTGGTGCAGTGAAATCTAAGGTGAACGAAGCTGGCAACTACACCAAGCCTGAGCTACGCAAGCGTATTTTTAATAGCGTCAAAGCTGCGGCAATCGTTGGTACAGGCGCAGGGCAATGGAGCGCAAGAAAAGCACAAGTTATGGCCAAGCGGTACAAAGCCGCAGGTGGCGGGTATCGTGACTAAGTGGTCTGATAAGCGTAAGAAGTCCATAGACTGCGATAACCCAAAAGGTTTTTCGGAGAAGGCACATTGCGCAGGTAAGAAGATGGCCGGTGGTGGGTTGGCTAAACCGCAACAGTCTCTCAAGGACTGGGGCAAACAAGATTGGACGACTAAAAGTGGTAAAAAATCTTCTGACACTGGTGAAAGATACCTTCCAAAAGCTGCGATTAAAAGTCTTAGCTCTAGTGAGTACGCTGCAACAACGCGTGCAAAACGTGCTGGCAAAGCTAAAGGGAAACAATTCGTAGCCCAGCCCAAAACGATAGCAAAGAAAACGGCAGGATTTAGATAATGGCAACCACTTCTGGCGCATCTAGTTTTAACCTCCAACTCGATGAGCTAGTTGAGGAGGCGTTTGAACGCGCCGGAAGCGAGATGCGTACTGGTTATGACTTGCGTACTGCCCGCCGTAGCTTGAACATCATGTTTGCAGATTGGGCCAATCGCGGCATTAACATGTGGACAATGGAGCAAGGTGAGATCACTCTTGTTCAAGGCCAGAATACATACGCCCTGCCAGACGACACAGTGGATCTGATCGAGCACGTTATACGTACCGGCGGCAATGTTGCTAATACACAGGCAGACTTGTCAATCACCCGGATCAGCGTATCAACTTACGCTACGATCCCCAATAAGATTCAACAGGCTCGTCCAATCCAAGTCTGGATTCAGCGGTACAACGGTCAAAACTCTCCGATAGCTGCAACGCTTACAACAACGATTACGTCCACGAGTACATCAATTGTGCTGAATGATGTAACTGGTCTACCCGCTACGGGCTTCATTAAGATTGATGCCGAAATCATCAACTACGGCTACATCACTCAGAACGCAAACGCCAATACCGGCACGCTGTTTAACTGCTCCCGTGGCCAGCAAGAAACGATTGCTGTGGGTCACACCGCTGCGGCTACTGTGTACTGGGCGCAAGTCCCTGCCGTTACGGTCTGGCCGACTCCTGATGGGACGCAGCAATACACATTTGTTTACTGGCGCTTACGCCGCACGCAGGATGCCGGTGGTGGTGTGAACGTGATGGACGTGCCGTTCAGGTTTATCCCATGTTTGGCCGCTGGCCTTGCGTACTATCTGGCGTTAAAAATTGTTGGCGGCGCTGAGCGCCTACCTGTATTAAAGCAACAGTACGATGAGGCTTGGGAGTTGGCCGCAACTGAAGACCGAGAGAAAGCGGCTGTTCGCTTTGTGCCTCGACAACAGTTTATAAGCTGATATGGGCAATAGGTTTGCCAGTGGTAAGAACAGTATCGCCATGTGCGATAGGTGCGGCTTCCAGTTTAAATTAACGGCCTTGAAGAAGGAAATTCAGAAGACCAAGATATACAACCTGCTTGTTTGCCCTCAGTGTTGGGATCCTGACCAGCCGCAATTGCAGTTGGGTATGTACCCAGTAGATGATCCACAGGCAGTGCGTAACCCACGGACGGACTCAACCTACGTTACAGCGGGCGTAAACACTGCTGGCAATCCGACCGGTGGTTCACGAGACATTCAGTGGGGCTGGAACCCCGTAGGTGGGGCCAGTAATTTTGATGCCGCTCTGACGCCGAACTACTTGGTGGCAACGACATTTGTTGGTACAGTTACAGTTAATTAAAGGAGTTTGATATGGACAAGAAAGATCTAGCCCAAGACAAAAAGATGGTTAAGTCTGCCATTGGTAAGCACGAGAAAAACATGCACCCCGGCAAGCCGCCTACAAAGCTTGCTAAGGGTGGTAAGACCAATGAGATGATGCTTCAATATGGCCGTGGTCTGGCTAAAGTTGCTAACCAGCGTGGAGGCTAATCATGGCTAAATTCAGCAAAAAAGTTATGGGCAAAGAAGTTGGCGACGCCGCTACTTATGCTGTACCGCACAAAATGGATGGCAAGGCTCTGGTGATGTCGGAAAACCCCGGCAAGGACTCTAGCATTAGTAGCCTTAGCACCATGAAAATGAGTGTTGGTGTGATTAACAACGGTGAAAACCCAACTAAGACATCCGGTATCGTCACTCGTGGCAACGGCGCGGCTACTAAGGGGATCACAGCTAGAGGCCCGATGGCATGAATTACACTGAACTCAGCAACGCGCTTCAAGCGTATA
>Ga0209354_10000672_pt1 | contig 15807 bp, 27 predicted proteins | sample LauGreSpBDMM15DD_2_FD_187562 | JGI IMG/M metagenome (GOLD analysis project Ga0209354, IMG submission 187562) | Freshwater lake microbial communities from Lake Michigan, USA - Sp13.BD.MM15.DD (SPAdes) (version 2) | ecosystem: Environmental > Aquatic > Freshwater > Lake | place: Lake Michigan...
CGCTCGGCTTCGGTTAACTCTATGTACTCGCCGTCTTGGTCATAGGCTGTGATGACTACGATGCCAGCAGCTACAGGCGGATCTAGGTGCGTAGCGCGGACGGGTGGTATGTATTCAACAGCGACATCAATGTCGATCTGTCGGGTGATGTAAACAGTGGTTGTCATGGGTTGATGATGTGTTTGAGAATTACGATTGCAGGCACGATGCAAGCACCGATTAGGCAGCATAGCGGAACGGCAATCCAAAGGGGTGGGTCAGTTAGTTTCATGGGTAGGGTAGGTTAGCCGAGGGGTCGAACCTCGTTGTGTATTCAGTCAGCATGACGACCGTATCCGCTGCCTCCGCCGTCATATGGCGTTAGTTCTGTGGTGTCCCAGTACATTTTACCAGAGCGGACACCGGCGACACGCCCTCCGCCAACGTTGATAACGTTCTGTCTCAAAGGAGAGTCGCACCAAGCAGTGCGTAGTTTTTCCACTTTTACTAGCCACTCTGCTTGTAATTCTACAGGCACAACCGCCAGCGCAGCATTTTCCAATGCTGCCGCTTCGGCAGTGCGGCTAATTTTGAGAGCGAGCAACGCCAAAGTCGCAGCGTCTTCCGCTACTAATGTGGCAATTTGAATTTCTTTCATTTTCGTTTTTAGTGTTAGTTGGTTGATTGCCGAAGGGTCGAACCTCGGCGGGTGTAATTAAAAGCAAGTGGACGGCAGTTCGCTGCCCGTTTCTTCAGGCACAACCGCCAGCGCAGCATCTTCCAATGCTAAGGCGGCGATTTCAAGCTCCTGAGCGTAGGTCAGCGTCTCCCACGGTGAAACGCTGTTTTGGTCGCACCACCTTAGAAAGGTGGCGTTAGTTATTTTCGTGCCAGTCGGGGCAATAAGGCGGTATTTCATGTTGTATTGGTGTTGGTTGGGATTGCCGAGGGATCGAACCTCGGCGGGGAGTGGTTTTGGGGTTAGGATTGAGCGATAGCGAATGAAAGACGCTGCATGGTGCGGGCATCGACTCCAGCATCAACGAGGTCGTCATGAATCTCCCAGTCCAGATGCATTTCCCCGACATCGGGAAGAGTGCCGGATGCCGCTTCCTGCGTCCAGTGGGCTGCGTCGTTGGCCGCGCTTTCGATGGCGCGGGCGACTTGTTCGTCGGATAGGTCAGATGCGAGGATTTCGCGGGCGGCATTTGTGGTGATGTTTTTCATATTGTAGTATTGGTGTTGGTTGGTGTTGGCGTTGCGTCTTGCAACTGGGAATACTCTATGCAATGCAAAGTGCATTTGGAAAGATAATTCTGCATTTATTTTTACGCGATCCTAGAAATCCTTTATTCCACTAGGGAAAAACGGATAAAAAAAGTTTACTTTTTGCGCTTAAATATCTGTCGAAACGCCCTGTACGCGCGTATAGACATTGGTATTTTTGCCGTCGAGCAACACAGAGCGTCTTGTCAATGAGCCGGTGGTGTGGAGTCTGAATAGTCGTGACCTCATTGCCTCTAGTGTGCATTCTAAGCCGGCAGCGACAACTTTAGCGTGTGCCATTTCCGAGGTAAACTCACCGGCTTTAATATAGTTATTCTGCATCGACTCGACGAGCCACGCCAGGCTGTCGTCAATTTGTTTCAGAGTATCCCCAGCGGGCTGATCCAGTCGTTTCCGTTTTTGATGCATTGGTAGATTTTGTAGTCCCCAGTTTTCGTGTTGTGAAGTCCAAATGCAAATCCTTGCCGCCAACCGAGCTTGGCTGGGTGTGCGTCAGCGTAAGTCATCTTTTCGATCTGCGCAAGCGTTCCGACAGCATGGGCGCTGCCCTGCTCGATGTGTCGCGCCTCGTAGTCGCTTGGTGAGTGTACATGACCAAAAATGCAGGATCCAAATCGTTCATGGTGCGCCTTCGCTGGGTGCATTGAACTGAGGAAACCATGAATCAGCGTAAGCTTGCCGATCTTGAGCCGCTTCGTCACTTTCCACGGAACCCACTTGATCTTTAATTTCCGCAGCTCGTCCTCGGTGTCCTGCGCTTTTTTAGCGCATAGCTCGGCGAGTAGTCCGTTGCTCGACTCGGTTGCGGTACGCCACAGCCGGTGATCGTGATTACCCATCGTTAGGAAGTTGGGGCGATACCAGTCGAGCAGCTCCATGCCGCAGGAGTAATCGTAGCTGATGCCCTCCATGCGCTCCTCTGGCGAAGCGTTTTTGCGAAGTGCGCGCAGGTCGAAAGTGTCCCCTAAATGCACCCGTATTTTTGGCTTCCAGTCCTCGATGAACTTTTTCACGACCTTGACCGCCTTCGGGCAGACGAGATCGCCGTGGGTGTCCGCCAGAAATATTGATTTTTCCCATGCCATAATTTTGATTGGTAGATTTGTGCGAGTAGGTTGCGTTTGTTGCAACTTTCGCGGTTATTCCAATATAGTAAGTTGTTTGCGTACTGACTCCCACGCTGGATGAAATACGTTCTCGACGCACCGCACCACAGACTCCTCCTCGTATCGCTCAAGGTAGGACAGACCGCAGATGTCGAGCGCAGCGTGCAGCATCTCATGCCGCAGCGTCTCGCGCAGGGTTGATTGTTTGTCGAGCGTCCGCGATGCCAGCACGATCTTGCGGTCGTCAGCATGGTACTCGCCCCATGCCTCAAGTTTTGGATCCACAATGACGGTCAACATACGACCGCCTATGCTGATTTTATCTGGAGGTATAGCTGGCATGGTTATTGTGTGCGCTCGAAGTGCATTGCGTCTCTGCCCCACTCCGCGCCGGCTGAGATCCAGCCGTAGCGTGCGAATGAACACATGACCTCAAACGGCATGTTTGCCTTCTCTGGCCAACGTGTTTTTAGTCCGTTAGTTTTCGGTACGAGATCGATAGCCACGCCCCATGCGTGTTTGCTTTTGCGCTTGCCGCCTCGCATAGAGCGGTTGTTGTAGCATCCAGCGTACTGACTCAGCACCCAAGCTGCTGGGCTGGTTGCGATGTGTTGCAGCGCACCCAGCAGGCTAGGAGCGGCGAGCTTATGTACTCGGATCGTCTCGACGCTTGCCGTGTCGTACAGCACGCCAAGCCCGGTAACTCGGATCGCCACTAGGTTGCTGATGTCGCCTGGTTGACCGTAGCAGGCGATCATGGCTGCGTCATCTGGTGTCGGCGTGTCGTCGCTGTCTGGCATAAGTGATCGCAAGTAAGATCGGCAAGCCATGCGACTTTTGTTGCCCCATATGCCGTCGGGATCAGTCCCGATGACTCTCTGGATTGCAACAATTTCCGATTCGGTCATTTAGTCGCCTCGATGATAAATGCTTTTGTTGGCGGCATGATGATCGCGTTGCCCTGGTCATCGATCATGATCGACGTGCCGGCTAACTGCGAGCAGTTGGAAAGCGCGGTCGCAATGGCAATGGCTGCGATGGCGATCGCGGCGGTAATTAGTGATTGTTTCATTGTTCTTTGATGCCGAGGAACTCAGCTATTTTAGGTGCGTATTTAACAACTGCCCATGTCAGCGAACCGACAGCGAGCAGAGAGATGGCGTTTGCAGCGTCATGGCTGCCGTCTACAGGCAGGTTTGTTCGCTCGATGGCGACGAGTACGCCGGTGACGATTAAATGGCGGAGGTAGCTTGTTATTGCGGTCATGGTGTTATTCGGTTTGAGGGAGAGCAGGTGCGTTGTTCATGCGCCAGTGACAGTTGACCATGCCGCAGCCGCGCGACAGGCGAGCCACGTCACGCTCAAGCGCCTTGATGCGCAGCATACACATCGAGAAAATTAGTTTACCCATCGCGGCGACTATGCCGCAGAGGCTTATAAAGCCACCGAGCGCCCAGCCCATCGGGATCGAGAACGTTGTTTCGGCGATATGGTTCATAGCTCAGGCTCTGGTGCGTCGTAGGTAAACTCGATGCCGTTAAAAGAGATGTCGTCGCGGCCTTGCTCGGTCGGTGCGCGGCGTTGGAACTGCGGCAGGCTCAGAGCGTCGAGGCTGGCGTTGACTGCCGCAGCGAGTATCGAGTTGGCTTCAAAAGTGGCGAGCGTTGCAGGTACGTCGGCATTTAAGACGGCGAGCAGGCGGTCAGTTGGAAAGCTCCAGAACCGCTCGTTGGTGGTGGCGAGCACGCTGGCAAGATGATGCGTGGCTTCGGCGGCTTGCAGTATGAGCGCGTCTTTCGCGTCGAGGTCGGTGGTAGGTCGGATTAGTTGCATAGTGGTTAGTGAGTGAGTCTTTTCGCCCAAAATTTAGAGAAATTATATAATGTTAAATTCCCAACCGCAGCAGTGTTTTGTGAAAAGCCGATGTCTATTTGTGAAGCGGTTGTGAGAACTAACAAACTTGGATTTAAATTGTAAATTGAATCACCAGAGTTAGTTAGAGTTCTTTCGAGACGAAATGGAAAAGTACCAGCACCGTAAGCAGGTGCGTCGCTGCCCAAAGTTGGAGTACTAGAACCGCCAGCTACCCTTAAAAACGTAAACCTATGCGTGTAAGATTCGGGTTGTGTACCGCTAACTACCGAAATATAAATCTTAGAGCCACCAGTGGCGGCCGCATTAATATAAAATAATCCGTTTAGCTCCCATGTACCAACGCCTAAAGAAAGCGTCATATTTGACGCGGTGTAAGTCGCTACGTTATTTATAATCTGGCTTGTGCCTTGTAACGATACCAACGATCTTGAGTCTACTAATGAGCGCGTCATCGCGCTAGTGCTGTTCGTCGCTGCCTGACCAGTAAGCTCAAGCTGACCCGATAGGGTCTTAGCTCCTGCGATGGTCGATGCCAGCGTGGTCGCGTTGCTGCCAGCGGTTGCCGTCACGTCGCCAGTGAGGGCAGAGCGTCGAATGCCGCTGCCGCTGAACTCCAGACCGTCGCCGACCGTGACCTCCTGCGCTGCACCGCTGGATCCTGCGTGCCTGCCGATGAGGCGCTGGCTCGTGACTGCGGTAAACTGGTCGCCTGTGTTCGTGCCGCTCAGGTTAGACGCTGCGATAGTGCCAGTCAGCGTGGTGGCGCCGTTGTTGGCGACAATGAGTTTTCCGCTGCCGATATTAAGGTGATTACCTGTTCCGCTTTCGATTGTAGCGGCTGTTCCTGTGCCACTACCAATTGACGCGCCTGTCCCGCTAGTGCTGGTAATACTCGCGCCTGTCCCGCTAGTGCTGAAAATGTTTACGGCGGTGGCGGTGGAGCTTTGGAAGTTACCCGCTGTAGCATTGCTGCCTGTGGCTAGTAAAGCAGCCGAGTCTGTAGTAGACGTAAAGACGACACCACCGTTAGCGTTGCGCAAAACCAGCGTGCTGGGCGTGGCGTCGGTTGCTCCTGCCGTCGCTCCGCTAACGGTCGTACCGTTCGCAGAAATAAATCCTGTGAGGTTCGACAAGGTTGATGTCGTGATCGAGTTCGGGCCAGGTATGCCGCGTTGAACGTCTATGGATACATCAGCAACGCCGCCTGTTACCGTTACGGTCGTCGGCATTCCGGCTGTCACTGTAACGGTTGTGTCGGACATTTTATCGGGAGGTTGCTGGAGTTACGGTGTCGGAAAGGAATAAGCTAAAAGGCTCTGACCATACGTCGTTGTTTCCGCTCGGCGTGAGTCGGATGTCGATGGTGTACGAAGCAGCATCCATTTCAATGGTGTCGTGCGCTACAGTTGCAACGCCAGCAGCGACCACCGGGTTTAAGTTTATAGGGTCGCCGCATTTAGGTCTGGCGAAACATCCTACATTCCAAGTGCCGTCGAGCGTCTCGCCCACTGCTGTTATGGTCATGTTTAGGATTTCTCCTCTAGATAAGTAGATGCTTGATGGCATGCTTTTATTCTCCGGCGTGGATGTCAATAAACAGTGTGACTGGTGCAGTAAATGCTTCGATCAACATTATATTGCTTGTTGATGGGTGCGCACCGGTTGGGCTAGATTGCAGACTCATGAAAGGCGCTGCTAAATCGTGAACATTTGTCCCGTCATCGATTGTAATGCTGCCCGATGTGGACTCTGAGCGAATCAGCATCGAGTGGAGTTTTGTCATTGTTGGTAGTGCGCGACCTTCGTAGTCAGTCGCGTCCCATGTAACTCCGGTAAATTTGAATGCTCGGCTTGTGCCGACTCCGGCTGTCGTATTAGTCGAGGTCGGTGCAGCGGTGATGCCTACGCATGTGCCGTTGGCGTGCGCTAGGTTAAGCGTAGAATCGTTCGCAGCCTTCTCAATGGCTGTAAGGGTGTAATTGGCACCTGTGCCGCCTACGGTGTAATGTGCAGTGATTGCGGCGGTCGCAGTCAATGCTGCCCGCACCTTCGTTGCTACAAGCGAGGCGGTGTTGTCTGTCAGTAGCAATGCGACCGGCACAAGCAGCGGCGAGCCGGTTACAAGCGCAGAGGTGACGGTTACGTTGAGGTTGCCTGCCGTGGTTGCACCAGATGCGGCTACGATGGTCGCAGTCTCAACCTGGTTGGTGCCTGCTACCGTTCCCGTGACGACTCCGGTACTCAAAGTTAGCGTTAGCGTGACACCTGCCTGTATGAGCATACCTAGCGAATAAGCTACGTCTGGCACGTCTGTGTACACGAGCGCACGAGCAGAAGTACCGATTGATTGAGATCCGCTGATGTTTACAGCCGTAGGATCGGCAGTGGCTAGTAGTCCAAACCTTACTTCTGTGCCGGAGAGAGTCATGGCGTAGGGTTGCCCGATGCTTGGCGAAAGTCAAATTTAAGCCCAAAGCTCATTCATGGCGGCATCTCTCATTTCCGCTAGTTCAAATTGGGGGAGAGTGGCTATCATCGCTCCGTTTGGGTTGGGGTTGGCTGGCGTAAAACTGTAAGCGCCGCGCTGACGAGCGATTGTGCCGCCAGATATTGTTGGCGACCTTAGACCGTATGAGATCGTGCAGCTCGCGCAGGCGTTGCCGTATGCCGGCACTAGCCAATCGCGAATGCGCGTAAGCCTGTCAACGTGAGCTGCAAATGCAATACATGTGTTGCCATGACCTTTCGAGAAAGCTCTGGACTCGATTGAACTGGAGGCGTGCAGCCAGTCCGCGCCTGCTTGGGTTAGTTTTGAGTCTGCGTCACATTTGGCGACAATACCGCCCTCTGCAATGTCGAGCATTGCAGCTACCATTTCACGCGCTATGTCTGCGCCAATCAGGGATCCACTGCCAATATGCGAAATGACATGTGGCTTAAAACCTAGAGCTTCCATGTGTTCTGCGCATTTATTTGCATAGGGCAGGTCGCTTTGCGAAGAGAATATAGCAGCAGGGATCATACGCAGCAGTCGGTTATAATTATGTTACATCCTGAGACAGTCATGCCGAGGCTTCCTTCGACGACGATAGATCGTAATTCCCATCGACCTTCGGTGTCGCTCCACGCTTTTAGTGTGCCGCCTTCGCTTGAGTCTAATGGCGCTCCGCAGTTCTCTAAAAGCGTCGGCTGCGCGTAGTCAATATGCCCGGTGTGTAGTTGGTCAACAATTAAGGGAGGCGTTGCTGATGCACTATTTGGGTCATTAATTATCTCTGCGATGCGTATGTATCGCTTGCCGGCCGTACCGGATGCGTCATCGCCGCCTCTAAGTTGAGGTGGGTCGTCGGTCGGCCATGTCGTGCCGCTGCGAAAATCTGCATCATTGCAAACGCCGTACACGTTGATAGACAACTCGACCCAGAGTTTCTTGTTCGTGGTAATAACGAGCGATGCCGCGCGTGTAGGTAGGTCATCAATGTCGATGGGTACACCTGTTTCACCGCCTGCATTGTGCCTCGGTACTACATGACCGTACTGAGCAAAGACCTCGTATTCTACTGGGTCAGTGGGATTTGTTATTAGCGTAATAAATAAAGGGGGCTTTATTGATCTGGCATTACGTTTTGCAACAACGCCAACGACCTTTCGATCTCTCAGCTCGGTTAATGCTCGGTTGACTGCTCGCCCCCAGCTAATAAGCCCGCCGACAGTGCGTGGCTTTGCAGGGATCGTGACGTTGCCTTTTAGCCAGTAGTTCATTCGCCGTAGAGAAATTGGTTTTTATCGTTGTCCGGGATCAGTCGGAAATCGAGGGTCTTCATGAACCGATCTTCGCCGGATTGCGTTTGGTTTGCTGAAGCCAGCATGTAGCACCACCCGGTTGATGGTTTTTTAGGATCACCTGGAGGTGTTGCAACGATTTTGTTTAGAGAGTTGAGCTGCGCACTTGTGAAAGGAGTCGATCCTTCGGTGTGGTAGCTGTATGTCCACCCAGCTCGATCCCAAGTGGTTTCGCCTTCTGCGATTATGTCGGCAAACATTGCGGCATCGCCTACAATATACGCAGAGAGTGTATCGTTAGTAAAAAGACTGCCGTCATCTAGTATAATTTTAATTTTATTATCGTTCGTATCCCATACATATTGACCAGACAGTAGGTATCCCAGAACCGTTTTTGCTGTCGGATCTAATGGCTCCCATTTAGGATGCGATGAAAACGATTCTGGGTTTAGCTGCCCTGACAACGTGCTTGTCGCAACGGTCACCTCCTCACCGCTGGATCCGTTGCCAACGTATTCGTAGCCGGTGAACGTGCATTTAATGAGTGAAAAACCGTCGCCTCTATCGGTCGGATCGGTTTTCTTGATTGTGAGGTTGCGATAGATCGATGGCACCTCTGGGAATATGCTTTCCCAAGTTGCCCTGCGAGCAAACGCAGTCGTGGTCGAAAGGTCAGAGTTGCGGATTAAGACATCCTGCTGTGCCTCAATGCCTCCGTTCTCCGTGTAAACAACGGAAAATCCGGCTTGCGGAACTAGCTTGGTTGCAGGGTTTAGAAATTGTTTCAATGCCATGACTTATGGTTGCGGTGCGAGGTTTCTTTCAATGTTTGTGAGGATACGAACTACTCGCTCGCCGTCCATCATGGTTGCATATTCATCAGGCTGTGCATATCGGTATCCTGGTACGTTTGGAACGTTGCCTTGCTTTTGTGGGAGTACGGTTGGGAGGGCTAGTGCTTCGCCATAACTGGATTTCATTTGACTCATAAATTCTTCTGACCTGTATTGAAGAACCATTCGCCGTTCCTCTTTTTCTGCTTTGGCTTCAGCGGCTTTTTCCTCCTCAGTCTTCATATATTTTGAAGCTCCCGCAAAAATCTCGCGTTTGATATATTGTCCGAGTTTTACTGATCCTTGCTCCAGAATGATCTTCATACCCTCCAATAAAGCCTCGCCGATCATGGTGCCGACCATGAAAAACCGCGTCAAATCGCCGTTTACAGCATCTGAAATCGTCTTACCGATAAGCGTCCCGAACTCAGTAAACTTTGCCAAAAGTTCAGGTAGCTTGGTGTTAGCTGCGTTCAATGCGATCTTTAGCCCGTCATTGAATCCAGTTCCGAACGCAACTTTTAGCTGAGTAAGATTGTCTTTCATGTTGGAAAGTTTACCCTCGGTCGTGGCTGACAATGCTTCCATTCCGCCTTGTGCTTTGCTCATAACGCCTTGGAGTAGCTTCAATGCCTTCTCTCCGGTCAGGGTTGCCGCCGTTCCTTTCTTTTGCGCTGCTGCCAACTCTTCAAACTTGATCTTGGTTGTTCCGGTGATTAGTCCAAGCTCCTGCAATCTGTTTACTGATTCGCCTGCACTTGTGCCGGATGTGATCGCGGAGAATAAGCGACCGACATGCAAACCAACTTCTTGGATTGGCTGTCCAGCCATCGCTGCAGCATCACCCACAAGTCGTAAGCCATCGCCTGTAGAAATGAGCTTGCCGCCCATGACTTCGAGTAGCTTTGAAGTCGCTGCAAGCTCCTCGATTTCAAACGGAGTGCTTGCTGCAAATGTAGTGATTTCCTCCATTCGAGCCTTTGCAGCAGTTGCGCTGCCTAGTAGCGTTTTAAACTGTGTTGTCAGTGATTCCACAGATGAGGCGGCTGCAGATGATCCTTTGACGAAAGATATTAGACCTCCTACCAAGGCTCCGGTTCCGAGTAGTGCGGTCAGAGCCGCAAACGGTGAAAGCAGGCTCTTGCCAACCTTCATCGCCACGCCACCGAGTGACTTGAAAGACGATTGCACGCGAGCAAGTCCGCGCTCGACTGCTGCGCCTGCAAATTTAAGGGTAAACGTGGTGCTGATGGCCATGATGTTTTAGAAGTTGAATTTTGGTTTTGGTCGTCTCGCTATTTCTGCGAGCTTGGCTGTGATGTCTTGCGCAACCTTTGCACGCTGCTCGATACCTTCGATCTCGCGGCCTGCCTCGATCCAAGCGCAGGACATGAGCTGGTTGACGAATGCGGCTGGTAGTTCATAAAGTATCTGTTCACGGGTCAGGTTAGATTTTCCGAGGGTGTAAATGATTACCGCTTCCGCGCACGGGTCGCAGGCTTGCGCTTTTTGAGTGCCTGCGCCGGGGCTTTTTTTGGCACGGTCATGCTGGCGAAGTAGTTCTCGATCTCCTTGCTTGCGTGCGTCCAGAGTGCCACTAGGGAGCGGCTTGTGGATTCCATGAGGAATGTGGTCACCCGTGCCTTTGCTGCCGCTCCTTTGACGTTCTGGAGGCTCTTAGGATCGGTCGTGAAGGCAAAGCAGATTTCAGCTAGGCTGTAATCGTCGATATTACCTTTCTGCGTCATCAATGGGTTCTTGCGCTCAGTTAGCCAGTGAATATGGCCATAGGTGCAGGGATAGACCTTGTGGCCGGCCACGGTCTGCGGTGTTGCGTATGCGGGTGCTGATTTCATAAGTAGGAAAGGAGTTGTAGCTGTTTTGATTTTGGCAGCTTGCCGTCGAGCATTACGATAGACGGCCCAGCGTTGACCACGGTTTTAGGGATGGCGTTTTTCGCCCAGTCGATTGCTGCCCAGCGGTTGACTATGTAACAGCAGATGTAAGTCAGAGGCGATTCAGGAAGTTCATGCTCCAAAGCTGAAACTCGATCTAAGTCCTTGCTGATACTGTCCCGTGCGATGCCGAGGAAAGAAGCTGCTTTTTCCACCCAATCAGGTTTTGATTTTGCCCCTCGTGAGTGATCGATAAAGTCCATAATCAGCACAAACGGATGAGATGGAAACTCGCGGCGGAAAGACTCTTTGTGCGTCCATGCCCTGTTGATCTCCCTCGTTTCATATTGTCCACATTCTGAGAATGAGTTCAGACGGAAAGAAAGGTAATCATGCCCATCGTCGGACTGGATCACTTCGGAAGGCTCAGGAAAACACGGCGCGATGCCGATGGTCATGCACGCCGTGAAAAAGTTAATATCACCCGTGCGATGGGTGGAAAGGTTGATTGTCATATTTCATAGGGTGAGGCGTTAAGTTAGGCTGACTGGTGCGTTCGTCACGACTTCTGGATGGAAGATCGCCGAGCAATCGCCTGTCTCGAAATCGCTGTTGACGCGCTTTAAGCTCGCAGCATAGACGACCACGCCAGCATTTGCGACAGCCGTTCCAAAGATGCCCTTAGTATTAAGTGCAAGAGTATCGGCTGAACTGTTGGCGAGCGTGAGAACCGATGCAATGGCTGGAGTGAATCCTGCGGTCTTGGTCGTCACGACACCGGAAAGTTTGATGTCGGTGCGTGGATCTGAAAGCGTAAATCCGACTGTCGAACTAATGTGGTTTTTTACATCAACTTTGTCAGATTGGTAATCATAGTTGATTTCACCAAGAAAAACTCCGGTTGCTGAAGATTCATCGACAGTTCCAAAACGGCTGAGGGAAAAGTTGCGTGCGGCCATATGCAAAGAATTACGCGAACTCTGGCGAAAGTCAAATTTCGCAGCATATCGCCATCACCTTCCAAGTCGTTACACGATAGCCATCTGCCTCGGTCGTTTCTGGTGAGTTAGCGAGAAGCTGAAAAACACGGATTCCGATCTGTCCGTCCATCCATGCCTCCGCCTGATTTGATTCGACATATTCAGCGAGCGCGTTTCGCAAAGCATCATGCGCGACCTTGCTGGTCGCTTGCTGCGCATCGTCGCCAGGCGTGGTGACGAGCTTGGTTTCCCATTCGATCTTGAAGGTGTTGCTATCTTGCACACCGCCTGATTCAAAGCGAGATACGCTGTCACCCTCGATGTAGACACCGGGGTATGACTTTGTGTTTTCAGTGTCGCGCATAGCCACAGGCAATGCTGTGCTGCGTTGAATCCAGCGTTTCCATGCGTCGAGTAGTTTGTCAGTTGTCATTTTGTTTTTCGTTTGAGCTTTGCGGCCATTGCCGATTCATACCAATCTACGGTCATTTGTCCGCCGTTGTTTATTGCATCTGTTGCGTCTGATTTGTTTAAGACGTAATCGGTGGAGACATAGGGGATGTTATTAGTGATTTTCCCAACCGGATTCCATTCCGAGCGTATGAGCTGCGCTGTTCCTCCACCTTTGAACTTGTGGGCATATGCAGCAACGTTCTTGCCGATGCTAATCCGTGAGCCTTTGCGCTGTTTTGCAGCGATAGATTGACCGGCTCCGATCCATGCACCCTTAGCTTTGCCTGAGTTTTTGAATCGGATACGAAGCGCCTTTGTCATCGCTGCGCTTGATGTGATACCTTTCTCGTTTCGCTTCATCGTAGGCACGCGGTTGCGCTTGCTTGTCTGCTTACTATCTATAAACGCGTTGATTTCCTCTGGCGTTTTTAAGATGCGATCCGGGGTAAATGTCACAAGCTGGCCGTTAATGACTAAGCCTGAAAGTTTTCCACTTGCCACCCCGTTGACGTATGTCCCCTTGGAAACGCTGTAAATCGCCCTGTTCGCATCTTTTTTTATAGACTCTTCCTGCTTTTTTTTAGCTTCCGTGCCATCTCCCCATGCCTGAGTGTCTTTGACTAGACTGCGGCAGGTAGCTACACCCCATCGACAAATTGCTGCTTCATTCGACTCACCGAAATCCTTAGCCATCGACATAATTTGTCGCTCTAGACCCTTGGTGTCTATGTCTGTGCTTATCATGCCGATTTATTCGTTGATACTAGACCGATTGTGACAAAAAACGCGCCTTTGCTGATGGATGCAACTCGCCAGGTATCGCCACGGCCTGCGGCTGCTTTGCCGAGGTAGCTGGTGACCGCGGCGGTGTAGGCTGCCGAAAACGTGGCTGTTTGAACGACAAAATCAAGCATCGCATCTCGCTCAAAACCGCCTTCCTCATAATCCCGCGAATGTCGGGCTTCGGAATAAGTCCCGCTCATGGCTGTGCCGCCGGCAATGGATAGCGTCTCATCGCCGATCACGGTTCTGGCGATAGGTGCGACGGTATCAATGAAATCGCTCAGGATGGACATGTCCGAGCGTTACGCAATGCGTGGCGAAAGTCAAAACTCTAGCGAACCGGCTCAGGCGCGGCGGTGGTCGCTGCGTCGTGGCGGTAGTAATGCAGGATCTTCGGGATGTGGACGGTCGTCTCAGCCATCCGGCGGGCTTGCTGGCACCAGATTAGATCCTCGCCGTAGTTCGACTCACCGAACTGGCAATGTGCAACGCGGGATCTGCGCCATGCGTTGACGTGCCATGCGTCTCGCTTGGTAATGCCGTCTGGCTCGTAAGCATAGTCGCCTTGTCCCAGTTGAAAATTCACCACGCTTTCCTGACCATTGTAAGTCGCGCCTTGCAGGAACGTGATAACATCGGCGCCGCTGGCTGCTGCGGTGACTATCTCCTCGACGTAGGAGTCGGCGATGTCGTCATCATCGTCCACAAAAGCAATGTATTGCCCTCGCGCGATGTCTAGCAGTGCCTGCCGTTTTGCTCCGATGCTGCGGGTGCGGTTGTCACTCAGGCAAAGATGCTCGACCTGCCCCGAACTCTTCAGCACGGAACTCTGAGCCGCGATGCGGGTTTGTAGTGCGTGTAGCTGCTTCTCGCGTCCCGGTATCGTCGGTGTCAGTATTGATAGGATCATTGCTTTTGTTCTTTCTAAAAATTGCGTCGTAGTTGTCTCGGTATGCCGGCGCGTCGCCCAGCCTGTGCCAGTCGCCTTTGTGGGTCTTGCTCATAGCTTTAGTCGCTCGTAGGTTGCCAGCCCTGCCTCGTAGTTTGCTGGGTCGTTGCTACGGGCGTACGTCTCATCGACCTCGGCTTTCCCGAACGCCGGGTGCAAATGTTCGATCACGATGTCCTTAGCGTCGATCACCACGCCGTCGGCGTATGCGCGGTCGGTAAAGTGGTTGTCCGAGAACATGCTGAAAAACTCAGGGTGGAACAGATATCCTTGGTTCTCGTAGCGGGCGCGGTTGAGGATCGCCATGCAAAGTAGGTTGTCGGTGCGGTGTCCGTCGCTGACTGCTAGGACAGCCTGCTTGGTCGTGTCGCCTATCGCATCTAAAATGAGTTTATCCCAGTGCATCGGTGGATCCCAGTCATCAGAAAGTTGGATGAGGATCTCTCCCTTGGAAAACTTCGCAGCTTCGTTCCACGCGGCAACACAGCCTGCGCCTAGATTGAATACATGGCGGCAGGTGACGAATGGCCCGATTGTCTCATCGTCTGGATCAAGCGCAAAGATGTGTTCTATTGCATCTGGGTCTGCTGCTCGGTCTAGCCATGTCGCTCGCGCTTTGTATGCCATCGCCGGTCTGCCGCGGGTTGCGTGCAGCAGGCTGATCTTCGCACCGTGCCGTGCGAAGTGGTTCGCCTCGATGGCGTTCGCCTCCTCGTAGCGGTCATTTGCTCGCAGGCACATGCCGCGCACTTGTACTCCTTGCCAGCCATAGAATTTCTTTCGGCTGTTCCACCACCACGCGGCGGGTGTCGGTAGGCAGTTCATCACTTCCGACCAGCCGAGTGCGAGCGGGAACTGGTTGGCTTTAAGTGACTCCATTGCCAGCTCGGCGTAGGCTTCGCGGCGGTCAGGTGAAACGGCGATGGCTTGCAGGTAGAGCTGCGAGCGTGTCGCCGCCTCCGGCACCATCTGTCCCATCACGAGGAACGCCTCGTAGCGTTCCGGTTGCCCTGCGTCGGGTGCCATGCAGAGCTTGGCCGCAGTTGCCGTGGCTTCCTCGATCTGACCGAGCGCACGTTCGCTCTGCATCGTGTAGAATAGCTGGCTGCTTGTGATCTTGTCTTCCGGGATCGACCGCAGAATCCGCAGGTTGCGCTCGTCGCTGGATGACTTGCGCTTGCCGTGCGGTAGGTGTAGTATCTGCACCTTGTCGAAACGAGCCATAGGAGCGGCAGGAGCGAACTTGAGCGACTCATGGATGGGATTGTGCCACCGCGCTGCCCCTCGCCTCCAGAGGCGTTCTCGGTGCAATGTGATGCCATCGTCTGGGACGGCGTAGGGCATGAGAACGCCTTGGATGTCGTCACCGAGCTGCGGCAGCATCGCTCGGATCGTTGCGCAGTCCTCCGGCGTGATGATGTCGTCAGTGTCCGCCCACATCAGCCAGTCGCCGGTGGCGAGATCGAGGGCAGCGTTGCGAGCTGCCGCGAAGTCATCGACGTGCGGCCAGTTTTGGGTGTTGTAATATTCGCCAATGACGCAGCCGCGATCCCATGCGATGTCCAGCGTTTTATCTGGCTCCTGATTGCCGCATGCTCGCACCACGATGATCTCGTCGGCGATCTTCTCAAAATGATCGAGGAAGCGGTTGATGTAGTTCTCGGCGTTGCCGGTTATGACGCACAAGCTCAGTCTTTTTTTCATATTTTTTTGCAAATCTACCTGTAAGCTGTCGCCTGTAAAGAAAAACCGCCAGCCCCTTTCGAGACTGACGGCTAAGACACAACCGAGGGAGATTATGCAGGGATGGTGACGATGGCGAGGCCGAGGGTCAGTGCAGGTGTGAAGCCGAACAAGCACTCGAAGTTAGCAAAATGCTTACCA
>Ga0209354_10000675_pt1 | contig 15752 bp, 7 predicted proteins | sample LauGreSpBDMM15DD_2_FD_187562 | JGI IMG/M metagenome (GOLD analysis project Ga0209354, IMG submission 187562) | Freshwater lake microbial communities from Lake Michigan, USA - Sp13.BD.MM15.DD (SPAdes) (version 2) | ecosystem: Environmental > Aquatic > Freshwater > Lake | place: Lake Michigan, USA...
AAAATTGCAACATTTATCTCAGAAAAGAAACCGTTTGCAGTATTGTATGATCACATTCAAAATAAGTGGACTATCTTAGATACCAGCATCTATTCTATAGACAAGTTAAGCAACTGGGATTCCAGTGCGCAAGCAACAACATGGTTGATGTATATGACTCGTAGTGCAGAGAGTTGGGTAATCAACTACCGCAGTCTTGATTATGTATTTGGCAGTGACAATTTGATCAGGTTCTATAATTTGAACTTTGCATCTACGTTAGATCCTAATTACAAAACTGTTGGTAATGACAACATTAAAGTATTGACTATGAATGGCAGCAAAATTGTCACCCAAGCAACTTATCGAATCACCGGATACTACAATTACAAAGATGGATACACTGATAACAGCAAAGTTAAAATTACACCTCTAGACGTTGATACTGACTTGCTACCAGATGATCCGAACCACTTTATTAAAGTTGTAGGCACTGATATGATAGGATTAAAAGAATACAAAGAAGATGAGTTTGTATATTTGATTCCAACATCTATTAGTGACACGACAAAAGTTGATACAGTGCCAGGCACAACTGGTCTTGCATTTAAGTGGGAACACAATACGCCTTTAGATCAAACACTGAACCCAAGTCTAACTAACATTGTTGACGTTTATGTATTAACGAAATCATACAACAACGAATTTAGTAAGTGGAAGAAAAAAGGCGCTACTGGCACATTGCCCGAAGCACCTACGAGTGAAGAACTTCGTAGAAGTTTTTACAACTTGAAAAATTACAAAATGGCAACTGACGAAGTCATTTTCCACCCAGTAACATTTAAACCATTGTTTGGTGCAAGTGCAGATGAAAATTTACAAGCAACCTTCAAAGTAGTCAAGCATCCTAAGAGCAAGATGACTGACAATGAAATAAAGAGTAAAGTATTGGTAGCATTAGAGACATTCTTTACACCAGGAAACTTTGACTTCGGCGAAAGTTTTTACTTCACGGAATTGGCGGCATATATACACACACAATTAAAAGAAGATATAAACAGTGTGATCATTGTGCCGGTCAACGCAGAAAGTACATTTGGTGCATTGTTCCAGATTACGCCAAACAATGATGAGCTAGTGACAACTACTGCTACCGTTAATGATATAGTTGTTATAAAAGAAATTACAGACCAAAATATTAGGAAAGCATAATGAGTAAAATCAGTAAGAAGCCGGCAGAGGAAAACGTACAGTTAACTAAGAACGAAGTCTTGTTGCCGTCGGTTTTTAGAACAGACATTAATAAGAAGATGTTGGATAGTACTCTAAACCTCATGACATCGAAGGGCAAAATGTTGCCTTTCTATACAAGTTATGGAACACAGAATGCATCTAACGTACCTAATAAGTTTTTAGATAACGAGCCAGATCAAGTTCGTCGAGAGAGTCAGACGAACTTGGCAGTAACATATAGTAATGCCCAGGGTGACTATCAAGGAAAAATGTCCTACCTTGACATTGAAAATTACTTCAATGTCAAAGGCATGCCTCTTAAAGACGGTGTAGACTTGGATGACGAAGTGCGCAGTTTACAATTGCCATTGCTACCATACAGGCTAACTGACTATCACTTATACTATTGGATTCCTAATGGTTTGCCAAGTATTAGGATTCATTACGAAGAACATACGCCTGGCGAATTGCGTTTGCACCTTACTCGAGATATCGTAGGAAAACCATTTGCTAGCTTAGAAGATGATGCGACTGGTAAAACATGGGCGTTGGCAAATGGACAACGAGTATTCTTCACCGGTGCAGTTGAGTCAACGTACTTGACAACTGATCCGTTTGACCCTGTTGTTTATATTGCACTAGGTGTAGGCAACTCGATTTACTTTATAAAAGAATCAATGTTTGACAAACGAGTTCCTGACTTGAGCAGCGAGAAAGTTCTATGGGATGAAGACAGTGGAGTCCCTCCATATCAAAAGAAAGAGTGGGATGCAAATAAGTGGGATAGCACTAGGTACATAAACCAAACTCCTGAATACCATGTTATCGACCGTGGCGACAGCGACAATACACCTTGGAGCATTATTAACTGCTGGTACCATATTAACAGAATTCGAGAAGTCTGCGATTTTTACAATTTGAGAATCGAGGACTATGCTTTGGAAGCAAACAAAGCCAAGCGCCCTATCATCCAGTTGAATCGAGATATTAAATTATACAATTGGCCGTCGAGCCGATTGGGCGACGTTGCCACGGTTATTCGTGGCCAGCCATCTAGGAGCGAGGGCAAAGCATCAGTAGTTGATCAATACGGATATCGTGTTGCCGAGGGTGACGTTGTGGCATTCACTGAAAGTCCAATTCTGCATACTGCAACGGTAGTTGATAACAAGATGCATTTTATCGAAACGGCTACTGTTGCGATTGAAGGTTCTGGAGTTGTAATTGTTGGCTCTGCTGCAATTAGATACTACAATTTCATTTACAAAAATAACAAATGGCAACCAGCACAAAATAAGACAAGTCTTAACCAATGCCCGTTAGTTGATATGTTCGACGAACAAGGAATTAGCATTGGTGACAGTACTGTTTACTTTAACACTGAATTCTTTGGAGCTAAAGTTCTGGACTATGCAAACGGCGCAAGCTACGACTCTGTTTTACAAAGACACATTAAACTTAGTAACATTGAGTTTGATTTCTTGTCTAGTACAGATAGCATTAACTTAACCGGACCTAATCAAATACAGTTCTATACTGACATTGATAGGAAGTATTCTTACGATGTTGGTATTGACGAACAACTTCAGTCGGGCATCAACTTATACAAAATCGGCAGGACAACTTTCCCATTCTGGAAAATTCCTACAGGCTTGAGTACAACTGTACCTGAACAAGTAATTGAATACACTGTGGATCAAGAATCAGTATTCACTGAATATGTTGCAAGTATTGTAGACGGCTTTGACACTATTCACGTATTTGAGAACATCTCGGGCGAACCAGTCTTTTACTTTAAGTTAAAGGATTACGGGATAGTTCGTTACACTTCAGTAGGAGCTAACAGCTTATTTGAAATAGTATTGCCTGTCATAACCAACACTCGCTTATCTGATTTTAAAATTGTCTGTCATGATTTAAGTTCGCCGTTGGAACTGTATGTTGCAGATATATCTGCAGGTTACACAAAGCCAGTATTGCTAACTGAGCCAGTGGTGTTTAATAATGGTGCTACAAACGGCACAATGACGGTAACAATTGAACCTACGTATGTTGTTGATGGTGTAGTATACGTCAACCCAATCGCAGAAGACAATACCAAGTTCTATTGGAAATTCAATAACAAGTTCCGTGTTGGCTTAACTAGACCGCAAGAAAAATTTAGATTTATTTCTAGCTCAAGTTTAAGAGATAGATCACTGCCATTGTTTTCTGATTACGATTACCGAGTCAGCTCAGTGATCGATACATCTGCATCATCTGATCTTATTAAGATTGAAGCAGACTCTGGATTGATTAAAAAAGCAAACCCAGGCGACAAGATTCTTTTTGAAAATGTAAGTTTATTAGTAAACAAAAAAACAGCGCCGTCTGCAATTACTTGTAACCCGGCTAATCAAGCGATTTCTACAGTTAACTATTATAGTATCTATCAACATGCCGTTGTTGAACAATCCAGCGCATCAACACCGCGATCAGCGACAACTGACCCAACTTTTGGATCAGTACTTACTACTCAATTGAGTTCTGGATCTATCTTTAAGCACAACTACCCGGTGTCGTTGTTTGGCCTAGTTGCAATTAACAGTGAGCTTGACTTGATGGACATCATCAAGAAGCAGGGTAAGCAGTACGATTCGTTCATGGCTAGATTTAGAACAGAGTTGGATCACGTAGTCAATCGTAGCAACAAAGCAGTTACCAGTGAACACTATCCGAATATTACGTCTAGCGCATTAAACTTGATATTTGTAAATCAAACTGAAGAAACATTCTGGCATCATAGCAATATGATTGGCTGGGGCTCAACATATAACGAGCAGCAATTGACAGTTGCAGGCGACTATTCGTTTGAATCTCCGCTTGAACCGATTAGCTTTACTGCTGGCAAAGAAACAATACTACATGCATACTACCAAGGACGTCAATTAGTACGAGGCGTTGACTACGGCTATATCGGCAGCGTAAATGGCGCATATACTGGACTACGTTTTAGTAGTTACTATCAAGGACGCGATGTTGTATTGCGTCAGTGGCCTGTATTGTTCTCTAGCAGAGTACCTGCTAGTTTTGCCAAGTTGGGTCTAAGTCCTGTTTATTGCCCAGAAATTTACAAAGATGAAACGTACATAATTGACACATACTTTATGATTAGACATGACGGTACACGTCAGTATCTACCTGAAGGCGTCGTTGAAATTCACAATGGAAACATTGTTCCAGCGAACATCATTGATGCGCTTTTATACGAGTACGAAAAATTAGTGTTCAGCAGCATAGCAAAGACAGTTGAAGACAATCAACTGTTTAATATGAACAATAGAACTCCGGGCTACTTCAGAGAGACAAAGCAGTCTTATACTGATGTATCTACATTTAAAAATGAAGAGTTGATTGCATGGCAGTTAGAAAACAATATGTTTGTCTTCGACAGCAGCACATATGACACTTCAAATAAATTTACATATCGCTATGAAATGGCTGACGTTGGAATCAGCGGATCATGGAGAGCGATATACAAGTATTTCTATGACACTGATAGACCACATACACATCCATGGGAGATAGTAGGCTATACGGTCAAGCCACAGTGGTGGGATTCAAACTATAGCTGGACAGACCCAGTCAAACGCAGCAATTTGGTCAACGCACTATCACTGGGCAAACGTAACACTGCCACAGGCAAGGGCTTCAATCCTTACATGGCGAGATTTGATGACGGTGCAGATGTATTCCCAGTTGATGCCGAGGGCAAGTTAATTGCTCCATTGGATTTTCCTTGGATTGCACAATTTGTAACTAACACTGATTTCAGTGGTGCATGGGCATGTGGCGAATTAGGTCCACAGGAACAAGTATTTGCATCAACACATAAGGGTGTTGCTAATGATGTTACAGCCATGTACTTGTTGAACCCATTACGATTCGTCAACGACTTGTGGAGAATTGGTTACTATTCAACTAACTCCTTTGGTATTAAATTGGATCCTAACAACGGCATGGGCTGGAGAACAGGCGCGATTGATGCCAATTATCACGGATCAACTTCGACTTGTTTTACTTCTGGTTTAGAAGCATTGATGGCAGAGCACTACCTGTTGCACAACAAAGATTTCTATAACGACATTGTTGTCAAGTCCAATAACACTGGAATTGTTAAAGAATTCTTATTAGGTGGCTTTACGAACAAGAACAGTGTTAGAATTCAAAGTACAAGTATTAACAGTCAGCGCCAAGCATTGTATATTCCCGAAGAAAACTTTAGCGTAAGGACGATCAAGCATTACACAAGTAATGAGATTTTCTTTAGTGCATTGCGTGTAATTTGGACTGGCGCAGCCTGGATGATTTATGGCTTCACAAATGAAAACCCATACTTCACTGCATACACTCCTAGTTCAAAGAGCAGCGTTATGGGCTACGATTTAAATGGATTCTCTGTAAAAGAAAAAGAAAAGTACAGCACTGAGACTGCAACATATCCATACGGCTACTCATTTACTGATAAGCAAGAATTATTTGACGTCATCAAAGGTATTGGACTTCGCTTAGAAGATCAAGGATTTATATTTGATGCAGTAGAATCAGGCGACGTTAAAAACTGGCAGTTAAGTGCTAAACAATTTATTACATGGAGTAGCAGTCCGTTACTACCAGGTAGTTATATTGACTTGAACCCGGCCGCCGATGAGATAAAAATTAACTTGCAGGAAACTGCACAAATTGATAACCTAGCCGGTACTGATCAAAATTCAGGACTATGTGTTGGACGTAACGGCAAGCCATTGTTTACAAAAGACTTAGTAGTGTTCAGAGGTGAAGTAACATCGTTAAAGACTAAAGACACATCTAACCCAATTTACGGTGTTAAGTTATCTACATCTGTAAACGAATCGGTTATACACTTAGAACCAACTAGCGTATTCAATGACGTATACTTTGCTCCAGAGCAACGATTGTCGAAGAGAAGTTTCTTGGTAACTGGTAAGAAGACTACTGGTTGGACTGGTAAGTTATATGCACCTGGTTACTTTTTCTATAACAATGAATTGCAAGTAAACTTAGACAACTTAGTTGATCAAGGACGTAACTTGCTTGACATTGAGAGTAGTATACTAGATCCGGTGTTAGTAGAAGCAGCAAGAGCACAATTTGGTTTAGATAAAAATCCAGAATTACGTCAACTGTTCTTAACAGATGAAAGCGAAGTACTGTTTAAAAACAGCATTACGTTCAACAAAGGTACACGACAAATTTTTGCCAGCCTTGAGCCGTTAACGCACCCAAACAATTCGTTTACAAGTCCATACGAAGAATACTTGGTAAGGACCAGTGAGATGGGCAATACTAGAGGCATTGAATTCTATGAGTTCCAATTACCACAGTCTGCTATTACTCAACACCGTCAGATTATTGACTTTAGCTTGGACAATCCGATTGCTGATCAGCGAGTTCATAATGTCAATAAAAAGTCATGGGTGTATTCACACAATTTAAATGAGCCAATCAAGTTCACTACGACTAGAAGCCAAAGTAAGTTAGCGATTGCAGGACCAATTGTCACAGGTGATACTAACTATAGCGTAGAGTCAGTTGCAGATATTGAGTCTATGTATCAAGAATTTAAACCATTGTGGTCAATCCCAAGATTTGATCCTATGGCTAGTTATGCAGCAGGCGACTTAGTTCGTATGGTAACTCCTGAGACTAGTAATGAATTCATAGGTGGAGTGTTTGTTTTTAACAGCACTCGTGGTCCGGCTCCGTTTGTATTCCAGACAGAGTATGTTAGCCGAGTTGAAGAGAAATACCTGCCTAACTTCTTTATCAACACATATGATGTACCAAATAAAGGCGCATCTAATATGTTCACAGCAGCCACTTGGCAAGTAATGCAGACTATGGATGATAATCAAATCATCATGGAATGCTGCCCGGGCCCTGCAGATGTAAGCAAGACACTAATCGAGACTATTACTCCTCATAATTTAACAACTGGTGATAAGGTATTGATTGTTAATACTGAGCAAGAGTGGGGTAGTGCTAACGGCATTTGGACAGTTGAGGTGATTACTGACACTGAGTTTTATATCCCAAGCCGCTTAACACAGAAAATCATCGGTGGTAAGATCTTTACATTCAAGCCAGTACGCTTCAGAACATACGCAGACTTTGCAGCAACATTGGCTGGCAATAATGGATATGATTGGAAGAACAAGGTTGCTACAACATCTAGTAGCTTGGGTAAAGAGGTATTGACATCGGAATTAACTCCAAGTGGTTATTCTAAAATTGCACCGCTAGCAATAGTGGATCGCTACGCAGAAGACACTGAAGTCAACACAAGCTGGGACACCGGCGCATTTGCAGTATATCAAATACAGTTTGCAAATGGTGTATTAGTTGCTCCAAAAATTGTTAAGGAAGAATTGCTTCCAGTTACATCTGCAAATATAGAACATGTCATAGTGTATGACCATGTTAAGAAACAGACTACTGCCAAGATTGAAATTTTTGATCCAAAGAATTTGAAGTTGCCTAAAGTATTCTTAGATGAGATTGATTCGTTAACTCGTGTTGACCCAGCTCGTTATAATAGAACTAGCAGTGACTACAAGGCTGCTTATGCTGGCACTGCATGGTTTGATGAAAAATTAGGCTTTAGATGGTGGAATACTAGCGCAGTTAAATTTACTGATTATGATATCGGTAGTGTTTACGAGCGAGCATTTAAGTTCGGTAAGATGACAGACGGATCTAGTGTTGACGTTTATGAGTGGACCAAGAGCCCAGTGCATCCAAGCCAGTGGGCTGATGTAGTTAAATCGAAAACTGTAGTATTAGGTCAAGTTGCCAGCGGTAGCGTGTACATTGAGTCAATCAACAATGAAGATGCATATAGCTGGTGCGAGCAAGAAGACTATGTCAACGGACAAGTGGTCAAAGTCTATTACTTCTGGGTTAAAAATAAAACAACAATTCAGCAGTCTACAAGAAGCTTGACTACGTTGCAGTTGTCTAAGACATTATTGAATCCTAGTGCAGCAGGTATTCCTTGGTGTGCTCCGTTGACTGCTAATGCTATGTTAGTTGTCGGACTAGAAGATGTATTGTCTGAAAATGCAGTAGTGCAGATTAAGAAAAAATCTTCGTCTGGTGAAAAACACCAAGATTGGATTTTTATTGCAGACGCAAACCCAACTCAAACAATTCCTGAATATTTGCATATTCGTTTAAGAGATAGTTTGGGCGGCACGATTATCACTGAAAAATTCTACGAAGAACCATACAACAGAATATTGTATACTGAACGTAGGGTTCCAGACGTCAATCTGCATCCGCTGAATAAACTGGGTAATCAAATTCGACCTTATGCACAGGCGTGGTTCGACGATGTGTACCAAGCAAGAAGAACGCTACTGCGTGAAGCTAATACGTTTTTAAAGAACATCGACGTTGTTAACGGTATTGCAAATTGGAATGCTCATTTGAATTCTGGAGTTAAAATTGGTGAAGAAGATTTTGACATGACTCCGTATTTTGGTTATGTTGATTATCAAAGCACTGATTACGACATCACTAAGTCACCGGCTGCATCTGTTTATTCTGAACAAGAAGCACTAAACTTGCTGCCAAGTATATTGGCTGATTCATACATAGCTATTGTCAATGACTTAGAAGAAGCACAGTTAATTTATCAAGTAATCAGTGATGGATTTACTAAGGGTATTACTCCAGTTTGGAGAAAGAATGGAACTATTGCGTTTAAGGAATTCACCAGAGCGGAATATGATTTGCGAACATGGGACGGCAGTCCTTGGGATTATTACGAGTGGGATGATTCATGGAGCTTGATATTCTTCTGTATTCTGGAAGCCCTGCGTCGAGACTTGTTTGTTTTAGATTACAAAGTAAACTACAATAAGCTAATGTGTGTTATGTTCCGTCAAGTCTTGAGCGATCAATTCTACGTAGATTGGTTAGCAAAAGCAAGCACGATCCAGCCATACAACTTGATCGGCGCCGACTTAACAACTGAAGTTGAACTAAAACGAGACAGTGCTGCCACGTTAATTGGTTATTTTAAGAACGTTAAGAGCTTTAGGGATAAATTACGAAACAGCGTTATTAAGAAGACGTTGGAAGAACGGGTGTCATTGAGTATGTCGGATTCTACTTTGCAGTTTAATATAACACATGAATTTGCAAATGGCGAGACCGCGGAATTTAAGACAGTATATTATGACAATCAAGTCAAGCACTTGATGCTAACTAACTCGGCATTGGCATTTACATTGCAGGATATTCATCCTACAACAACTGTAATTGAAATTGACGACGGCACTGGTAAAGTCATTGACTTTGGTACGCTATTGCACGTGAGTGTTAATGATCAAATCATTGAACCGCCGGATAGAGTGTACCCCGAAGGTACTCAGTTCAGATTGCCTAATGCAGCCGCAGATAGCCCTATAGCTATTTGGATTGATAATGAGCGTATCGAGTATACTAGGAATACTGGAACTGGTGTATCAGGATTGACCCGCGGTACATTAGGCACACCTATTGCATATCATGCAGTGGGCGCCAGAATTTACATAGAGAACGACACGCTATTGCCAGTTGACGCCGATTGGAAAAATAGCCCATTGCCTGGACCATATTTTAATGATCTTGGCAAATCACTAGAGGATAGTACCAACGATGTGGCTACTATAGTTAAGAGTAAACTAGGTACTTAATTTTGTATTAAATACAAGTTGCGAGGAAACAAATGATTGAAGATATTGATGTAAGTATAAATGGACACGTTAAGATATGGGACCCATACACCGGAGAGGTGTTTGTGCAACAACATAACGCTGTAAACCAGGAAGTATTAAGTAGCTTGATTGCTAACTTACTGGTAAGTTCGGACAGACGCTTTATTGCTGAAATGCACTTTGGCAACGGCGGCATCATTGTCGATGAAACCGGCAACATTACATATAAGGATGTTGAGATTAACCTAGAAACTGGCTTTGCCGCTGGTTTGTTTAGTCCAACATACTTTAAGGTAGTTGATACTGTGGACAGTGAATATAACGATGATGTGACAAAAAACAATGCAGAAGTAAGCCATACACAGGGATTAACGTACAGTGATGTCATTGTAACTTGCACTCTTGATGCTGATCAGCCAAACTCCAGTGATGTTGGTAACTTAATAGACTTGTCTCAAAATGCAACAGATACAGGCAGCTTATCCGGTAGCTTTGTTTTTAACGAACTGGGATTAAAGAGCAAAGGACTAACGGGTCTAAACACTGGTTACTTGCTAAGCCATATTGTTTTCCACCCAGTAGAAAAAGCTGCAAACAGGACCATCCAGATCGTTTATACACTGAGAATCAGGATCTCCTGAACGGATAAATATAATTAATAAAAGGATTTCAAACGATGGCATATGATGTAAATTTATCGGACGGTACAAGGTTAGCACTGATTCCGGATAGGACACTAGACTTAACAAGCACAATTAAACTATTAGGCAGGAACTATCCTGGCTATGGTGAAATTATGGCAGAAAATCTAGTGCAAATGATGGAACATTTTGCAAAGACAACAGTACCTGACAGTGCAATCCGTGGACAAGTATGGTTTGACTTGAAAGAAAATGTACTAAAGGTCTTTGATGGGGAAGAATGGAGCTACTCAGGCGGCGCAGGCAATGACACTGCGACTGCATTTGATGCTCGTCCAATTCTTGCTAGCAATGGTACAACATATAATCCGGCGATTAGATTAAAAGTTGCTGGTACTGTGGTAGCAATTATCAGCGTATCGCAAATTTCCTATACTCCTCATAGTTCTACAGGCTTAGCAGCAGCGTTCCCGTCAATTGCCCCTGGCATTAACATGAACGTTACTACTGGCGCCGACGGCCCGTTGAGCCAATTTAAATTAAGAGGTAGAGCGGTTGAAGCAGAATTTGCTGACGTTGCTGAAATTTACGAATCTGATATGCCGTTGCAACCAGGCGACGTTGTTAAAATCGGCGGCAACAAAGAAATTACAAAAGAAACTACCGAAGCTAGCTTTGATATGTTTGGCGTTATTTCCACAGCCCCTGCGTTTTTGCTAAATAGTATTAACAAGACTAAGGACTTACATTACCCAGTTGGTTTAACTGGAAAAGTTCCATGTAAAGTAGTTGGTACTATTAAAAAGGGCGACCGATTAGTAACCAGCAGCATACCAGGTGTTGCACGTAAGGTAGAAATGAAAGATATTAAGTCTTCATTACAGATCATCGGACGAGCTCTCCAAGACAAGGCAACTACTGAAGTTGGCTTAGTAGATATTGTAGTTGGAGTTAAATAATGGCAGTTCAACCCGGTCAAAAGATAACCGCATTAGATTGGAATAATCTAACCGAGCGTGTTAACAAGATATTTGCAGATAGCTATAAGGGCAGCGCGCCCACTGCCGACGTAGGCAGAAAAGCTACTCAGGCATATGGCTGGGGAAACGTATCAGCCGCCACAGTTACACGTGGCGATAAATTCACAGCAGGTATTGCTAACAAGGTAATTGATAGAGTTAATTTGAGCGCACGTCAAACTGGCTCTCCGCATGCATTGAATAACGTAGTACGTGGACAATTAATCACAGCAGCTACTATCAACGATATTTCTACAGTGTTGGACGAAGTTGAGCCTAACAAAAACTGGGCTCCGGTGAGTCAGCTAGAATTAGCTGCATTGGGTACAACTTCTATGACCAACGAATGGACAAGAACTATTACGTTTGTTTCTAATATCGTATTTGATTCATATGATGCAGCGCGATATTATTTTAACTCAGCAAGTACAATCAAATTGAGTCTAGGTATAATTGCCGGTAACCAGCCAAGTAACGCAATGAAGTCGCTGTATGATAGAATGGGTACCGTAAACATCGGACTTAGCGCAACAACGTCTTCAACGGCGAATGTAATTGGTGACGGCAAAGGATTCCAAGACTTAACTCAAACAGGTTGGACTAGATTAATAAGGGTGCAAACCGGTCAAGGTGGCGGTGGCTATGGCTATGGCTATGGATATGGCTACGGATACGAAGCAGGCGGCTATGGCTACGGCTACGGATACGATGACTGTGCAAACGATTATGGCTACGGCGGATACAATAATGCCACTGATGGTTATGGCTACGGATATGGTTATGGCTACGGATATGGCTACGGCGGCGGATCAAATGCAAGACGTTATATTGACGTATTTGGAATGATAGTAAATGGAGCAGTGGTTATCAAAACCGAAGTACATTGCTGCCACTCTACTACAAAAACTGGAACTCATCGTTTGACGCACGGTAGCCAAAAAGCTATTGCAAAGACAGCAAACGACATTGAATTCCACATTAATGCTCCAATTTTCACTGGAACTGTTTCTTAAATTAAGTTGTCGCAACTAAATATTAACATGGTATATAATGCCTGGAGATATTATGGACAAAAAATTGGAAGAAGCATTAGATTTCAGCAACTATAGATTCACTCTAAATACACGCAAACAAAATCTTAAGATGAGGATGCGTAGTATGCTGACAGTGGGCTACAACAACACAATCTTTACAGCCTCAATGGAATTGATTAACTTTTCAAAGTTAGTCATAGACGCGGGCTCGGAAAAATATGTATTCATGGATGACAATGACAATCCAGTGATGATCAAAGATGTAAAAGATTTCAACGCACGATTGTTAGGAGCATACACTAATGCCCTTAACGAGTACTATGTTGAAAATGAGAAATTGAAAAAACTAAGAACAACAAAGCAGCTTGTAGGAATCCAGTAATGAAAAAAAAGTTCCCCAAAGGAATACTTTTGATTGCTTACAACAATAATCAAATTGATTACGCAAAGTTAGCAGTATTAGCAGCACATCATGCAAAGAAGTTCATGGATGGTATCCATGTTACGTTAATGACTGATGAGCCAACTTTGACAGCACTGTTTGCTAACAACACTAAGAAGCAAGTAAAAATATTCGATCACATTATTGTAGAAGATATTCAACACGAATCGAATACGAGAACACATCACGACAGTCCGTGGTATGAATTCAGTACTCAGTTCAGCAATAAAAACAAACATACGATTTATGAAAAAACTCCGTATGAACAAACTCTAATGGTGGACGTAGACTACTTGATTTGTAATGATAGTCTAAGTCAGATTTTTGAAACTGATGCAGGGCTGTCTATGTACAAAGATGCGATTAGTACACGAAACTATCAGCCTAGGATTTGGGAGCAAAAGCTACATCCCAACGGTATTGATATGTGGTGGAGCACTTTGGTATATTGGCGTAGTGACAGCGAAGAAGCAAGATTGTTCTTCAATGTATGGCAGCATGTCAAAGAAAACTATGACTACTATAAATTCTTATACAAGTTTCCGGGTAAACTATATCGCACAGACTATGCAGCCAGTATCGCAGTGCATTTAATTAATGGGCAATATAAGAATAACTGGACTGCTCAGTTGCCTGGAAAAGTAATGAGATACAGTGACCAGATCGACGAACTAACGCATGTTCACAGTAGTCGAGATCTAGTATTCCTGTGTCCTGATCCAAAAGAACCATGGAAGGTTACTTGCTCTAGGATACAAGACGAGAACATTCACATAATGAACAAATTGTCTATTATGCGACACTGGGACAAACTTATGGAAGATGTAACCAAATGAAAGAAGCATATGTTATCCATTGTGAAAATGACAAGCAAGTTCAATCAGCAGAACTGTTGGCAACTACATTAAAGTTTTATGACTCATCGAGGATAGTAGCAGTAACAACACCGTGTAATGCTACTGCCTTTAAAGTGATAACAACTGTGCATACCTATGAGTCAACATCTAATCCTACGTTGAATTATTTCAAAGCCATTGTTGATTTAGACTACGACCGGATTCTGTACTTCAAAGCAGATCAACTAATGACTCATTTCACTACAGATGCATGGGAGACATTGCGCAACCTAAGCAGTGTAGTTACATTAGCTGATCGTTTAGACTTCTCTGGAGAAAAGATACAACCAGAAGTATACTATCAAGATAGTATAAACTTAAAAACAGTACAAGAAACTACGAATACAAACGTGGTGTATTTTGACTTTAGCAAATCAGCACGCCAGTTAATTGGATTCTGTATTGACTTTAGCAGTGATTACAGTTACGAATCAGTACAGTCGTTTGTCAGAGATATGCGAGACTTAGGCAACCATGTCGACTTGCCTAACTTTCCAGAATATATTTGGCCTAGCTGGGTACTGAGCTTTACTAGCAAAGTATTTGATGATGAATTTATCAAGTTTAATTTTGTAGACAACATTGATCTCAGTAAACAAGAGTTAAACATCAAAGATGGCATCTGGGCAAGTAAAAGATGGAACCATTTTTTAAGCCATTGGTTTACTGAACAGGGGCAGCTAAAAATAGAAAATTTCATTCAGAGCGGCTTAGTTAAATATGAAAACATAGCGTGGATTACGAATTCTCATTATGATAGGATACAATACGCTTATGCAAAATGAGTTAGTCGAGTTTGAAGATTTTGAGTTAATTACCGATGATGCTGATGAGAATGCCGAAGAAGCATCCATCCTCACGGATTCGACAGACGTAGATCCTGGCTATTATGTAATGTTTTCAAAATCAAGCGGAGAGATTCATTCGATTACTCGTGCTCCTAGTGCAGTAGTGGGTGTCCAGATGAAAGAGATGTTCATTGATGAAAGTAATGAACTCAATCAACTATTTGCCAATCAGTTAAATTTTGAAAACATTAAAGTCAAGTATGACATTGGCAGGAAGCACTATGGACTGGTGTCTTCTAAAGATTACTCGTCTATCATGGACAGAGAGTTTATCCTAGTTGATACTACAGTTGTCAGCGATCGTAATGTTTTAGACATTGTGTTCAATGTAACAAACAAACAAGTGTTCTTTAAACTGAACTACGACCAACTGAATTACTACTTGTCGACACAGACGCCAGAATATGTACTTGAGTTGACTAACGCTGAAATTATCTTCTACATCTTTGATAACTCCAATCCAACATTGTTATGGGATAGATTTGAGATTAACCTAAAGCAGTTGATGGACCAAGAATTTTTATGCTTTGATGCCCCGTGGAGTGACATCATGCGTACTGGCAAGTATAAGATATTAACATCTAACATAGGAGTAGATTATACTGTGTCTATTGATGATCAGTATGTTCGGGATCATTTAGAATATGAAACACCATTCCAAAAAGACGACAACTTCGAAGCGGCATCCTTTTCGTTAACAGTGTATGAAGACAATTTGGTTATAACAAGCTACATGGATAATCCTAAAAACTATAAGATATCAGAAAGCCTGAACTTGTATATCCATGTGGAACATGAGCCCGAATATCTTCTTAGAACATATACTATAAATAGACGTGACTTAGCTGATCGCAAAGAATTTATTCTCGGAAAAAATGAATTTACTTCCAGGATATCA
>Ga0209354_10000678_pt1 | contig 15712 bp, 15 predicted proteins | sample LauGreSpBDMM15DD_2_FD_187562 | JGI IMG/M metagenome (GOLD analysis project Ga0209354, IMG submission 187562) | Freshwater lake microbial communities from Lake Michigan, USA - Sp13.BD.MM15.DD (SPAdes) (version 2) | ecosystem: Environmental > Aquatic > Freshwater > Lake | place: Lake Michigan...
GGCCCACGGTGATCTGGCGGCGCTCGGACATGTGCAACACACCTATTGCACCGCGGGGCCGCCCTGGCAAGGGCCGAGCAGACGGAGCAGCGCCTCGTGGTAGCGGGTCAGCTCGGGGACCGGGCGTGAGGTTGCGATGAACGCCGTCCGGTCAACCTCTGCCGCGAGGACCACCTCTTCGGGGTCGACGTCGACGGGCGCCGTCCGGGCGTCCGCCCTCGAGGATCCGGCGGCCTCGTCGGCAGACCACGCCTCGATCGGATCCGCCGGAGCTGGGGCGGCCACCGGCGGCGGCTCCCACTCGAGCCCCGGCTCCTGCTGGGGCACCTGGACCCGAGGGCGCCGGCGCAGCCGGGCGAGCAGCGCGATCGCCACGGCTTTCGGGCGGGGCCCGGCGAGGAAGCTGGCGAGCTCGACGTCGAGCGCGACGGCGCCGATCCGGTCGATGACCTCCCCAAGTTGCCCGAGGGGGACGACCCGCATCTCGAGGTCGTAGGCAGCGGCGGGGCCCCAGGCCGCGGTGACCCGCGGGGCGAGCATGGCGAGGGTCTGGCGGAGGTCAGGCATGCTCATGCCCCCAGGTGTGATCCGCTGGCCCCCAGACGGGCGGCGGTGACCGCCCGATCCTCGGGTCCGCGCAGCGCCAGCCCGGAGCTGCGCGTCGACGGGTCTGGAGCCTGATCCGATCTCCGTCGTCGGCCAGGACCCCCCGGCGGATCAAGCTCTGGAGCGCCCGCGCCAACGCCGACCGAGACCGCGCCGATGCTCGGTCCTCGCGCTGTGCCAACCAGCCCGCGACGATCGCCGGGCTGCCGAGGACCCCCTGGCCCGTCAAGAATTCGGCCGCGAGGTCTGCAGCCCGGCGAAGCTGGGGACGATTCGGGATAGACCCGCGCCATGCGCCCAAGGGCTCGAGCGGAGCCCTGGCCGGCGAGGTAGCCGGACGGGTCCTTGCCCTCTCGGCTGGGGCGGAGCTTGAGCCAGCGACGGCGCCGGGGCAGCCGGGCGCGAGACCCTGCGCTTCGCCGACGCTCGCACTCGATGGGCCCGAGCTAAAATTACCGCACGCGCGCTCCCTATTACCCGAGATCGGTGCTGATAGTTTTGAGGGGGAGTCGGATGCGTCGAAACGGGATGCGTCTGCTGGCGAATCGCCACTATCAGCAGGAGCGGATGCGTCGCGCCAGCGCGGCTGCAGCAACGAATCCAGGATCCAGGCCGGGAGGTCGGAGGGCTTGCAGGCGTGGATGCGGTAGCGTCCGTGGCCTGTCCTCTCGACCAATCGGCACGAGCGCGCCAGCATGGCCATCGCGGCGCCAGCCGAGAGCTTGGACGGGAGCCCCGGCCAGCGCAGGTACCCGGCCCGTTGCAGCGCCTCCAGGAGCGCGAGTGCTGTCCCCTCGTGCGTGCCCCATCTACCGGCCACGGCCCGCTCGAGAGCGGCGAGAGCGGCATCGGCGACGTCACACCCTCGGACGGGGCAGGCCCGGGTGCCGCGGGGGAAGTCCACGGACCGCAGGTGCCCGTAGACCGCGGAACTGGCGTAGACCCCTTTGGCCTGTCGGCGCTCGCGCACCCGCTCGGCCTCGAATGCGCGAGGGCGCGGGGTCCTCTCGGGCTCAAGCTTGGGCGCCGCCCGATGTGGGTCTGCGCCTGCTGGGCCCGGTTGGGAATAGTGCGGGGGCTTGCGCCCGCTTGGGGCGGTCGTTACTCTCTGCATCGCATCGAACCTTCGGCCGCACGTTGGACGCGTGTTGGTCGGCCTAAAGCCCCGGTGAACCCGGGGCTTTTCGTTGGTTGTGGTAGGTCAGGATGACCGCAAGCGGGCTCAACCGTCAAGGGGTCCAGGAGGCGGCACGGGAGCCATCGCCTCGATGGCGGCGCCGATGCTCGCGTGGACGTGGCGCAGCCGCTGCTCAAGCTCCGACGAGGACCGGAGCCGGATGCGGTCGATCGTCGCGGCGAGTTGCGCCAGCGTGGGCGGCTCGCACTTCGACGCCATGCCGTAGCTCGTGCCGAAACCGTCCGCTGCGCGCTCGAGCGCCCGCCAGACGTTCCACCAGCCGCTCGCGTCGCGCTGGAAAGCTTCCTGCGCGCGGTACAGCTCAGCCTTCGCCTCGCCGACCCGGAGCCGCTCGCGCTCGACGTACTCGAGCTCGTTCTTCAAGGCCTCGCAGACCCGCGCGTCGACGTCGGCCTGCGTCAGCTCGGCGCCGTCGAAGATGTAGTGGCGCTTGCGCTCGGCGTCGCCGGCATCGGTCATGCGGCGGATCGCACACACGGCCAGGCTCTCGGCGACCGCGCCGACCTTGCGGTGGGGGGCCTTGTGCGTGCAGTGGAGCTTGTCGCCGCGGACCTCGAGCAGGCCCCACGGCTCGGGGATCTCCCGCGGCTTGCAGACGTCCGGGCCGACGACGAAATAGACCTCGTGGCAGTGCTTCTCGAGCGCCGCGCGCTTCTCGTGGTTGGCCAGCTCCTTCGTGAAGTCGGCACGCGAGACCTTGATCTCGAAGCCGAGGCGGAGCATCCCGCGCGAGGGCCAGCAGTTGAACGCGACGGCATCGAAGCGGCGCGTGGCGTTGGAGCCGGTCCCGTCGTGGAGCTCGTCGAGCACGGCCCACTCGGGCGTCTGGTAGCGCGCGCGAATCAGCTTGAGCAGCCCGCCGGCCTGGATCTTGATGTCGGTCATGTCGTCGCTCCTGCGGCCGCGCCGCTGTGCTTCGCAATCCAGGCGGGCGAGGTCTCCCACCCCTGCGCCTCGAGCTCGTCGATCGCCGTCCTCGCATCCTGGAAGCTGATCGTCCTCGCCCGCTCGAGCGGGAGGTTCGCCTTCACGAGCCGCCGGACCTGCCGGAGCGAGGCCTGCCGCGCGGTCACCCGCCGGCGCGACTCGTCGAGCATCGCCTGAGCGGTGAGCAGATCGAACCGCTGCGCGATCACCTTGCGCGCCTTGTCCCGCGAGCTCGCGCTGTTGATCTTGCACTCGACCGCCCCCGCGTTCAGGAGCGCCTCGACCTGGGCCTCGGTCGGCGGCCGGCTCTGCGCGTCGGCCTTCGCCTTCACGCTGAACAGCGCGAACGGGTCGACGAGCACCCGCTCGATCTCCGAGCCCGCGGCCTTGGCGAGCATGACGGCCAGGTCCTCGCGGGCCTTGGCGATCGCCTCGGTCGGGTCCGTGACGCCGCGCAGAATGTGGCCGCGCGCGAGGCTCATGGTCTTGTCGTCCTCGTCCTCGCCGATCACGTCGGCGACGCCGATCAGCTTGTGGCGCCCGGCGTTGCCGGCGAAGTCGAGCATCCAGGCCTCCGGCTTCTCGCTCGCCGCAATCGCAGCTCGGCGCTGGTCCCTGGTCATGTCATTCAGGGCGTGGGCCAGCGACTCGGCGGGGCGCAGCAGGCGGCCCATGATCTGCGCGTAGAGTGGGCGGGACTTCGTCATCCGCAGCATGGCGCCGATCGTCGCGCAGGGGATGTCCACGCCCTCGGTCAGGGTGCCGACCGAGGAGAAGGCCCAGATGTCGCCGCGGGCCATGGCCTTGAACATGGCCTCCCGCTCCTCGGTCTCGGCGGTGACGGTGACGACCCGGCCGGCGCCCTTCGTCTTGCCGGTCAGGTGCTCGGTCGTCGCCGCTGCCATCGTCACGAGCGGGTTGTAGATCAGCGTGGGGCGACCGTCCGCGACCTTCACGATCTCCCGGCAGATCGGCTCGAGCAGCGGACGGATCACGGCCTCGAGGTCTTGCGCGTTCAAGTCGCCGACCGAGGTCCGCACCTTCGAGAGATCGAGGCCGTCCAGGTGACACATCGCCTGCTTGATCGGGACGAGCCAGCCGTCGTCGATCGCCTCGAGGATGCCGTACTTGAAGCCGCGGGCCTCGAAGACGGTCATGATGTCGCCGTGGTCGCCGCGGTCGGGCGTGGCGGTCAGGCCGATCAGGATCGTGTTCCCGCCCCACGCGGTCTTTCGGTCGGGGACGATCTTCCCCTTCTCCTTCGTCGGGACCGAGACCCCGAAGTGCTGCAGGATCTGCAGATACTGATCCGACAGTAGGTGGTGGCAGTTGTGGACGAGGATGTCGTTCACGAAGTAGTTGTGGAGGCCGTCGACTTCGAGGTTGTAGACAGCACCGTCTGGACACACGCTTCCAGGTCCGCCAGCACCTGCGCATTCGAGAATCTCAACACGGTCCACCCGCGGGCCTCGAGAAACGCCGTCTTGCGCGCGTCCGCAGCCCTGATCTTGAAGGTGTTGTGCCCAAGGCCGTCCACCTCGATCGCCACCCTCTTCGTCCAGTGGGCGATGTCGATCTTGTAACAAGGCGGGGCTCCCTTCGCCCGATCTGGGCCCGTGAGAATCACAACCTCCATCGGCCATCCGAGCGCCTCCGCCAGCAGTCGCTGCGGTTCGGCCGGAGGCTTGCCGTTGCCGCCGCGAATCGGTGGTGTGTGCTTCATCTCCACCAGAGTCGCGCTCACCTTGGCGCGCGCTGCCGCGTGTCGCATCGGGTTCCGGGCGGTCATCCTCGGCGACGCATGCACTCGGTTCGTCCGTGACATGGTCCGCGAGCTCACCTCCGACCTGCAGGTGTCTGAGCACGTGCGCCTCGACTTGTGCTGAAACACCGCTCCGCAGTTGGTACATGTCGCTGACTTGCGCATAGAGGCCTTCCATCTTGACGGCTGGGAGATATTCGACGCCAGCGCCATGCTCGACCGCGAACGGGTGCTCTGGCGTGCAGACGATGGATGTCCCATCTGACAGGTGCAGGCGGACCAGCTCGCGCACCGGGTTCTTGAACAGGCGCACGACCGGCCGAAGCTCGATCAGGCCCGTCCGCGGGTTGTACGCGCGGACGGGATCGCCGACCTTGATCGTCTCGATCGGCCGCCCATCCACGAGGGTCCCGGCGGGGAAGCACTCGTCGATCACGATCATGCGGAAGAAGTCGGGCGGGTAGTGCTTGAGCCGGCGGGCGAGCGAGTCGCGCGAAGCGACCACGATCTGCGGGGCGTCGTCGATGAAGCCGCGGGCGCCGATGCGCGGGCCGACCCGATCGTCCCCCATCTCGACGCCGACGCTCACGCCGAGCGCGGACAGGTGCTTCGCGGCCTGGCGCACGAGGTTCTGGCCCTGGACCAGCAGCATCGCGCGCTTACCCTTCGCGGTGACGCCCGCGATGATGCTGCGGAAGATGTGCGACTTCCCGCTGTTGTGGGTCACGGTCCCGTCGCCGAGCAGGTAGCGGTGGTCGCCGTCGAGCTCGAAGCCGTAGTAGTTGGCCTCGGGCCGCAGTTCGGTCTTGAAGCTGTCGATCCTGAACACGGGGGAGCCATCGGCTCCGAACGCGCGCGCGCGCATGAGCCAGGCGCCCGGCTGGCGCTGACGGAGCCACTCGGCGACGGTGATGTCCGTCCAGCAGTTCGGGTCGCGGGCGATGTCGACGGCGTCGCTGCTGCGCGTGGCCATGGCCAGCGTGAGCACGTGATCGAGGTTCACGTCCCACGGGTTGCCGCGCATGGGGATGATGCGGACCATCGGCGCCCGGCCGCGCGCGAGCGAGAGGACCGCGCGCGGCTTGCCGTCCGGGCCCATGAGCTGATCGCCGACCTGGATCGTCTCGACCAAGCGGATCGAGCGGTCGGCCATCATGATCGGCTGGCCGAGCGCGTGGCAGCCGGTCGGCATCTGGACCAGGACCGAATGGGCCCCGCCGCGTAGCGCGACGCGAGCGCCCTCGAGCGCGGCCTCCTGATACGGGCGTGGCTTGAAGTCGCTCACGGCGTCGGCCCCTTCGAGCGCGCGGCCGTGACCGCGGAGAGGATCTCCATCGAGGTCTTCACGTCGCCGATCAGCGAGCGGTGGAAGGTCGCCCGCTCGATCTTCGCCAGCGCGGCCACGATCGCGCGGCCGGTGGCCTCGTCGCCGGCCGCGGCCCAGATCGGGATCAGGTGCTCGGCGAAGGATCCGCCGCCGCTCTCGAGCGCGGCGACGAGCGCGGAGACCACGTCGGCGCCGCCGAGCCTGGGGAAGAGGTAGAGGATCCAGAGGATCGGGGCGTGCATGGTCGGCACCGCAGGCGCGGGCGGGTGATGCTCCCACAGGTCGTCCTCGGTCTCGTCCGCGCGGAACATGCCGCCAGCCGGGACGACGCGCGCGGTCTCGCCGTCGTTGAAGGTGATGAAGACGACCGAGGGGCCGCGCTCGATGAAGGGCCCGGGCGGCCAGATGACCTTGCGGACCTGCGCCCCGTCCTCGATCCGGCGGCGGGCCCACTCGGCATTTCCCCGTGGGCGCCCGCGGTCCTCGGCAATCCTGGCGCGCTCGAGGTCGCGCGGGTCGGGTAGATCTGTCTCGGTCGGCATGGCGCACAAGATAGGTCGTCGAACCGAACTCGGCAATGCCCCCATTGCGCAACCCGGCCGGCGGTGTTACGACGGGTGCAGTCCATGAATGCCGTTTCTGTAGCAGCGCGCCAGGATCGCGCCGAGCGCTATCTCGCGCGCGTCGGCCCCGCCGTCGAAGGCTCGGGCGGGGACGCTCACACCTACGGGGCTTGCAAGGTCGGGATCAAATTCGACCTGACCGAGAACGAGTTCTGGCCGGTGCTCTCCAGGTGGAACCAGACCTGTCAGCCCCCATGGGACGAGCGGGACCTCGAGCGCAAGCTCTCGATGACCTACCGCAAGAGCCGCGTCGAGCGGGGGAGCGCGCTCAAGGAGCAGCGCGGGCAGCACGACCCGACCCCGCCGAAGCGCCGCCGCGACCCGGTCTACCCGCCGCAGGCGGACGTGCTCGCCTTCTGGGAGCGGCTCCGCTTCGCCGAAGAGGTGCCCGAGGTGTCGAGTTGGCTCGCCTCCCGGGGGATCACGCTGTCCCAGCTCGGGGCCTACCCGGTGCTGTGCGTCCGCGCTCTCGAGGCGAAGGCGAAGATCGAGCCGTGGCCGGCGTGGGCCTGCTACGGCCAGCGGTCGAACGGCTCGCCGCGACCCTGGTACGAGTCGGGGTTCCAGGCCGTGCTGCCGCTGTTCGACGCGCGCGGCGAGATACGGTCGCTCAAGGCCCGCCAGATCCGCGCCGGCCAGCCGGGGGCGAAGTCGGTCCCCGCGGCGGGGTTCGACGCCGAGCGCCTGATGATGATGAACCTCCCGGCGATCCTGATGCTCCACCACGAGCGGTGGCAGGACCCGGCCGAGCGCGAGCTGCGGATCGTGGAGGGCGAGCCGGATTTTTTGACGACGGTCCAGCGGGTGCATGAGAGCGCCCGGCCGCACCGCGGCGTGATCGGTTTCTTCCAGGGCTCGCTCTCGATCGACTTCTTCCGCCGCCTCGCGCCGGGGACGGTGCTCCTCTACGACGGGCACCAGGACCAGGCCGGTAACGACTACCTCGCCGCGATGCTGCGCCTGATCTCGAGCACGGGGCTCGGGGCGGTGCTCCACGAGAAGGGCGTCACGATCAAGCGGGCGGTGCGGAAGTGAAGGCGCGCCCGCTCTACAGGATCAACAAGGCGATGGCCCGCCGAGCTGTGCGCGTGCGCGACGGTGACCTGTGCTGGATCTGCGGCGAGGAGGTGATCGAGGGGCTGCGGCAGGGACACCGCCGACAGGCGACGCTGGACCACATCCACGAGCGCAGCCGCGGCGGCTCGGACGAGCTTCACAACCTGGCGCTGGCGCACGCGGGCTGCAACGCGGAGCGCAGCAAGACGGCATTTCAGCGACTGCTCGACATGATCGAGCGCATGGTGGAGGGCAGCAATGAGCCGTGATCTGAACGACCGACACCGCGCGGGAGAGCTCGAGATCGAGGTCGCGGGCGAGCCGCTGGCGCTCGGGGAGATCCCACTCGAGGACGCGGAGGACATGTGGCTCTCCGTCGTCGCGCTGACGCCGGCGCGGGCGGACTACTCGAAGGTCCAGCGCGAGCACTTGAGCCACCGGGCGCGCGTCGTCCTCGAGATCATCCGGGCGCACGTCGCCGCCGGGTGGCCGCAGGTCGCCGCGGAGCACCTGACCAGCGACCTCGCCGAGACGGTCCGCGCGAAGTATTGGAAGGCCCTGCCGGCGAAGGTGCGGGCGGCGAACGATCAGGCGCTGGACCTGCGCAGCATCCCGAGCCGGCTCCGCAACTTCGCCCCGGAGGATGTCCCGCTCGAGGTCGCCGAGCAGGCGCTGATCCGGGCCTGGCACAAGAGCAAGTTCATCTTCTTGCACCGCTACATCGCCGACCTCGCCGATGAGAAGGGCGTGGAGGAGGCCGAGGTCCAGCTCTCGAAGGTGACCGCCCGCATGGCCGCGCTCACCTCGGGCGTGAAGTGGAAGTCGTTCTACGAGGTCGCGGAGCAGTACGTGGAGAAGATCCGCGACACCTTGATCCGCCCCTCTGCGGACCAGCTCATCGGGACCGGCTTCCCCGCGATCGACCGCATGGTCCGGCATTGGGGCCCGCGCAAGTTCACCGTCGTCGCCGGGTGGAACGGTCACGGCAAGAGCACCGTGATCGCGCAGTTGCTCTCGCAGATGGTCGTCAACGGGACCCCGGCGTTCTACATCTCCGGCGAGGACGAGCAGATGGTGACGATCGAGCGCATCCTCGCGTGGTTCATCGAGGACCTGCAGGTCTCGCTGCGCCTGTCGACGGGGCAGCCGCAGACCGACAAGTCGCCCGGCTACTCGATCGGCGACGTGTACGCGCTGGACGAGCTGATCGGCCGCATGAAGGACTTCAAGCTGCCGATGCTGCATCTCCCGAACGCGCCGCTCGGACAGGTCTGCGCCGCGATCGCCGATGGTGCTCGACACGGCGCCCGCGTCGGGGCCCACGACTACCTGACCACCGTCGCCATGCCGCCCGGGTGGGACGTGACCGACTGGCGAAACCACTCGATCAGGACGATCAAGACGGCGTTCATCTCCAACGGCCTGCACGGCATCGAGGGTGCCCAGCTCAAGCGCCCGGGGGAGCGCGACGAGAAGGCGACCCGCCCGACCCGCTACATGATCGGCAACTGCCCCGCCGCGGAGGAGGCCGCCGACTACATCCTCCTCGTGTGGCGCAAGTTCAAGGGCCAGACGATCAAGGTCGGCGGCGAGGAGCGCCCGGTCGAGACGGAGAAGGCGGAGCTGATCATCGACAAGAGCAAGGACGGACCGACCGGCGTCCTCGAGGTCGCGTGGTGCAACAACCGCCACCGCTTCGACTACCGGCAGGAGCACGCGCAACAGACCCACCTGGCCGACAGGGCCTATGCACCGCAGCAGACAGGAGCGCAGCATGACGACGTTTTCTAGGACATGCCCCGGGCCGGCGCGCGCGAAGCGGGCCGGCTGGATCTACCTCCGCGTCCGCCGGTTCCAGCGCGCGGCGGTGACGACCTGTCCGAACGGACACCTGGCGCTCTGCGCCGCCGTCGAGCCCGGGACATGGCCGGCGTACGTCAAGCTGTGCGAGCTGTGGGACCGGCTGCGGTGGGCGACGCTGGACCTGTGCGCGCTGCAGGACCGGATCCCGCTGTGCTACGTCGTGCCTAGCTACAGCGGCGGCGAGGACTCGGCCTACGTCGACGGCAAGCTCCGCCGGCCGCAGTGCTTCGGGTCGCACCGCGAGGCGTGGGCGCAGCCGACCGGGACCCGCTGGACGGTCCACGGCCGGGCGGACGAGCCGGCGCTGACGGCGCCGATGGTGATCGCGTGAAGGTCCACGCCGAGACGGGCTGTTGGCACCTCCGCGGGTTCCTGACCGACGCGGAGCAAGACGCCTTCGCCGCCGCCGCGCGGGGGCTCAAGGCGATCGCGCCGCTGGTCCACCCGACGATGCGAGACCAGACGCCGATGTCGGTCCGGGTGTCGAGCTTCGGCGCGCGCGGCTGGTGGGCGGACCGCGAGGGCTACCGCTACATCGGGAAGCACCCGACCACGAAGGGCTCCTTCCCGCCGATCACCGCCGAGATCACCGGCCCCGCCTACCGGGCGCTCTACACCGCGAGCAAGTACACGCGCCAGTACGTCCCCGAGCACACCGCGGCGGCGTGGGGCCTCGCGCAGGGTGTCTACGCCCACATCACCGCCTGCGACACGTGCCTCGTGAATCACTACGGCCCCGGCGCGCAGCTCGGGTGGCATGTCGACCAGACCGAGCTCGACAAGGTCTCCCCGATCGTCACGTTCTCGATCGGCGCCACGGCGACCTTCGAGATCAAGCTCGAGGTCGACGGCGAGCTCCGCACCTTCCGGCATCGGCTCGACTCGGGCGACGCGGTCGTGATGGCCGGGCCGGCGCGGCTCGGAGAACACCGGGTCACCGACGTCCGAGTCGAGGCCCAGGCCGATCTGTTCGGCCCCGCCGGCTACAATCCAATTCGCGCGGCCGCTGGCACGCGCCTGTCCTTTACCCTGCGCCGCACCGGATACACGAAATGACCGACCAGACCGACTCCCCCCGCAAGTACCAGCGCGAGGCCTCCTCGCCGCACGACGACGCGACGCTGCGCAAGCGCAACGCCCACCTCGAGCGCGAGCTCGCGATCACCCGCCGCTACCTGCACAAGGTCCAGCGGGAGCAGGGGCTCGAGCTCTCGAAGTTCTACGGCATGCCCCGCTTCGGCAAGCTGCGCTACCGGCCGATCATCCTCGGCTACGCGCCGAGCGCGGGGGCCAGGAGCGGCCTTCCGTTCGACGACGAGTTCGGCGACGCGATGACCGAGGTGTTCGGCCTGATCGGCTACCAGCACCTCCTCTGCAATTTCAAGGTGCGCAACGTGTTCCTCTACCCGGCCTCGGACACGCTCCACAAGGACCGGGGCCCGGAGCAGCTCGCCCGCGCCATGGCGAACCACGCGGCGCACCGGCTCTTCGATGGCCGGGTCGTGATCGTCGTCGGGCAGGACGCCCGCCGCGCCGCCGGCATCGTCTGCGAGCCCGACTACATCGGCCCGGTCGCTGCGCCTGCGGTCGTCGGCGCGGTGCTGGTGCTGACGATCCCCGACATCGGGCACCCGCGGCAGTGGACCCGGGAGCGCAAGGAGACCCTGTGGTCGTGCCTCGCCTTCGCCATGGCGGCGAGCCGGCTCCCCTGCGCCGAGCCGATCGCGGAGGCGGCCGACCTGCAGGCGGGGCGTCCGTCGCCGGCGTGGGCCTCGCTCACCTCGCAGCGCTGGCCATCGGCGGGCGCGTGCGAGCGCGGGGTCGACCTGTGGATCCACCTGATCGCGGCGGGGCTGGCGGCGCCGCCGAACCTCACCCGGGGCGCCTGGCTCCCCGGAGCTGGCGGGAGCTACATGCTCCACGCGACGGGGGGCATGGCCCAGCTCTCGGGGACGTCGGCGGAGGGCAAGCTGACGATCTACGAGTACCGGGGCGCGTCGATGCGGGGCGTCTTCGCCAGCGCGGGGAAGCGAGGGGACCTGCGGCGGCAGGCGGAGGACTTCATGTTCGGCCGGGCCGGGTGGGACTTCCCTTTCCGCGCGCTCGACGAGCGGCTTGAAGCGACGCGAGCGTGACGTTACCGCGAGCTTGACAACGCGGGTCGGGGACCGATGATGCAGGCGATGTCAGCACGCGTCTCCTTCAAAGTCTCCGACGAGGTCCGCGAGGTCCTTGCGCGCAGCACGATCACCCCGACCTCGGTCAAGCTCCCGGACGGCCAGCTCGAGCGCAAGCTCTACGAGAGCGTGAACAAGGTGCTCGCCGCGGCCGGCGGGAAGTGGGACCGCAAGAGCGGGACCCACAAGTTCGCGAGCGACCCGCGGGAGGCGATGGGCCTCGCGGTCGAGAAGGGCGAGGCCGTGAACACGAGGACGCTGCTGCAGTCGTTCTACACCCCGCCTCCGCTGGCCGGTCGCGTGGTGAAGTCGGTCAAGCTCAAGCACGGCATGCGCGTGCTCGAGCCATCGGCCGGCGGTGGCGCGCTGATCGTCGCCGCTGCCGGCGTCGCCGCGGTCGACATCGACGCCTACGACATTGACCCCCTCGTGATCGCCCGCCTGGACGCGGTCCGGCCGGCGGTGGTCGATGCCGGCGGCACGCTGCTCGTGAAGGTCCAGGACTTCCTCACGGTCAAGCCGGACCCGATCTACGACGCGGTGATCATGAACCCGCCCTTCGCTGGCGGGCAGGACGTCGCGCACGTAACCCACGCGATCGGCTTCCTCGAGCCCGGCGGAGCGCTCGCGGCGATCATGTGGCCCGGCTGGCGGACCGCGCAGACGAAGGCCGCGGTGGCCTTCCGCGCGCTGCTGGAGACCATGGCGGAGCACAAAGTCGAGGACATCCCGGCGGGGACCTTCGAGCACACCGACGTCGCCACGGTCCTGCTCACGCTGCGCAAGGGGTCGTGATGGCCGAGCAACCCGGAGAACTGGCCGTCGTTCTGTACGTCGAGGACGACGGCGCCTGGCGCCCGTCGCAGGTGTTCACGCGCCGCTGGATTCGCTTCGTGGACGGATCGGATGGCTGGTCCTACGACCTGTTCGACGGGTCATGGTGCCGCCGAGACCAGCGCCTGCACCTGTACAAGAGCGGCGGCGGCGATCCGTACGTCAACGGCTTCGTGGACCCTGGGATCCATGGCCGCCTATGGATGCTCGACGGCGAGAGCGTCCACGATGGCGGCAAGTCGCATCCACGGCGCAAAGGTCCGATGGGATCGCGCCGGGCGCCCGCGCTGACGGACGCCGACCTGCTGGCGATGGGCATCGAGCGCACGTACGAGCACCCGGGCGACCTCTTCGCCGATGCATCGGACGAGCCGACGACCTACTGCGAGGCCTGCGACGACGAGATCCCGCGCCACGCCGAGCCCTGCGAGCACCTGTGCACGTGCGACCACTGCGGCGCCACCTACAAGTCCGAGGGCGACGAGGAGGACCGCTGCCCCGACTGCAACACGAGCCAGCTCGAGTGCGAGGAATGCGGCGAGTGCGGCGGAGAGACGTGCATCTCCTGCGGTCGCAACCTCTGCGGCCCCTGCTGGCCTGAGCACGCGGACGAGGTCGGCGAGCCATGCGAGCGCGGGCGCCCCAACTGGAAGGAGCCGGAATGAAGCCGATCGACCACGAACAGCGCCTAGTAAACGCGAAGGCCGCCGCGCAGGCGATGGTGGACGACGTGGCCGACACGGCCCGCGCCGCCGAGCGGGCCCGGTGCGTGAAGGTCCTGCTCGGCCAGGCCGGGGCCTTCCACGAGGACGACGTCGAGCGCGCCATCTTCTGTCAGGCCGCGCGGCTGATCGAGGCCCCGTGACCCTCTCGCTGTTCGGCGAGCAGACGGGCCGCACAGACAGCCCCGCCGAGCTCGCGGAGAAGCAGGTCGACTACACGCCGATCCCGGTCTGCGTGCAGGTCCTGCTCGCGCTCGGGGGCTACGTCACCCTGCGCCCCCGCTGCCTGGACCCTGCCGCGGGCTCCGGCGCCTGGTGCCGCTCGATGCGGGCGGTGTACCCCGGCTGCTACATCGTCGCGGTCGAGCCGCGGGAGAGCGAGCGCGCGAACCTCGAGGCCGCCGCCGACGAGGTGTTCATCGGCACCTTCGAGGAATACCTCGCCACGAGCCCGGAGCCGTTCGACCTCATCGCCGGCAACCCGCCGTTCGCGGCCGCGTTCTCGGAGTGCTTCTGGCCGGGCCTCATCCTCCGCGCCGGCCTGCTCAAGCCCGGCGGCACCCTGAGCTTCTACGGCCTCTCGCAGTGGGGGCAGAGCGCGGACGGCTCCGCGCGCCTGCGGGTCTGGTCCCCGAGCGTCCAGTACCGCGTCGGCGGGCGGGTCGAGCACCGCGGCAAGGGGGCGCAGACGTGGGCCAAGATCCCGAAGGACAAGCTGGTCCCCGGCGGCCCGACGCACGAGCTGCGCGACAACGGCGGCGACTCGCGCGAATACTGTCACTGGGTCTGGCACGAGGACGACCGGCCCAACACGTTGAACATGCGGCGACCGAGCTGGACGACCGACCAGTTGCTCGAAATGCCGATCGACTTCCGCCGATGGGACCCGAAGTCGGTCCCTGGCACGTACCCCGTTGAACCAGCGCTCGTGGAATTGATCCGCGAGCGCTACCTGTAGAGATCGAGCCGCCCGCGTGCGGGCACCAAGGACTGCAATGACGACCGACCGAAACGACTTCGCCGACCACACTTTCAGCACCCTCCCACCTGGCTATCGCGGCTGGGCCTTGCCCTGCAAGGATGACCCGGCCGCGGTCTGGGTCTGGCTCTCGCCCGAGGAGATGACGGGCCTCACCCCCGAGGAGGCTGCCCACAAGGCAGAGTTCACTCTCGGCGACGATCGGATCTTCATGGCGCAGCACCGGGCGTGCAAGGACGCGTGGAAGCACTACGAGGCCGCGAAGCCCCGCGCGCCCGCTGGGTCGATCGCCACCCGCCTGCGCGCCGCCGCGGACGACCTCACCTTTTCCGGCCGCCCCGACCCGCACGACGATAAGGCGCTGCTGCGCGAGGCGGCCGCGGTACTCGACAGCCCCGACCTGCGCCTGCTCAAGGACGCGAACGCCGAGTGGCAGGAGTTCGGCCAGTGGCTCGTGACGACCTTCCAGCCCGGCGCCGTCGAGCCGGCTGCGGTCCTCTGCCCCGGCGGTGAGTACGAGAGCGGCGCGGCGTTCTGTCGCCGGGTGCTGCAGATGGCGCTCGAGCGTGGGGCGTTTCATTGGGCCAGCCCCACGCCGCTCTGGCACGAGCGGCAGGACGGCAAGCGCCCCGACAAGTCGGGCGGCCTCGCCGAGAACCTGGACGCCTGCGCGGTCGCTGTGCAGGCGCTGGCGATCCGCGAGGATGGGAAGATCGACCCGGAGACGATCGTCGGGACCGTGCGCACCCTGCAGCCGCTACTCGGCTATGCCCGCATCGCGGCGCGCCTGCTGGCGGGTCGTGGCGACGTCCAGCTTGACGATCCGCTTGGGGACCTCGTCGACCGCTTCGGCGCGGCGCTGCTCGCCAAGCTCCGCAAGGCGGCCGACGAGCGCGGCTTGCACGACCACCCGTGGCTCAAGGACGACTGGCACGAAGACCTCGTGAAGCAGATGTACGAGCACGCTCACAAGGGCGACCCGCGCGACGTGGCGGCCTACTGCGCCTTTGCGTGGCATCACGGCTGGTCGCTCAAACTGCGGCCGGACGGTTTCCAGGACCTCGTGCGCGCCGAGTCGCTGGCGCTGTCCACATACGTCGCCGAGACCTTCCGCGAGGGCGCTGTCGACGAGGCCAGCGTCGCCGAGTTGGACCTCCGGGTGCCGCTCGCTACCACCGTCCTGCGCCTGCTCAAGCTCGCGGCCTCCCGCGGGGCCTTCGCCCCCGGCCAGCACATCCAGACCGAGCAGGGGTCGATGCTGCTCATGCAGGGCGAGGTCATCGACGCCGAGTTCGCCGACTTCGAGGAGGTCGAGATCGCGGCCAAGGACATCTGCGCTGGTGACCGCTGGATCGATGCGGAGGGCACCCGCTGGCACATCAGCGACACCTGGAAGACCGAACGCGGCAATTGGGCGGCGAACGCCAGGGAGGTCAAGGACGACGTGTTCGGGCCGGCTGCGCGCGAGTGCATCGCAGAGTGGAAGCCGGAAGATCTCGTGACGGTGGAGCGCGAGCCTGTCCGCGAGGACACGTCGCCGGACACCGACCCGAGCCCCACAGGCCAAGCTCGCCGCGCCCTACAGCGCCTCGGGCCGACCGTCGCGGGCGTCGGCGGCTCGATCAAGCTCGCCGCCGC
>Ga0209354_10000682_pt1 | contig 15635 bp, 23 predicted proteins | sample LauGreSpBDMM15DD_2_FD_187562 | JGI IMG/M metagenome (GOLD analysis project Ga0209354, IMG submission 187562) | Freshwater lake microbial communities from Lake Michigan, USA - Sp13.BD.MM15.DD (SPAdes) (version 2) | ecosystem: Environmental > Aquatic > Freshwater > Lake | place: Lake Michigan...
TAAACATATAAAAGCTACAAGTTGATATATAGTTTCAGGAAATATAGTATGACTTGCAAAAACTAAGGTTAATAAAGAAGCTGCAAATAAAATATGTATTGCACCTAAAATATATCCTAAAATTTCACCTTCATTTGTTAACCATTGAAAAAAAAATGTTATAAACCATGTTAAAAAAATATGTATTTGTTGAATAATATAATCTTTATATAACATTTACTAATTACTTAGGTCTTGATTCATTAAAAGTATACGTAACATCTTCTGAAACTTTGAAGTAAGTCAAATTTTGGTTCAGAAGTTGTTTATCACAAAATTTCTTATTAGTATTCCAAATTTTAATGATGTGAAATTGTCCTTTAGGAGAAATTGAAATACCAGCAAGAGTTTCTTTATTTTGATTAAGAAGTTCATTAGAAATACAATGAACCATCAAATCAATAAATGAAGTATGTGCTTGTTGAGCATCAATCTTTTTAGACCATGTTCCTCCTTTTTCCATTTGTGGTGCATCCCATTGTGGGAGACAATCATTTTTCATAAAGAAGAACATTCCACATTCCCATGCTTCTTTAGGAATTGTATCAATAACTGTCCAGAATTGTTTAACAGTTGTAAAATCAGCTATTTTAATATAACTTTCAATTGAATAATCTTTTACTTCCGGATCGTGATACCACAAAATCCATTTCGAGAATTCCATTTCTTTTTATTTCACTGCTATTCTTAAAACGAATTCGTTTTCATATTAGTAGCATGAATAAAAAAATGGAAATGACTAATGCGCTAATTTACTCAATGAGATTCGTAGAAAAACTTGTATTACCAAAACTTATTATGGATAATATTTCTAAGCTTCGTCTAGTTCCTGCAGCTTATAGACCTTCTCGTCCTCAAAAGAAAATATCTAAACAATCTGAAGATAATTGGAGAACTAAAATTCTCGTGGATATGGTTCGCCGTGTTCGTGAAACTGATGATCCACAATATGATGAAATATTTATGATTCTAAATAAAATTGCTCAACCTACAATGCAAAAACTTTCTAATGAAGCTCTCCAAATTTTGAAATCACGTGATCAAGAATTCAGATTGAGAATTACTACCTTGCTGTTTGATAAAGCTATTAAAGGTTCAGCTTATGCTGGTTTGATGGCAGATCTTGCTTTTATTCTAAATAACACAATCCCAGAAGTTTCTGAAGATTTGGAAACACATGTTCAAATGTTTACTTCTTTGTATGACATGTCTGAAACCTTGCTGTTTCCTAAAGTTGAAGATCCTGAATTTGAAAATAAGGTTGTTTTGTGGTCAAAGCAAAAAGATGTCAGAAGAGGTTATGCAAGATTTCTGACTCATCTCTTTACTCGTGGTCTTGTAACTGGACGCGCACTTCAAGAATCAATGCAAAAAGTTATTGAAGATTTGCAAAATACTATTGTAGAAGTTAAATCTGGTCAATCAGAAGAAAATACTACACAATTTGCAGACTTTCTATTTGAAATTGCAAAACTTCTAAAACCTCAAGCTATTGAATTGCGTGGTCTTATTTCTACAAAACTAGATGAAATTCTGAAAAGACCTCGTGATTCAGTTCCATCTCTAAACATGAGATCAAGATTTAAATTGGAAGATGCAGTAAAATGCGTTCAGAAAGTTTAAAATTTGTATATGAAAAATATAAATGTCCGTTCCATCTGCTAACGTTCTTCTAAGAGCAGCACAAGTTAGTATTGATGAAGACAAACCAATTTACTTAGATTATTACCGTGATTCAGTAGAAAAGAAATGTTGTATTGGTGTTCAAGGAGCTACTAAATATTTAGTTAAAGGAACTGATGAATATACTTCAACTATTCAAACCGTTTTTAAATGTGAAAGTTGTTATGTAGTAATGACTGAAAATTCTTTATATATTGTTGATGCAGGTATTGCAATTAAACGCGTATTAGAACCTAAAGATGAAACTCCTAAATAAATAATGGAATTCCCACCACCTCATTATGTTTTATTTGAACCTTTGAATGATAGAGAAACTATACGTTTATGGCAAGAGTATAAAGAATCTCACCCAAATTGTGAATATGAAGAAGTAGATGCTTCTGTTTTATTTTCAGTTGAAACTTTTGCTCCATGGTTTGATATGTGGATTGCTCGTATACCTAAAAATCATGCTAGATTAAGAATTCTTATGATTTGGCATTCAGAATTTTTGACTTTTGCATGCCAACAAATGTTGAGAAGACAATTAGAACAACGTTCTTTTAAAAATAGAGTATGGTTTCATATTGAAGATCCAACTTCTTTACAACAAGCAATATTAAGTCGATGTATTACAAAACGGATGCCCATTTTTATACACCAACCTAAATATAATAATGAAAGTATTCACTGATGGTGCTTGTAAGTCCAATGGCAAATCAGGTGCATCAGCTTCTTATGCAGGATGGTTTCCAGATAATAAAGAATGGTCATTTGCTACAAAAATGCCACCTGAAGAATCACAAACTAATCAACGTGCAGAATTAAAAGCTATTCATGATTCTGTAAAAATTGTATATGAAAAATTAGGAGAAGCTACTTCATTAGAAATTTATACAGATTCACAATATTCTAAAAATTGTTTGACTACATGGCTACCATCGTGGATAAAAAAGAATTGGAAAACTACTGAAGGAGGTGATGTAAAACATCGTGATTTAATTGAACCCCTACATGAAATGCTTTCTAATTTGAAAGAGTGGAAAATCATACATGTAAAAGCTCATACTGGACAAAAAGATTATAATTCAATACACAATGCAATTGTAGATAAGATGGCAACAGAAGTTCTTACTGGAATTCAGGAAGAAACAAAGGTTGACAGAAATGAAGATGTTCTACCTGGGCTATCATTATCTTTAATGGGTCCTCCTTTAGAACACAATAAAATTATTGAATGGTGTATGGAAAACTTTGATAAGTTGGATAAGACATCTTTGAAAATCGGACTTTTCTCTGCTTTTCAAAAAACAATGAAAAAAAATGGATATATATTAGAACAACAAAATATCAATAAAACTAAGTTTGTAAGACTTACACGGAATTTAATTCAAGATTCTAAAGTAATACAATGAAAAAAGTATATGTATTTACATCAACAACATGCGCACCATGCGAACAAATTAAACCTGCTCTAAAGGAATTACAAGAAGATTTTCCTTTAGAATGGATATTTGTTAATTTAGATTCACCTGAAGCAAAATTATATGATGTTCAAAAAGTTCCTACAATGGTTGTTGTTGGAGAAGAAATAAAAAAACATTCAGGAACTAATATTATTGGTTATTATAAAATTCTAACTACTTAGAAATTGAATCAGTAACTAATTGACCATTTTTATACAATTCTGCAACAAATGTTTGTTCACCTTCTTGAGGAACTCCTGATTGTTGAGGTCCATTTTGACCAGAAGAAAGACTTGAATTATTTACACATTGTCCTTTTCTATCATCCCATTTAGCTAATGCTCCGCATCTCATTGGTGGACTTCCACACGTTACTCCATCACTACTTTTTGAAGTTCCAGGATTACACCAACACTGACCAGTATCAGTATCAAAATATTTACCTTCTGGACATGTTATTCCTGAACCTGGTGTTACAGGAACAGGAGCTCCAGGAATAGGAAATCCAGGAATACGTAAATTAGCTAAAGGATCTAAACTTCTAAAAATTCCTGAAATTAATCCATATACACTTCCTGAAATTATTAATCCTAATAAAGTAGTTTGTATAAGAACAGTTGATGATGGACCAAAAGGAAGAAATGGTAATGGGTAATATAAACTAGAACAATTTCCTAAAATAAATTGAAACAATGAAGCAGAATAAGCAAATAACATATATGCAAGGATAACCGTTTGATTAGGTGTTCCTATTGCCCACCAAATATAATAAAATGCAATAATTGTTGTTGATAATACTGAACCAGGAAATACAGGATTTTCAAGAAATTCTAATCCTGGTAATGAACACCAATATGTAGCTGTATTTGTTTCTGCTCCACTACTTGCAAATAAAGGAAATGTTGTAGAACCAAATAATAAAAATCCTAAACGTAATAATATTAATGAAAAGAATGCACTTAACGTAGGAATTGAAGCTCTTACTTCTGTCTTAATAATATCTGCAACAATACCAAATCCAAATAAAGAAATTGGAACAATATTAAAAATTACATTAATTACTGTTTTCATCATAACTACAAAAATATTTCCACCTGTTTCTGCTCTAGGATACCATATTGATGAAGTAAAAAATACAAGACCACCAATAACTAGAAGAGACATTAAAACTGTAAATGCAATCCATCCACTATCCATTTATTCTATGGATAAGTTTTGTTTGTAATTAAAACAAATGAGCTTATTCTCATCTCAGACTACATGGCCACCACAATGTTTATCCGCAAATCAAAGCCCTATCAATTTATCTCAAAGTTCAGCTAAACCTTGTGAAGTAACTTGTGATCTAGTTATGGATGATGGATATATTAGTCAAGCTACAGTTAGTATATCAGATGAAGGTATGATTTTAACAAATACTTCTGGATTAGGTTCATGCAAATTTAGAGGTGAATCATATGTATGTCAAGCTTTAGTTGTAAATCATCCTTCTCATCATACATTAGAAGGTGTTCAAGCTGATGGTGAAGTTACAGCAATATTTAAAAAACCAACTGGTGAATTATTATGTGTTTCTTCATTATTTAGAGCAAATCCTTCACAAACTTCATCATATACATTTTTTAAACAATTTGTTCCTTATGGATTACCTACAGGTGATACACCAATTAAATTACAAGACTGGAGTTTATCTATGATGGTTCCACCTACATCACCTTACTATACTTATAATGGTTCAACTGTAGTTCCACCATGTTCACCATGTGAATGGGTAGTATTTAAAACTATGATTAATATAGATGTTGGTGATTTTGCATATTTAGTTAGAAATGCTGAAGCTGGATCAAGAAGTTTAACTGCACAAGGTTCACGAGATGTTTTTTTTAATGATACTCAAAATCTTTCAGGAGTTATGCCAAATGATGGAAAAATGTATTTGCGTCTGAAACCTACTGGAGGCACATCAATGCCTTCAGTAAGTGCAGGTGGTTCACGCGTAGATTTAAAAAGTAAACAAGTAGAAGATGAAACAAAACCAACAACTTTATTAGGAAAAGGAAAAAAAGCTTTAGGAAAACATATAGATTCTAATGGAGGTTATGTAGGAACTGTGGAATTTTGGTTTATGCTTGTAGCAATTGCAGCAGGATGTTATTATGGATATAATACTGCTAAATCATCTCCATTCAGCACAGAATTTATTAGACCTGCTTCTTCATGGACTCGTGATACTTTAGGAGATTTATGGGAATTTTTATTACGTCTTCCAGGAATTATTTACAATTGGACTATTGGATGGTTTACATTCTTAACAAGACCTAGAACTAGACCACTTCCAAGTGTTCCTGAACTACCTATTCCTTCCACATAGTTTCTGATTCTTCTACAATTTCTACAACTTGTTCTTCTTCAGAAGATAGTTCTTCACGTTCAAGACGTTGAATTCTCTTAATCTCTTTTCGTTGATTATATTTTGAATTCTTACGACGTTTTGCAGCATATGGATCAGTCCAATCACCTTTTACTTCAGGTTCAATCTGTGTGGCAGTAATAATTTGTGGACGTTTTTTAGGAAGAATGTTAAACTTATTATCATAATCCATTTCTGCCTTTTCTGCTTCCATACGCCGATGTCTTCGACTATTCATTTCTTCTTCAACTTTCAATGAAATATCTAGATCATCTTTCTGCTTTTTCCATTGTTCAGCTTTTTCAATAAATGAATGATCAGATTTCTTATAAAATGTTGCACACAAATGTGGAAATACATTATCTGGTTTTTGAGCTACAAGTTCCATTTGCTCATTTAGTTTTTGATCAGCTGTTTTAACCATTCTGTTGCGCATAGAAGGGGGCACGTAAGACATCTCTTTATTTATTAGGATGATCGTTGTTTTAAAATGGAATTTACATTTTGAACTCATAATTATACAAAATACAAATATGGTTCTTGGAATTGTTATTAGTTCAAATGGTTTGTTAAGTCAAGTTAATATTAAAAGTGATGATGTATTAGCATGGATTCGTAAAAAGTATAAGAATCCTCTATATCAATTTCAAGGCAATATTAGTCATCCTTTGAATGAAACACATATTTCTATCTTTGCCTGTATATCTGAAAATGAAGATGATGCAAATCAACACATGCTTCCATCACCTTTGGATGAAGAAACATTTTCTGGAAATATTGTTGCACTTCTAAGTCAATCTGAACAAGATGATTATCAAAAAGACGCTTCTTCATATATGGATTTGACAGTTGAAGATTATGAATCTCTATATCATGAATGGACATTTAATGAATCTGATGAAGAAGAGGAAGAAGAAGAAGAAGAAATTGAAGAAGTTATTCGTCCTGTAAGTTCTAAACCTATAATTGTAAAAACTAAAAATGTATTTGTTGAATGTCCTATACGTGATAAAGTTATTCAAAATTTTCAAGAATTGTTAGATCAACCTAGAGAAGTAGAAGAAGAACTTTTGAAATATGTAGTTGAACTATGTAAGAATTCTTGTATTGATGTAGATTGGTCTAATAAAATATTTTGGAATACTTATAGAAGTAAGGCAATTTCAATTTATGAAAATTTAAAAACTGATTGGGCTTCTAAACTAAATTCTAATGAACTTTCAGCAAAAACATTTGTTAATATGTCTGCTGAAGAAATGTCTCCACATCTGTGGAAAGATTCAATTAATAAAATGATGGAAGCTGAAATTAAATTGTATTCTAAATCTTCTAGTGCTTCTTTATATCTATTTTGTTCAAGATGTAAAAAGAAATCTAAATGTGATTATTATCAAATGCAAACTCGTTCTGCTGATGAACCTATGACAACATTTGTTACTTGTTTGGAATGTGGAAAACCATGGAAGTTTTAATTCATTCGAATAGTTATTCCAGATTGTGCATCTTCCATAGGCGTATCTAACGGCGTATCTACACGAGTAGAACCTCTATAAATTTTTATTTTATGTAATCCATTTGTTTCAACTGGTAAGGCAATATCTTCATCTGAATGTCCTTTAAATTTTTTATTAAATTCAGCAATAATTTCTTCAGGACACATAGGTGTAGTTTCTGCCATACGTTCCATTGTTTCACGAATATTTACTAAGAAAGGTTCAGGTAACATACGTTCATCTCTTGGTAAGGAAAGTTCAATACTAATTTTTGATGAAAGTTTAGAATAATTTAGATGTGCTATACGATGAGCTTCTGTTCTCTTAGCAAAAGCAAAAAATCCTCCTAACGTATTTAAAATTCCAACACCAATAGATACTAGACCAATAGCTATAGAAGATGCTGGTCCACCACCAAATAATGTTGCTGAACCTACAGATGCAGTTCCTGCTAAGGTAGATAATACAATAACTGGAACTTGAACATACGTATTATATTTTGACGTAGCAGCTTCAGCACGAATATGTAACCATGCTAATCCTCTACATCTTTCGCCTTCTTGAGCTAAGATATCTTCTAATTGTGTAGACCATTCAATAACTTTAAAATCATCTTGTTTTACTGACATTTATATTTTAAGTATATAAAGTAATGGCTTGGAATTTAGAAGAAAATACAGATAATCCTGAAGAATTAAAAATATATAAATATGTCTTAAAACAATCAAAGAATCCTAAATTTGCAAAAATAGTAACAAGATTTTTAAACGTATATGAATATATAAAATTAAACAAATTCGAATCAGCTAAAGATTTACAAGCAAATATTCTTTCGAATGATAAACCTTTATTTACTGATGAAGAAGCTGAAAAAATATTTGAAATGTCTGTAATGCGTGGCGGTGAATCTAAATATCCAGTATTAAATAATGTGTTTAGACAATTTTTAGGATGGATTTATCAATGGCAACCAGATGTATTAAAAGATTTTACAGATAATATTACAGATTTAAAAGAAAATCTCCAAATTTTTAAACATATTCGTGAAGATTATGAACTCGGGGAAATATATGGAATTGTTTTAGATTCAATTACTGAAATTATCCCTATGAATGTTACCATTATTGAAAATATAGCTAATGAATTACCAGTAGTAGGTCCTGCTAGTGGATTAATAGCTACAATGATTTCATCTGTTTTAATCGTATTCAATAATATGTTACATTTTGCTGAAGGAGATGATGGAGCTATTATTGTTGATTCTTTTTTAATGATTCCATTTATAGGAACATCCTTACATTCTGCAGCTGTTTCTGCAGAAAAACAACTTGGAAAGATATCTGAAAAACGTCAAAAATTAATTGATACTGTTCGAAGATCATTTGGTGAAGAAGAAGGTGAATTAATTGCTCAATACATTCCCGATTTAGATAATTTAGATTCTTATCAAGTTCCTACTATAGAAGGATTACAAACTAGTGCATTATCCCTAGCAGACAAAAGAGGATTACCAACTAGTATAGATGCAGTAAAAGATATGGCCGGACAACATATTCAAGGATTAGCTCAGCAACGAGGATTACCAACTAGTATAGATGCAGTAAAAGATATGGCCGGACAACATCTTCAAGGATTAGCTCAGCAACGAGGAGCAAAGAGACTTACAAGTTCACGTCCTCATAAAAAGAAATGGGGGACGCTGAAGAAATTAAAGCAATAATTAAAGAATGGATTGGTCTTGATGATCAAAATCGTGAACTTCAAAAACAACAGAAATTTCTACGTGAACAAAAAATTCTTCTTTCACAAAAAATCTTAGAATTTATGAGAGAAAATCAAGTTGATAATTTTAATTTGGAAGGTGGTTCATCAGGAACTATTGCAAGAACTATTCGTCAATCTAAACCTCCACTCAAAAGACAAATTGTTAGAACACAGTTGCTTCTACAATTTGCTGATCAACCTCAACGTGTAGCTGAAGTTTTGCGTGCTATTGAAGGTATTGCTGAAGGTGCTGAAGATATGTCAGTTGGTGGAACACAAAAAGAACTACTTTCTCGTCGTCTTCCAAGAACACCTAAAACTAGTCTTACTATTACGTAAATTTAAGAACGTAGTTTTTCCAAAGCTTCTTTAGCAGCTAATTGTTCAGCTTGTTTTTTAGTTACAGCAAAACCTTTACCAATTTCTTTATCTTGTCCTAAAGCAATCATCGTATAACCGTTTATAGATGAAATCATCTTATAAACGGGTGTATATTTCAAGAAAGTTTGACAATACTTTTGTAATTGATCTTTAAAATTAGTATCATTTTGAAGAATTAAAGGTATATCAATATATGTTTCTATTAAAGAAACAACAAATTTATATACTGTAGGAAAGTTATTTTGTGAATCTGTCCACAAAGCACCAATAAATGCTTCTAAGATATCACCTAATTTTTTTATATTCGTTCTTCCTGCACAAACATCTTCATTATGTCTAGAAATTATATAGAATTTATCCAAACCAATTTTTTGAGTTAATACACCAAGCATTGAATTACATACAATTTCTTTACGTAGATTTGTTAGAAATCCTTCTTGTTGTTGTGGAAATCGTTTAGATAAATATGTTGCTGTAATAGCACCTAAAATAGAATCACCAAGATGTTCTAATCTTTCATAAGATTCAGGAAATAATCCTAAACAATCTTGAGGTTTTTCTGAAAGAGTAGTTTTATCTCCAAATGGTGTTATATATTCTGAACGTGCTACATATGATGAATGTATCATTGCATTTTGAAATAGTTCAAGATTTTTAATAGTATATTCAACATTATGACTATTTAAAATACGTAAAATATCTTTTTCTTTAAACTGAATATTTTTAGGATTAAAAGGGTTATATTCCATTTAGTTTGTATTAAAAAATAATTAATGTATAAGTCCGTTTTTTAACGTAGTTCAAGTTTGATTTCACGAGTTTGTGAATCTGCATGAATAATTTCATAAACGTATCTAATAAGATTGTCAGGATTCTTTTCAGTTGGTGTATTCCAAAATTCACGGACTAAGTCTCTGAATTTTGATTTAGGAAGTGACCAACCCTTAGAATATTGTCTTATAATTCGAAGTGATTGTCCATTTGGAAGAGATAGTTGATTAACTGCAGCATATTCTGCCTTAGTAATAATTTCTTTAATTGATGCTTCAACTCTACCCTTACTTTCATTAAGTTCATAACGTCTACCATTCAGATCATCAAGTTCTGCTTGATGTTCTGCTAGTTGAGTAGTTAGTAGACGTAGATTGGCTTTATCATCGTTATTCATTTTTTTATTGAACTAAAAAAAGAAAAGAAAAATTCCGTTTTAGAGATCATCCCATGTTTCACCAGCAAATATGTCAGGCATACAGCCACCATAATGTGCTAGTTGATTCGGTTGATCTTCTATACAACCTTGACATTTTCGAGGAGGAAGTTCAGCTTCAGGAACGGAATCCATCTTTTTTATTCATAATTAATATTATAAGATTCCATTTTTGCCAATAGTTCTACAATACCTTGTTTAACAATTTCTAAATGTTCAAGAACTTTAATATCACCTGTTGTATTAAATTCTTGAAGTAGTTGTCTAGCTAATACAATACTTCGTTGAAAATTTATGATTGTGTCCATTTTAATGTAAAAAATGTTTTAAAAGATTTCATAAATCCATTTTTCAAGTTAAGACCAACGATGAACAGTTCCTGTATAAGGAGTGTAAATAATTGGATCTTCTTTATTTTTCCCTTTCATGAGAATGGGAAAGATCTTGCTCATAGCAGGATTTACCTTTGAAGGCATAATAAATTGAATTCTATAATCTTGAGGGAAATATGGATCACCACCTTGCATCTTAATATCTTGAAGGACTTTGTATGTTTGGTGGACCATTTTATTGTTTTGATTTAGTAATTAAAAAAGCTAAAAATCCGTTTTTATCAAAAAGAATTTAAATTAAATTCTTTAAGGTAGTATTGCTCAACCTTCGCAATATAACAGTAATGCTCTAAAAGCATTCCCTTAAATTTTTTTCATTCACAGAACAACTGTAAACGTATATGATCTGTTAACCATACAATTTCCTATCTGTAGCCGTGAGTCGCTACAATAATATCGTGTATCCACGTCCATATATATATTCTGTGTCATGTTAACACGCATGCAATTGTTTAAACAGAACTTTTGCGTGTGAATATATATTTTCCTTCTAATGAATATGTCTTTCATTAGGAATATAACAACATACCGTTATATCCTGTAACTATCTAAAATAGTTTCCATATCAGCTTTCACTGCTAAGAAAGTTGTCTTGTATTAATTTAACATAACTCTGGCTACTTCAATTATAAATAATTAGAGAAGATTTAACGCTTTTGTTATGTTAATCTAATACAATTCAACATTCTAGTAACATTTTTCTATAAAAAAACATTCCGTTTTCAATTATAAGGATGTTTGATCAAGCTGAAATAGAAAATCTAAGACATGTTTATAATAAAAAATTTAAAGGTAATATTCAATCTGGTTCAGCTGAACAAGTATGGAATGAACTTCTTAAGAAATTTAGTGCTAAATGTCATTCAGGGAAATCAGAATGTATTATTGCACATATGATTGGAAGACCAAAAGCACCAAGTTCATGGATAAATAAACCTACAGATTGGTTATCAGATCAAGATATTAATGCTGTAGAACGGGAATTTGAACTTTTATTCAAAGATTATAAATTTTTAGGATGTATTAGTATAGATTTTGATTTAAAAACTCCTGAAGGAAAATGTATTGTTGATGCATTATGTTCTACAAAACTACGTGATTTATATAAAAAAGGAAAAACTAAGATTGGTATTGTATTTAATACAGATGTTCATACTGGACCAGGTGAACATTGGATGGCTTTATATTGTGACATTAGTCCAAATATAGATCCACGTATAACATATTTTGATTCATATGCAAAAAAACCTGAAAAGGAAATTCAACGATTAATGTTGAGATGGAAAACTGAATGGGATTCTACAAAATTACATGATAAAGAAATGGAAACAACATATAATACTACTAGACATCAATTTAAAGATTCTGAATGTGGAATGTATTCTTTATTTTTCCACTATTGTTGCTTAAATAATATTTCAATGGATGAAAAAATTCCTGATGATGTAATGAATTCTTTTCGTAATGTTCTTTTTACAACTAAATGATAAATGGACGAAGGACAAATTATGGGTTATGTTGGTGTAGGTATACTTTCTGTTACTCTTGTTGCAGCAATTGTTTATTACATGATGTCATCAAGTCCATCTGATGCAGTTCAACGTGCTAAAAATAATAATGCAACTTATGAAAAGGTTTTAGCTTTAGCGCCTCTAGGATCAGAACCGTATAAATTATGTGATTATTATGTAGCTTCATCTTCATATACAGTATTTCCAGGTTCTTCAACAACTGATTATATTTCGGATGACATTATTCCTTTAGTAATAAAATCAGGTGCACGTGTAATTGAATTAGATGTTTATGATGGAGATGTTCCATCAGTTGGATTAAAGAATCAAACAATTGGTTATGATTATGCTAATAATTCTATCCCTTTAGAAAAATGTTGTGTTGCTATAGGAAATTCAGCATTTTCAGGAGTTCTTTCTAGTGATCCATTTATTTTAAGTTTAATGTTTCATACTGAAAATAATAATACCTTGAATGCATCTTCACAAATTATTAAAGATACCTTAGGTAGATTTTTATTAGGACCTGAATATGCTTTTCATCGTAAAAATTTAGCACAAGAACCTATTGAAAATTTAAAAGGTAAACTTATTATTGTTTCAGGTGGTGCAATGAAACATACTAAAATGCATGAATTAGTTAATTTATCATGGTCTACAAGTGATTTAAGAAGATTAACGTATATGCAAGCTTCACAACCTTATGATCATGATGAATTAATAGAATCAAATAAAAAATCTATTTGTATGGTTGTTCCTGATCCTGATCCTGATTTAAAAAATAATAATCCTGTAGTTGTTTCAGGGTATGGATGTCAATGGAATTTGATGAATTATGGTTCATTAGATTCAATGATGGAATTAAATATAGAAAAATTTCAACAAGGTAGTTTTGTATTAAAACCCGAACATTTACGTTTTAAACCCGTAGAAGCAAAAGTTCCTGTACTTCCTGATCCTGCAACACATTCATTTCAACCTATGATGCATACATCTCCAATCTATGATATGAATCCAAAAACAGGAGATAAATCCATAGTTATTTAATTTCCTCGCGTTCATAATAAAATGGCAAATAAATGGATGACTCATGTTAAAAAAACTATGAAAAAAATGTCTTCTCAAAAGAAATCTATGGGTAAAGGTTGGTTTAAACATGTATTAAAAGCTGCAAAATCTTCTTATCACAAAAAAGGCGGAGCAGATGAAAAAGCCCCAGAATCTTCCAGTGATTCTGCTAGTGATGAAGGACCTGCCAAGGCATCTGTAGATGAAGCTATGGGTGGTCGCCGTCGCAGAACTCGTCGTCACCGTAGACGTCACCACTAAAAAGAAAAGAGTATTTGGTATAAGATAAAATGGGAGGAGGTTTATTACAGCTTGTAGCATATGGAGCCCAAGACGCATATTTAACTGGGAATCCCCAGATTACGTTTTGGAAAGGATTGTATAAACGCCATACCAATTTTGCTATGGAGCCATTTCGTGTAAATTTTTCAGGACAAGCACAATGGGGAACTAAACAGACCGCTATTATAGGTCGCCATGCTGATTTATTGTATTCTACTTACCTCCAAGTAGAATTACCTAGATTAAATCAAGGTGCTGGAGTAAATGGCGCTCTTGAAGGAGCTCTTCCATATGCATGGAATAACGAACAGGATTCTTTAGGATTTAATTTAATTGATCGTGTTGAACTAGATATTGGTGGACAAATCATTGATCGTCTATATGGCGAATGGTTATATTTATGGTCTGAATTGAGTAAAAATGCTGATCAAAGAGTTAAATTAATTGGTTTATTATCTGAACCTTGTGATGAAGAAAATGGTCCTTCATTTTTAAAATTTGGAAGAGGTTGCGGTCTTGATGGTCGTCAATTAAAATCTAATATTTTATATATTCCTCTTGAATTCTTTTTTACTAAAAATCCTGGTGCAGCTTTACCCTTAATTTCTTTGCAATATCACGAAGTAAAAATTAATATTTATTGGAATGATGCATCTTTAATTGCAGGAAACTTTAATAATACTAACGTCACCTTAGCAAATGGTGTTAATGTACCTGGTGCAAAAGTTTTACCTGGAATTTCCACAATTCCTCAACCATTAAATGCTGCTATCTATATTGATTATATTTATTTAGATACGGAAGAACGTCGTCGTATGGCACAAGCTTCTCATGAATATTTAATTGAACAAGTGCAATTTAATGAAGAAAAAGGTATTGTAAGTGCTATGAACAGAATTGATTTAACATTCAATCACCCTGTAAAAGAACTTGTATGGGTAGTTCAACCTTCTTTCTATAGAGATTGTAGACTTGCTACTGGATCTGGATATCAACCAAATGGAGCATTAACTGGTACTCAATCAGCTTATAGATTAACTCCATTTACGTATAATATTGATCCTGTATATGAACAATGGATTCAAATTAACGGCCAAGATAGATTAGATCGTCGTTTTGGTGATTACTATTCTAAGGTTCAAGCTTATCAACATCATTCAGGTGTATCACCTGGATTAGGTGTATACACGTATTCTTTTGCGTTGAAACCTGAAGAACATCAACCTTCTGGATCTTGTAACTTTTCTCGTATTGATACTGCTACTATTGTAATGAATATGGCAGGTAATACCGATAGTAATGGTGGTCTTCTTGCTCCTCCTGGAAATTTGGGTGCTCCTGCCTTTGCGTTTAATCCTGATTTTAACAATTGGGATGTTCGTGTATATGCAGTAAACTATAACATTTTACGTGTAATGTCTGGTATGGCCGGTTTAGCGTATTCTAACTAAGTGTTTGTTTAATTTTTTCTAAATATAAAATACCATCCATAAGCTCTTCTTGAGCATGTTGAATCCATTGTAAAAATGTTAGATCATTACGATCTAATGTTTTTCCATATTTTATCTGCCCAATCTCTGCTCGTTTTTGAAAAGCAGAGATTACACTTGAAACTACAGAATCATATTGAGGTTCCATTTTATCTTATAAAATCTTACAATCTTTAAACTTACCATGCCATTACAATATCTTCTAGAGAGCAATGACCATCATCTTTAACTAATTTATTTGCATGTTCCAAATCAGCTTCATAAGTATCTTCAATTTCATGTCCTTCAGGTAAACGAGTTTCATCAATCAAAATATCAACTAAACCAGTTCCACATGGAGGTTTTTGACCAAACATAATGTTTGCTGAAACACCTTTCATAGAATCAAATTCTCCAGATACTGCAGCATCAAATAGAACCTTAGAAGTCATTTCAAATGATGATTTAGTCAAAACACCATTTTCTAGTTT
>Ga0209354_10000685_pt1 | contig 15630 bp, 5 predicted proteins | sample LauGreSpBDMM15DD_2_FD_187562 | JGI IMG/M metagenome (GOLD analysis project Ga0209354, IMG submission 187562) | Freshwater lake microbial communities from Lake Michigan, USA - Sp13.BD.MM15.DD (SPAdes) (version 2) | ecosystem: Environmental > Aquatic > Freshwater > Lake | place: Lake Michigan, USA...
AATATATCTATTATATAATAATGGCAATATCACTTATACAAAAAGTAAAATTAGATGCATCAGGAAATTTAGGTATTGGAGTTTTACATCCCCAACAAAAGCTCCATGTTGCTGGTAATGCTCGTATCCAAGGTGATCTAATTATTGATGGTATAACTCGAATGATTGATACTAGTCTTAATACTACCAATCGTTTAGAAGTTACTAATGATGGTACCGGACCCGCCCTGATTATTAATCAATTAGGTATTCATCCTATTGCTGAATTTAAATATGAAGGAAATACCGTTATGATTATTCAAGATGGTGGTTTTGTTGGTATTAATACTATTAATCCTGTCTCTCAATTAGATGTTTCCGGTACTATTACCACCACTAATATTAACACCACTAATATTAATACTCAAAATTGGTTTATTCAAAATGATGACTATGTTATTCGCAATCAATTACAAATTCACCCTATTCATAAATCCTTTTATATAACATCCGCTGAACAAACTATTTTTGACGTTTCTATGAACGGTCGATACACTACCAATCCTGCTAATACATGTTTTTATATAGAAGGTACAAAATTGGGTTATTATGATTCTAGTATGAATGATTATGATGTTAGTACATCTTATATAGGTAATACAACTACAATATTTACAATTACTCTTAAAAATCCAGTATATTATGGAACTGCTATAGAAATAACAATATATCCACAATTTTTAACAGATGATATTATACGTCAACCAGGTTACGTCTATCAAGCATTTTACCAACATTGGGATGTATCCGGTAATAATACCACCACCCAAACTAATGTAGGTATCGGGACTAATTATGCTACCTATGCATTAGACGTCTCCGGAGGTATAAATTTCACTGATAATCTTTATAAAAATGGTCAACTATATATATCCTCTCAATGGGAAGATGCCTCCAATAACCAAGATTTGTACTTTGATAGAGGAAATGTAGGTATCGGATCATCTACTCCTTTTAAAACTTTAGATGTATCTGGGGGTATTAATTTTACTGATAACCTTTATAAAAATGGTCAACTATATATATCCTCTCAATGGACTGATACTAGTAATAACCAAGATTTGTACTTTGATAGGGGTAATGTAGGTATCGGTTCTTTGAATCCCATTAAAGAACTAGATGTATCGGGCAACATTAATTTTTCAGGTAATTTATTTAAATCGGGAAATTTATATATATCATCTCAATGGGACGATGCCTCCAATAACCAAGATTTGTACTTTGATAGGGGTAATGTAGGTATCAATACCAGCAATCCTCAAGCTACTTTAGATATTTCAGGTAACCTAAATGTTAACAATATCTATGTTCGCAATTCATGGTTTATCGAAAACGATACCCAAATACTCAGAAACCAACTACAGTTACAACCTATATCGAAAACATTTAGAGTGACAAGTACACAGTCCGTCTTTGATATTAGTATGAATGGCATCTTTACTATTTCTCCCAAAAATGTAAATGTCTATGTGGGTGGTATTAAAATGATATACCGCGATGCATCCAATAAGGATTACGATGTTATAGCCACCATTATTAATAACACTACTTTATTTACCATTTCTTTATCAACCCCAGTTTATAATGGTGAAGATATTGATTTTGTCCTCTATCCAGAATTTATTAATGAACTAGGTAATAAACAACCAGGATATTTTCTTCAAAACATTTTGACACCATGGGACATATGTGGAAATGTTATATCATATACCGATGGTAATGTCGGTATAGGCACTACTGTACCCATTAAAGAACTTGATGTAAGTGGTAATATTAACTTTTCTGGTAATCTATTTAAATCAGGTCAATTATATATATCCTCTCAATGGGATGACGCCTCCAATAACATTGATTTGTACTTTAATAGGGGAAATGTCGGCATTGGTACCACTATACCTACGCAATCATTAGATGTTTCTGGAGGTATTAATTTCACTGATAATCTTTATAAAAATGGTCAATTATATATATCCTCTCAATGGGAAGACGCCTCTAATAACATTGATTTGTACTTTAATAGGGGTAATGTTGGTATTGGTACTCTAAATCCGCAAGCTACTTTAGACATCTCGGGGAATATTATTGCTAAAAATATTACAGCTACTGAAGATTGGTTTATTCAAAATGATTCATTATCTATTAGGAATCAATTACAAATACATCCAATACATAAATCATTTAGAGTAACTCTTCCAAGTCAAACTGTATTTGATATTAGTATGAATGGTCATTATACAACAACTAATGAAAATACTCATGTGTACTATGAGGGTAGTAAAGTATTGGCAAATGATTATACAGTTACTATAACTATGTTAAACATTTCAGATACTCTATTTACATTAACACTAAATACTCCATTATATAGTGGTGAGGATTTAGATGTAACCATATATCCATTATTTTTAACAGAAAATGTTAATAGACAACCTGGTTATGTATACCAAGTTATTAATAGTCCTTGGGATGTTTCATATAATACAATTTATTATAATACTGGTAATGTTGGTATTGGAACTAATAATCCCCAAGATAAATTAGATGTTATGGGTAATATTATACCAAGTAGTTCTAATACTTTTGATTTAGGTACTTCTACTAAAAGATGGAAGGATTTATATCTTTCAGGATCATCAATTGACTTGGATGGTGTAACAATTAGAAAATCTACAGATATATCAGATTCAATAGTAGTAAATAATATACAGGTTATTGATTCATGGTTCATTCAAAATGATACACCAACTTTAAGAAATCAATTACAGGTAATGCCCATACATAAATCTTTTAAATTAACAACAACAACATCTTCATTTGATATTAGTATGAATGGTCGCTATACTGTAACTCCATTAGATGTTCATGTTTATTATGAAGGTACTAAATTAACTTATATAAATTCAACAGTAAAAGACTATGATGTCAGTGTCACTCTAATAGATACTTCTAGTACTCTATTCACAATTACATTAATAACACCAGTATATGATGGTAATGTAGTTGATATATCAATATATCCTCAATTATTGACTAATGAAGGAAGTAAACAACCAGGATACATATATCAAGAATATAAGGACTTTTTATGGAATATATCGAATAATAATATATCTTATGGATTAGGAAATATTGGTATTGGAACGACGACAGAATCACTAACTTTTACAAATGGTGCATTAACGGTTACTGGAGGTGTTGGAATAGGAGGTAATCTAAATATAGGTGGTAATATGTCTCTGGTAGGTAATTTAACAATAAATGGTACAACTACAACAGTAAATAGTAATACAGTATTAGTAAATGATCCAATAATAACATTAGGAAGTAATACTATTAATGATATCAAGGACAGGGGTATAGATTTTAATTGGTATAATGGCTCAATAATTAAAAAAGGATTTATAGGTCTAAGTCAAGCAAATAACAAGTTTATATTCTTATCAGATGCAAGTAGTAATAATGATGTATATTATGGAACCAGTACTACATTAGAAGCACAAAAGTATACAGTAATAAGTGATACATCAAGTAATCCAGGTTTCAGTTGGAGTAATAATAGTAATACAGGAATGTATCAACCTAGCAGTAACACAATTGGATTTACAACTGATGGAATAGAGAAAATGCGAATATTAAATAATGGTAATGTAGGAATAGGAACGAATAATCCCCAAGCAAGATTAGATATTAGTGGTAATATTTATATGACTGATGGAACATCCAGTGCTCCAAATTTAACATTTAGAACAGATAATGACACAGGTTTTTATAGACCAGGTGATAATATATTAGGATTTGTAACTGGTGGGAGTGAGCAAATGAGAATAGATGCTAGTGGAAATATAGGGATAGGAACAAATAATCCCCAAGCAAAGTTACATGTAAATGGTAGTACAATTGTAAGCTCATTAAATGCACCTAGTGGAAATTATCTTACAATATCAAATGGAGCAGGAAGCGGATCAATAACAATGCGTGGAAATGATATTACCACTTCCGGGGGAAATGTGGGAATTGGGACAACGAATCCACAGGCAACATTGCATGTAAATGGTTACATTAAAAGTACAATTCCTGCATTTCTGGCAACGTTCCTTGTGGGTACGGGGAATGTTGGTGACTTAAACTATAAAACTTATTCAAGTGGTGATAAAATGATATTTAATACTGTAAAATTCAATCAATTAAGCTGCTATAATACTTCAAATGGTCGATTCACTGCACCTGTTAGTGGATACTATAATTTTGATCTAAACGTGTATGTATCAGGCGGAGAAATGCAATTAACATTTTACAAACAGGGTGCGTTTTATAACATGGGATTAAATTGCCCAGTTTTTGCTGCAATTTCAAGTGCGGGTACATATATAGCATCAGGTTCAATATTAATTGATATGGCCGTTAATGAATATGTTGAGGTTTTTGTGAGGTATGCTTCAAGTGGACAAATATATCTAGGGCACACATATTTATCCGGACATCTTGTTTCCGTAATTTGACAATAACAAACATATTAATGACATCAAGCTAAAACACTTTAAAATTAAACCTTTAATCTCAATAGGTTACACCCCTTGATCTTAATGAGCAGCGGAAGCAGCTGCATCGGTATTTATGTTGAGAAGCATACCAACAACATCGGCATTGGAACGAAGAAGCTGCATGTCGTAGGGAACACTCGGCTCGAAGGCAATCTGACGGTGAACGGCACGCAAACTGTCATAAACACTAATGTGATTACGACCGAGCAACTTCTAGTACTGCATATAATAGATTTGATGGACATCTTATTTATGCTTTACCTTAATCAAAAAATCATAATATTCATTATATAACTTTTGAAACACTTGTCTAGTCACATCTAATCCATAACTTATTATATGATGTTTATATTGTTCCCAATTTTTATTTTGCTTATTACATTTACCAGTGCTCCTAATATCATAAACTTGATATGAATCTAATTAATTAATATGTGAGTATATGAATTAATTATTATATTTTTACATTTGCAATTATATTTTTATATTTGCTATTATAATTACAGAAATTAATGGCTCCAATCATCTTTTCACTAATGGGACGGTCTCAGATAGAACAACAATCTCTTTTGGATCCTGTACAAAAGTTTCGTGTTTCGCAACCAGAGGCACTTATTGATACTGATTTTGAATATGGAACTCAAAATACCAAGTGGGAATCTATTGAACTTGTTAATAATATTCCAACATTATATAGTCGATCTGGTGATGAAACCATTGCACTTGTTAATGTAACAATTACATCAGGAACTTCATTAGTCCAAGTTGAAACTTTAAATGCACATGATTTTGTTGTTGGGGCGCCATTTATTATAACTGGTTTAACTAATTTTATTGCAGAAGGTTCATTTTTTGTACAAGCTATTCTTTCAACAACAAAGTTTATATATCGTGCTAAAATTACATTAACTTCAACAGGAAGTATTTATGATAAGTTTTCATCATACTTATATCCTGCAAGATTGTATCAAGCATCACAATATAATATTGCAAATATTGCTTCTATGGAAACTACTAATGCAAGTCCATCTAGAATTGTTGTTACAACTAAAACTCCTAGTGGTTTTGTAGAAGATACAAATCTTATTTTGGTAAATTCTACTGGTCTAAAAGAAGTCGAATTTAATGCATCTCTAGTAGATATTGACGATAATCTTACTACTATAAATAATATTATAACTACATCTACAAACTTACAATTAACTGGTTTTCGTGAACGTAATGTAAATCCCTACGATTGGGAATCAAAAAAGACCCTGTTTTTCAACCCGAATAATGTTACAGGTAACAATATTACAGTAACCAATCATGGATTGACTGGTACAGAAAATTATCTTATGTATGTTCCACCTGTAGGTGATACTTCTATAGGAGGTTTAATTTCATATAATTTATATAGAGCAAATATTGTTAACACAAATACTATTTCATTACGATTAGTAAGTCCAGCTATAAATGCAGGTTTATATTGGCAGAGGTGTGCAGGAGATTGGAATGCCAATGTAAATTTTTTCTTGGAAACAGCAAATGCATTAGAAGGTAGTACATTAGCAACTACAATTGCAGGTAATGATGCAGGTTTGGTTATTAATCAATCTGCAGAATTTATAGGATATTTTCGTCCTCATGTAACAGGTAATTGGCAGTTTATAATAAACTCGGAAGATAATGCATACTTTTTCTTTGGTGATACGGCACTAAATCCTATTGCTATTCCTTCTGGTGTTAATGGAACAACTCGTACAGGTAGTAACACTGCATATGCAGACTCAGTCGCAACAAGTGCAATATCTCTTGTTGCAGGATTATATTATCCAATAAGAATTATGTATGGACGTGCAAACGTTGCATCATCAAATCATAATGTAACAATCAAATTTATCTTTCCTGGACAAGCTACATATGTATCAGTAGTTAGTGGACAATCTTTTTACTTTAATTTGGGACCAACTTATACTATTGGTGGTACAGATGTTGTATTAAGTGCAGGTGGTACAACTACATTTGGTACACATGCTTTATTAAAAGCATATCCTATTACAGCAGTAAGTAAGGCAGCTTTACAAAATGTAACAGTATTGATGAATACTGCTAACTTTGCAAATGCCACAATGCCTGCAAATAATCCAGTTGCTATTTTTTCAGCTGGTCAAGGTCTCACTGCAAAAGGATTTGCATTTGAGAGTATTAATGCTGGAAATGCTCGTGTCTTATTAAAAAGTACAAATAATATTACTATTTCAGGATATAAAAAATGCTTTATAAAAACTTCAGTTACAGTGGGAGCATCAACAACTCCTATTGATATTTCTGAAACTGTAGGTGGTTCAATATTAACAACACGTTTAGCAAGAGTTTTTAATGTCACATGGATTGTACCACTAAGTGTTTTTCAAGAATATGATTCCTTTTATTACTCAAATCATGGATACTCTGAAAATGATATCGTAACATATAGTGTTGTTAGTGGTTCTGGACCTGTTGGATTAGGTGCTAATGGTACCACTTATAAAGTAGGTGTAGTAAGTCCAAATTGGTTTCGACTTAAGACTAATGTAGCATCACCAGTTCTTATTGATGTTCAAAGTGTTGGAAATGGAACTATTAGATTTCAAAAGAATTATGTCAATCCATCAGCAAATACAATTTATGCTATAAATCATAATTTATTAGATTTTACCCAAGTTACATACAAAAACAACACATTTACAAATATAGGTGGATTAACAAATAATAGCACCTATTGGGTATATAGTTCAACTCCAACACGATTTAAACTATCATCAACAAATCCTACATCTTCAACAACACCTGTAAATTTAACTAGTAAGGCTGTAGTTGAGGAAATTCATAGTATTGTAGCTTCTGGTCAAGGTGCCTTAGATGACAATTATAAAATTCAAACTATTAATAATACAACAACATTTGAATTACAAAGTAATTTTAAAATTCCATATAGATTAATATCAATTCACCCTAATCAAAATATTGACTTGAAATCAAGTTATATTTATTCAGCTAATCATGGACTTAATACTGGTTCTCGTATAATATATCAAGCTAATGGTAATACTGTTATTGGTGGATTAACAGATAATACTTCATATTATGCAATTCGTATTGATTTATTACGATTCCGACTTGCATTATCATATGAAGATGCATTAACAGGTACTTATATTACTATTACAGGATTAGGAACAGGTACAAATCATTATTTTCAAGTTACATCAGTTATGGGAGAAATAAATATTGTTGGGGGAATTAGTATTACATCAAGTTCATTATTTGTAACTGCAATTAGTGGAAAAGGTATTGATTTTCTTTCATATTTCAAACAAGGTGATTCAATACATTTTGAAATTCCATCAACTACAACATTAAATGCAAGTTTAATTGATATAAGTAATGATATAATAACATTTAGTGCTGTACATAGTATGATTGCAGGAGATGCATTGATTTATACTGGTACAACTCAATTAGGTTTAACTCAAAATTTTATTTATTATGTTGAAGTAGCAGGTTTAACTACTTCACAGGTTAAATTACATATAACTTATGATAGTGCAATTAATGCTGGTGCAGGTAAAGTCGATTTAACTGGTACAGGAACACCAACTGGATTTGTGAAACTAATAGCAAATACAATATTTTCATCTAAAATTACAGAAATAAATTCCAAGTCAGTATTAACAGTTGAAACTGCACCAGTTGTAACAAATGCAGCATGTAATTTTATATCAACAACATTGATGGTACCACGTGCTGATGGTACTATAGCACATCGATCTTTTGATGGAGGTGTAGAAATGATACCATCAGATAATCCTGATGCACAACTTATTAGACAAACACGTCGTTACTTTAGATATCAATCAGGTAAAGGTATTCAAATGTCAGAGGCAGTTAATTTTGCAGGTTTATTCGAGTTACAAGATCTTACACGTGTAGATACTACAGCATTTGCAACAAGTAGAAAACCACATAGATTAAGTGTAGGAAATGTAATGATAATATCTAGAGCAATACCATCTTCATGGAATGGTAAATATGAAGTTACAGAAGTAACAAGTTTATATAATTTTCAATTTGATTTAAGTCAAAAGATATCAAATAGTAATGCACCATATACATATTTGGAAGTAAATGTTCCGGAAGATACATCTGCTCTTGGATTTCCAGCATATACTGTAAAAAATTGGACTAATTGCAGTATTCGTGTTGGAATGTTTGATGATCAAAATGGATTATTATTTGAATATGATGGGCAAACTATTTATTGTGTTAGAAGAAATAGTACATCACAAATACCAGGTAACGCGATTGTTCAATTTAATAGTTCATCAGTTGGTGGTGTTAATACCAAATATTTATCTCAATTATCTATTAATGAACGAATTGTTATCCGCGGACAAACTTATAAAGTTGTAAGTATTGAAAGTGATACTGATATGTATATTCAACCACCTTATAGAGGTATTAATACAGATGTAGCTATTATTTCAAAGGTTTTTGATAAAAAATATCCTCAAAATGAATGGAGTGTAGATAAATGTGATGGTACTGGTCCAAGTGGTTACATTTTAGATATAACCCAAGCTCAAATGATTTTTATAGATTATGCATGGTATGGAGCTGGAAAAGTGCGATATGGATTCCGTACTGGAAATGGAAATATTGTTTATGTTCATGAAATTATACATAATAATCTTGAATTTGAAGCTTATATGCGCTCTGGTAATTTACCTGGTCGATATGAAATTGCTAATATTGGAAAACCATCATATGTTCCAGCATTGATGCACTGGGGAACATCTGTTATTATGGATGGTAGATTTGATGATGATAAAGCATATTTATCTACTGCGGCAGGTTCGCAAATATCATATACAGGAGCTACACCACCAACATTTACTGGTGATATTCCTGATAGAAATAATCGATATGATGTATGGAATGGTTTTACTTTTGTCAAAGCATATCGAATTACTTCAACAAATAATTTTGCTATTGTATTTAATATAAGAAATAATACTCAACTTACGGGTAGTATTTTACAAGGTAATACACGCACAGTTGGTACACCTCAGTATGTTAGTGCAACAAGTGCATATGTTTATATTGATAAACAACCTACTAATACTGGTACTGCAATTGTATTTACTATTGTTGGTGGATCTAGCGGTTCTACTGACTATCCGCCTTCAGAAGGTACACCTTTGATTTCATTAAGATTAGCACCATGTGTTGATAATGGACGTCAAGGCTCATTAGGATCACGTGAAATTATTAATCGTATGCAACTGACATTAGACTCTATTGGTATTTTAACAACACATGACGTTGAAATTAAATTATTATTAAATACATTCCCCTATAGTAAAAATTGGACACAAGTTATACAACCATCCCTAAGTCAAGTACTCGTTCATTCTAAAGGTGATACTATTAGTGGTGGTACTCAAATTTATAATTTCCGTGTTAGTGGAGGCTCAACTGATTCAACAGGTAAACGTACATCAAATAATGTAAGTGTTAATTTGGATGAATTAGCAACATTAGGAAATTCTATAATAGGAGGTGATGGTGTATTTCCAGACGGACCTGATATATTAACTGTAGTAGGAGTTTTTGTTGATAATTTAGCAGATTTAACTGCAGTGAAACAATATTCGATTACTGGAAGAGTTACATGGACTGAAAGTCAATCTTAAAATTTGCTAATATAATCAGGTTTAAAAAAACATTTAAAAAGACAAATATAGTTATATATATTATAATGCATTTTGCAGAGGTTGATTCTAACAACATCGTATTACGGGTAGTATCCGCATCTTCTTTACAAGAATGTATTGATATTCTTGGTAATACCCATACATGGATTGAAACATTTATGCAAACCCCAGGTAAGAATCATGCTTCAACTGGACACCATTATCACCCAGAACAAGATGATTTTAGTGCACCTCAACCATACCCTTCTTGGACAATTGATAGTAACCTAATATGGCAACCACCTATTTCATATCCAGATGAAGAATCACTTGTAATCCCATCTGAATTCACTAATGTTAATCTTTCAATTCTTGATAAAATAGCTTTACAGACAATGCATAATCCATCTGAAGAAGCAATTACTTTGTATAAATGGATGGAAGATACTCAAGAATGGGTAGTATTTCAACTTTAGTAGTTAGTAGTTAGTGAATTTTTAAAGAGATGGTTTAGTTTTTTATGATTTTATTTTGATTTATATTATCTGTTATCCAGATAATATAACCCAACGAATGTCTTACTTGTTACTTCGGGGCATTTATTCTGGTCCCACTGGAAACATTGGTATAGGTTCCAATAATCCGCAATCTTCATTGGATATTTCTGGAAATGTGACTGTTACTGGTAGTATTCTACCTTCTAATACCCTCTCTTATGACCTTGGTACACCCACTAAACGTTGGCGTGATATTTATCTATCTGGTAATACTATTGATTTAGATGGCGCACTTATACAGAAAGAAGTAGGTGGAGGTATCAAAATAGCAGATGCATCCGGTAATACTCTCGATGGTAAATTTAATAATATAGATATATCTGGTAATGCAACCATAACTGGTAATGCAACCATAACTGGTAACACAACTATATCCGGTAACACAACTATATCCGGTAACGCAACTATATCCGGTAACACAACTATAACTGGCATTATTAACCAGGTAACAAGATTAGATATATCAGGTTCCATCTTACCAACTCGTAATCTAGTTTATGATCTTGGTGCCCCGGATAAACGCTGGAATGATTTATATCTATCAGGAAATACTATTGATCTTAGTGGCACTTTGCTATCTAGACATACTGATGGTAGTTTGATGGTCCATGATAGTAATAGTAATATGGTTAATCTACGTGCAAACAATATAATTGCTGAAGGTAATTTAACAGTTAGTGGAACTACTACCACAATTAATTCTACTACAGTAACTGTTCAAGATCCTATTATAACACTAGGAAGTGATATTACTAATACTAAAGATAAAGGTATTGAATTCAAGTATGGTACCAATAAAATAGGATTTTTTGGATATGACGATTCAACTGGTAATTTAACATTCCTGAAAGATGCATCTAATAATAGTGAAGTATTTAGTGGAACTCAGGGAACAATTGAAGGATTAACTTTTAAAAGTACTGTTGTATCGGGAACCGCGCCTTTGACTGTAACAAGTAGTACTCTTGTCACTAATTTAAATGCAGATATGTTAGATGGTTTAGATAATAGTAAATTTATGAGGACGGATATTAGTACTAGTAGTACTGGAACTATAACCTCAAGCAGTACAATAACAGGAACACGATTAATATCCAATATAGCCAATGGAACAGCACCTTTATCAGTAACATCAAGTACTCTTGTTACTAATCTAAATGCAGATCTGTTAGATGGATTAGATAATACCAAATTTATGAGAACAGATACAAATACAAGCACGACTGGTAATGTAGGCATTGGTACAAATAATCCCCGATTTGCTTTAGATGTTAGTGGTAACACTTTAATAAGTGGTAATGTAGGTATTGGTACTATATATCCACTTGCAAAGTTACATTTTACAACTTATGGAGATGGTAGTTTAGGTAATACAATTAAATTTGGTATGAATGAAACAACTTATGGAGATAATTTATATTCAATTATGTGGGGTGGAAGTGGCCAAATGGGTATGGGTCCATATTCATCAGTAAAAGGTGCTTTTAATAAACAAGGATTAGGAATACATGTAATAAATACTGAGGAATTTTCTATAAAATCATCAGGCTGGAATAACCTTTTTGCCGTAGAAGGAGGAACGGGAAATACTTATACTAAAGGTAATCTTGGAATTGGTACTGCATTGTCATTATCACGTCTAACAGTAAAAAATGGGTATAGTGAAGGTCAAAATGGAGGTATATGTTTGGATGCAACTGATGGTGGTGTATATAATATGCGAATATATTCATATTTTCAAGCTAATAGTCAAATAGGATATGCTTTTAAAGTTAATAATATAGCTTCATCTACAGATGCTATTTGTTTAGGTTATAATGGTAATGTCGGAATTGGTATAGCAAGTCCACAAGCCAAGTTACATGTCAATGGTGGTATAATGTTTTCAGATGCATCAATAATAACCAGAGCTCCTAGAATAATATATACTGAAGATACTAGAAGTGGTTGTCCACCAAGTCAAGCTGCAAATACAGCTATAATGACTACTACTTTTATATTATCTAGAATAGCATATGTATTTACTCAAGTAAATACTATAGGAGACGGTGGTACAACACGCTTTGATACAGGTATATATGTTGATAACGTTCAATTAAGAAGTACATTAACAGATAATGTTGGTAGTGGTTGGAAACCTGTAATAATTCATTGGGCAGGAACTTTGGCAGCAGGATCTCATACTATAGATATTAGATGTAGTAGAGATACGATTATTGGATGTGGTTCAATATGGGGATCATTGGTAACTATGATTTATGAATAATTAATTTTTTGACCCCACTGTTTTAAAGCCTCTTCTATAGTCCAAATATCATTATTAAGTAATAAGTTTACTGAATTATGTAGTAAAACAGACCATTCAAATAATTTATTTCTATTATCTAAATAATTTCTGATAGGATATTTTTGTAAAAAGTCAATGTAATGTGGCCTACATAATAAACATGGTATAATGTTACCAAAAGATATGAAAAATAATTCATAATTATGTTTTACTTGTTCATCTGGAATTTCTGGATATCCTAAACAAGTTGTATGTATACAAGACCAAAATAATGGACCCCATACTCTTTTATATGTGTAATTCATAATATAGTTACATATTAACATGTATTTAAATTATTTAAAATAAAAATCTGAAATTTCAAAAACCTTTTCAGAAAATTTAAAAAGCGGAGCGGAATTTCACACTAAAAAAAGCGGAATTCCGCTTTTTCTTACCAAAGTTATGATTTAAAAGTATTTAAGGGTAATAATAGTATCATATAAATATTATGGTTATATATAAGTGTGAACGCTGCACATTAACGTTTTCTAAGAAATGTGATTATATCCGACATCAAGAGCGGAAAAAAATATGTTTTCTATTAGATGAGACCCACAAAAACCCACATTTTACTCCACAAAAATCCACAATTATTCAGGATGTTAAACCAGTAATAAAATGTGAATGTTGTGAAAAAATATTCTCAAGAAAAGATGCACTAAAACGTCATAAAGAATCATACTGTAAACGTGTTATATCCATTCAAAAAGTTATTGAAGATCTAATAATTAAACAAAATGAGCAACAAAATGAAATAGATGATTTAAAACGTAAAAATCAACAACTAATTAAAGTATCAGATGATATACCATCTCATAATAACATAGTAAATATTAATAACACTATTAATAACACTATTAACAATAATACAGTTATTATTAAAGCCTTTGGATTAGAAAAAATAACACATGTAGCAGAAGATATTTTAATAAAAGTTTTAAATAGTGGTAATGCTGCTATACCAACTTATTTAAACGAAATACGCTTCAATGATAGATATCCAGAAAATAATAATGTATATATCGTTGATGAAGAAGCTACTATTGGATTCAAATATGATACATTTGATATTTGGATAGAAGATACTGTTGATAATATATGTCGTGATGTTCTTGAAGAAATTCAGGATAAAATATATGACCTGACAAATAAAGAAAAACTAGTTAATAAATGTGAGCTAGTTAAAGTCCAAGAAGCAAGAGAAGTATCTGATGCTGTTAGTAAAGGTAATAATAAATGTTATATTACTAATACAATAAAACAAGATGATTTTTGTAAACAGTTAGCAAATATTATTCGTAAAAAGATTGTTGAAATATCACATAAGGTACCAATTAACTTGAATAAAACAAACAACCCTAATATAAATGAAATAAAAAGACATTAAATAAAAACACCTTTTTTATAGGAACCAGTTTCTTAATTGAACAATTATTATTAATATATTATATTATTAATAATGTTAGAATATCATAATGGAAATATAGGTATTGGGACTATTTATCCAACTCAAAAATTAGATATTTCTGGTAATTTAAAAACTAGTGGTAATATACTCACTACCGATATAATATGTTCCAATTTAACAGTATCCGGTACATCAACTATTGTTAATACTTCTGCTTTGGATATTAGTGATGTTATTATATCTTTGGGTGGTAACACTATTCTAACCACTTATGATAATAAAGATAGAGGTATTAAATTTAGTTACTATGATGAAATATCTAAATTAGGCTTCTTCGGTTTTGATAACTCGACACAAAAATTAGTTTATCTTCTTGATGCTTCCGATAATAACTTTGTATTAAATGGTACCTATGGTGATATTCAGGCAAGTAACTTTTTGGGTAATCTAATTGGTAATGCATCTACTGTAACTGATGGTGTCTATATTACCGGTAACCAAAATATTAGTGGTATTAAAAATTTCACTAATAGTATCGGTATTGGCTCATCTATTCCTTTTAAAACATTAGACGTATCTGGTGGTATTAATTTTACTGATAACCTTTATAAAAATGGCCAATTATATATTTCCTCTCAATGGACCGATAGTAGTAATAACCAAGATTTGTTCTTTTCAAGAGGTAATATTGGTATTGGCTCATCTACTCCTTTTAAAACATTAGATGTTTCTGGGGGAATAAATTTTACTGATAACCTTTATAAAAATGGTCAATTATACATCTCCTCTCAATGGACTGATAGTAGTAATAACCAAGATTTGTTCTTTACTAGAGGTAATATTGGTATTGGTTCAACTATACCATTTAAAACATTGGATATATCTGGAGGGATAAACTTTACTGATAATATCTATAAAAATGGTGTATTATTTTCTAATTCATATGAATGGAAAACTTTTGATGCTACATTACTTGGTTCTATGAATGGTCTTTTGGATATATCTAATTCAAAAGCTCAATATGTACAAATTGATAGAT
>Ga0209354_10000690_pt1 | contig 15578 bp, 23 predicted proteins | sample LauGreSpBDMM15DD_2_FD_187562 | JGI IMG/M metagenome (GOLD analysis project Ga0209354, IMG submission 187562) | Freshwater lake microbial communities from Lake Michigan, USA - Sp13.BD.MM15.DD (SPAdes) (version 2) | ecosystem: Environmental > Aquatic > Freshwater > Lake | place: Lake Michigan...
AGTGCCTGACGTATTGGTTGAGCAAAATGCTTACGCTAGAGCATTGGTTGAGCGCGGCGAAGATGGCGGCCTAACTTCATCGGAAGCCTACAACTTGTACCGCTCCATGTTGGCTGACTACATTTCTTTGGAAGCTACCCGCTTTCCAGAAACGCAGGAGTTTGTTTCCGTATGAGCCAAGCACTTGAACGATTCAGCGTTAACGCACCAGGCTTCTATGGCCTGAATACGCAAGACTCGCCATTAGATTTGGCGGCTGGATTTGCGTTGACTGCGATTAACTGCATTCTGGACAAGTACGGTCGGATGGGCGCACGTAAGGGATGGACGAAAGTTAATACCAGTTCGGGCAATTTGGGCGCTAACGATATTGGCGTCATCCACGAATTGGTGCTTACTGGTGGATCGGTAACGACTCTATTTGCTGGAAACAATAAGATATTCAAATTAAGCGGCACAACCGTTACTGAGTTGACCTATGGCGGTGGTGGTACAGCACCAACCATTAGCGCCAACAACTGGCAGTGCGCATCGTTAAATGGAGTAACGTATTTCTTTCAGTCCGGTCATGACCCAATAATTTATGACCCAGCGGTTAGTTCTACAACGTACCGCCGAGTAAGTGAAAAGTCTGGCTATGCTGGTACGGTTCCATTAGGAAATATTTGCATTTCTGCGTATGGTCGTTTGTGGATCGCTAACAGTACGTCAGATAAAACAACGCTGACGTTTTCTGATTTGATTGCTGGCCATATTTATACGGGCGGCACAGCAGGTACATTGAACGTCAATAACGTATGGGCTAACGGTGCTGATGAAATAACCGGCCTAGCAGCGCACAACGGCTTTTTGTTTATCTTTGGCAAGCGGCAGATTTTGGTTTATCAAGGTGCGACAACACCTAGCACAATGTCGTTGTACGACACCGTGGTAGGTATCGGTTGCCAATACCGCGATTCGATTCAAAGTACAAACACCGATGTCGTATTTTTGTCCAACAGCGGTGTGCGCTCAGTTCTTAGAACCATTCAGGAAAAGTCAGCACCATTTCGTGACTTGAGTAAGAATGTTCGTAATGACTTGATGCAGTTGGTAGCAGGTGAAACGCCGGCAAATATTAAAGGCGTTTATTCAGAAATAGACGCATTCTACTTATTGACGTTCCCAACGGCGGGTCAAGTCTATGTGTTTGATACGCGAAATGTTATGCAGGATGGATCATCGCGGGTAACTACGTGGAACGACATTAAACCAACGGCAATGTATGCGTTACGCAATGGCGACCTATTGATTGGTAAGAATGGTTACGTTGGTAAATACGGCGGGTATCTTGATGACACTAGCACGTATCGAATGCAGTATTACACCAATCATGCCGACTTAGGTGATGTGGCCGTTACGTCGATTGTTAAGCGCATATCCATTGTTGCTATTGGCGGTTCAGATCAAGTGGTAACGATTAAATGGGGTTACGATTTTTCAGAGAATTATTTGTCTCAGAACGTATCAGTTCCAACGCAAGGTATTTCTGAATATGGCACGGCTGAGTATGGCGCTAACGGTGTACCTGTTGCGCAGTATGCCGGTGGCATTGTGATTCAAAATTTATTCTCACAAGCTACTGGTTCAGGCAAAGTTTTCCAGACAGGCTATGAAGCAGAAGTTAATGGCTTTGAATTATCTATTCAAAAGATTGAAATTTTGGCCAAACGTGGCCGTATAAATTAAGGGGCGGCAATGTCTGACTATACCAAATCGACCGACTTTGCATCTAAGGACGCGCTGCCATCGGGTAATGCGGCCAAGATTGTTAAAGGTACTGAGATTGACACCGAATTTAATAATATTGCGATTGCTGTTGCGACTAAGGCTGACTTAGCCAGCCCAGGCTTTTCTGGTAGCCCAACAGCACCAACGCAAACAACTGGCGACAATACATCTAAGTTGGCCACAACAGGGTTCGTGCAAGCGGCATTAGGCGCTTTGTATCCTGTTGGCTCTATCTATACCAATGCGGCGGTTAGCACCAACCCTGCGACGTTGCTGGGGTTTGGTACATGGTCAGCATTTGGCGCTGGCCGCTTCATGGTTGGTCTTGACGCAGGTAATGCAGCGTTTGATACAGCGCAAGAAACTGGCGGCTCTGCTAATGCGATTGTGGTTAGCCATACTCACACCGCAACATCAAGCGTTACCGACCCTGGCCACAACCACACAATAGGGTTCCAAAATCACACAATCGATCAAAATGCTGGATCATCAGCTCTTTCTAAACAAGGCACATCAAACACAAGCACGGCGAGTACAGGCATCAGCGTTAGCACCAGTATTAGCACCGAAGGTTCAAGCGCAACAAATGCAAACTTGCCGCCGTACATCGTTGTTTATATGTGGCGTCGCACGGCATGAGCGCGGTATTGGAGAATGTTGGCGGTGAGATTACTCACCACTTTTCGGATGGCTTGTATGCCAAGGAAGCGTTTGTCCCTGCTGGCACGGCCATATTGAAGCATACGCACAACTTTAGTCATCTATCTATTTTGGCTAAAGGTCGTGTAGCGGTTATGAAAGGCGACGTCATTGAAATTATTGACGCGCCAGCGTGTATAAATATTGAAGCAAACGTAGTTCACGGCATTAAAGCCATGAGCGATTGTGTCTGGTTTTGTATCCATGCGACGGATGAGAAAGACTCATCTAAAGTGGATGAGATTTTAATTAGAGGGGAATAGTATGCCAATGGCCTTTGTTGCTGCCGGAGCAAATTTGCTTGGTGGATATTTGCAAGGTGAGGCGGCAAAAGATGCCGCATCTACGTCTGCTAGAGCGCAATTAGAAGCGGCGCGACTTGCTGCTGAAGAATCACGTTTTAGGCCAGTTGGTGTTACTACGCGATTCGGTACTAGCCAATTTACGACAGGGCCAGATGGCCGTGTAAGCGGTGCTGGTTATACCGTATCACCTGAACTTCGGGCGTATCAAGATCGCTTGATGGCGTTAAGCAATCAAGGGTTAGGCCAAGCTGAAGCAGCGCAAGGTATGTATCAGCCACTAACTGGTGCGGCTACTGGCTTGTTTAATTTGGGTGGTCAATACCTAGCGCAGTCTCCTGAAGCAGTTGCGGCTCAGTATATGCAAAGCCAACAAGACTTGTTAGCGCCTAGCCGTGAGCGTCAGTATGCAGAATTACAAAATCGACTGTTTAATACTGGTCGCGGCGGTTTGTCTGTTGGCGCAACAGGTATTCGCCCAGGCGGCGGTGCAGGTCTTAGCGCAAGTAATCCAGAAATGGAAGCGTATTACAACGCATTAGCTCAACAAGACGCTGCATTAGCTGGCCAAGCACAACAAGCAGGTCAACAACAGGTAGCCTTTGGTGCAGGTTTGTTTGGTGAAGGCGCTGGATTGTTAGGTCGATACCAACAGGGGCAGGTTGGCGCTTTATCGCCATTTACAGGATACCTTAGCGGCGCGCAAACATTAGAAAGTCTAGGACAGCAACCATTGGATATTGGTGCGTCGCTTGGCGGCAGAAATGTTAATAACGCAGGAGCGCAAGCGTTAATGTCAGGTGGAATAGGTGCAGCGCAAACTATGCAGCAAGCTAATGCGTATAGCCCGTTTGGTACTGGATTAATGGGCGCGGCTAATGCTCTTAATGCGTACCAAAACCAACAACGACAAGATGAGCGATTTAACATGATATATGGAAATACTGGAAACTTTAGCGGCGCTCCACGAACAAGGGATGATCGAAGTTTCGACTCATATCAAGATTTAAGATCAGTTAACTATAATCCGTTATAGGGGCAATCATGGCAAGCGAAATATTAGGGCTGTTTACATCGCCAGAAGAATATCAAATGAGGCAGCAACAAGCGCAGCAAAATCGTGCGCTTCAGTTTGCTCAACTTAACCCATTTGAGAAAGCCAGTTATGGCATCTATCAAGGCGCTGGTCAGTTAGGTCAAGCGACTGGCAGTTTGTTTGGTATGGAAGACCCACAATTGCGCAAAATATCAATGCGTCAGCAAATGCTAACTGGTGCTAACGGTGGAGTAGGTATCGATCTTAGAGACCCAAACTCAATGCTTCGTGCGGCAGAAATGGCGCAACAATTTGATCCTGAGTTTGCTCAAGGGTTGATTGTTGCGGCTAATGATTTAGCCAAAAATATGGCTGATATGCGCGCAAAGTCAGCTACGGCAGCTAAGACGCAAGCTGAAATTGATAGAGAAAATCAATATCGTCAAGCAATGGCGGCTCTTCCACCTGATGCAACTGAAGCAGATAGATTGGCTGTTTTATCTAAATTTGCTTCGGCAGACAAAGCCTTAACTGTATTAGAAAGATCGGAAGATAAAAAGTTAGCAAGAACAGCTCGAGAGCAAGAATTAGCCGATAGGGCTGAACAACGCAGACAAGAATTGGCAGACAAAGCGGCTGAAAGAGCAAGAGAGTTAGAGCTTGCCCATCAAAGAAGATTGGAAGAGCTTGAAAGAAGAGGCGCTGACGCAAAAGAATTGCAAAAACAAAGAGCGGCAGATAAAAGAGAAGCAGATGCACAAAGAGCAGCCGATAAAAGAGCGGCAGATGCACAAAGATTAGAAGATAAAAGAGAGGCAAAAGCATTGGCCGACTCATTAAAGCCATTGCCGACTTTTGTTGCAAAAGCTGAAGATGCTGATTATGAACAAGCAACTGCCGCAATTAATTTGGCAAATGAAGCTGATAAATATCTGTCAATTATTAGATCGGGAGAAATTAAATTTGGGCCATTAGATAGAGCGCTTATTTCTATTCGTAGCGCAACTGGTTCAGAAGATGCTCAAGTGGTAGCGCGCAACGATTTTGAGCGATTTAGAACAAGGTTAATTAATGAGTCTTTGCGTTTAAATAAAGGAACGCAAACAGATAGTGATGCTCAAAGGGCTACTAATGAATTAAAGAGCGCAGAATCTATGGCCGACGCTGGAAAATCTATTGAAACATTGCGAAGAATAAATGCTGATCGCGCAAGAGATGCGTATAAATCAATTACAGGTCGTCGCGCAAATAATAAATTACCTCCTCCTGAAACAGTAATTGAAATTCCTAAATTTGAACCGCAAGCGTTTACTGATGCAGAAGAGAAAAGAATTTTAAATGATCCTAAAATTCCAGCGGGAACCATTTACATTAATGCTAAAGGTCAGAGAATGACCAAAACTCAAGCGAGCAGATAATGGCTGATAAATTTATAGGTGTGCCAGTAGAAGAGCCAAGAGCATCTACGTCAGTATTTGAGCCAGCCGTTCCTTATTCTGGTGCGGCTGAAACAGTTCGCGCTGGCTTTCAAGGTTTAACTTTAGGTTCTTTTGATGAAATAGAGGCGGCTCTTCGTACTGGAAGTATTAGCAGCCCTCAATATCAAAAGCTAAGAAACGAACTACGCGCTCAACAAGAGCAATTCGGCCAAGACTATCCAAACGTCAAAACACCCATTGAGTTTGCTGGCGGCATGGCTTTGCCACTTGGATTTTTGCAAAAGGCAAAACAAGCATCTACTGGTACTCAATCTGCATTAGCTGGCGAAAAATTACTTCTTGATAAATTTGGCGGTCAAATAGGCCGTGGCGCTGCTGTAGGAACGGCTACAGGCGCAGCGTCTGGCTATGGCTATGCCACTAAAGATGTTGGCGAGGAAACGGTCAAAGGCTCTATTTTTGGCGGTGTATTAGGTGGCACTGTTCCAGTAGCCATCAAAGGTGCTGGCAGTCTTATTCGTAACGTATTAAATGCGTCTGGCATTGGCGACCAACCTGCGGCTGGATCGCGCATTTTGGCCAACTACCTGCAAAAAGATAATCTAACACCTAATGAAGCAATGGCAGCGTTAGATGAGTTGCGCCGCATTGGCGTACCTAATGCCACCATTGCTGATCTTGGCGAGAATCTGCGCGGGTTGGCATACAACGCCTATGCTGTTTCATCTAAAGCTAAAACAGGCACTCAAAATTTTTTAGAGAGCCGTTTAATTGACCAGAAAAATGACGTTGTAAAAGCATTAGCTGATAAAGCTGGCTTAGACATAAATTCCAATGGTTACGAAAGACTAAACAAGTTAATTGAAGATCAAGGTTTGGCGGCAAAAACAGCTTATCCAGCGGCTTATAGCAAAGACGTTTACGCCAAAGATTTCCGCAAATTTATGGATCGCGATCTATTTAAAAATGCGTATAAAGAAGCAGTTAAACGCGCTGATGCGCGTGGCGAAACTTTGCCACCATTAGATGCGTTATTAAGCGACCGCCGTGTTCCAACGGATGTTATGCACCAACTTAAAATTGGTCTTGATCGCATTGTTGAAAAAGAAACCGACGCAATTACTGGAAAAGTTACTGGATACGGTAACGATGTTTCAAAAGCAAGAAAAGAATTTAACGATTTGTTAAAAACAAAAAATGATGCCTATCGCAAAGCTAATCTTGAATATGCTGATTCAGAAAGAATTCAAGACGCATTTCAAATGGGTCAAAAATATCAAAAGTTAGACCCTAAAGAAGCTGCCGCAAAGATTAAAGCATTTAACCCTGCTGAAAAAGAATCTTTCCGCATGGGTATGATGGCCGACATTAATAACCGTGCTGGCGATTTTAAAGGTGGTGACTTTACTCGCCAAGTATTTAAAAGCGACAATCAAAAGGGATTAGTTAGATTAGCTTTTGAAGATCAAGCCAAATATAATGATTTTTCACAATTCATTAAGGCAATGGATCAGCAAAGCAAAACGGCTAAAAAAGTTATTGGTGGATCAGAAACAGCGCCTCGACTAGCATCTCAAGAAAATGCTAATGAGATTGCCCAAATTGCTCAGAATGCAGCTAGAGGCGATGCGCTTGGTATTCTCAGGGCAACGGCTGGCGCTTTATATGGCAGATCAAAAGGCATTAGCGGAGAAACATCCGAAGCATTACAACAGCGTTTATTTTCCACTAATGCAAAAGAGCAACGAGCCATTTTAGATGAACTGCAAAAAAGAACGCAGCGCCGACCAGTTGGTTTGTTATCTGGCTCGGCCATAGTTGGAACGTCAACAGGAATATTAGGCGACTAAATGCCTTTCGCGCTAATCGCAGCGGCAAATACTGCGATTGCGGCAGCAAAGGCCGGATGCAAACTTTATAAGGATATAAAGAATGCAGCCGGTGATGTAAGAGAAGTATTGGATGATCTGAAATCGCAATTCAGCAAGATTCAGAATCCAACGAATGAACAAAAGATTCAGTTCAATGAAGAAGTACAGAAGGTTCAGAAAATAGCGAAGACTGATCCGAATGATGCGCTAGGTGACATAGGTGAGCATTTGGGTAAGTTTTTAGACGCATTTGATACGATTGAAAAACTCTTTTTGCAGGAAGAACGTGACTCAAAAAAAGTATACAAAGGTGAAGAATCTATCGGTCGGCGAGCGTTGCGGCGCGTGTTGATACGAAGTCGATTAAATAGCATGTACGCCGATATACGAACTGAGATGACGTACAACGCACCGGCTGAGTTGGGCGACTTATATACCCGCTTTGAAAAAATGTGGGGTCAGATTCAGGAAGAGCAGCGCATAGCCAATGCGGAAGAGTTAAGAGCAATACATTTAGCCGCAGCAAAACGACGGCGAGCAATCAGAAAGATCAAGGAAAATGCGACATGGTTTGGCGCGGTTCTGTTCGTGACCCTGTGGTTAATAAGCCTCCTACTACTGATAAGGATGAGCAAGACAATATCCCTTGGGTACTATTGATTTGTCTAATTTCGATGGTATTGACACTCGCCATTGCATTGCCGTTAGTTGGCCTAGCGATTATGGACGCTAACAACGCAACGAATGCAGCCATCATTGAAATTGATAGAATGCGCAGGATACGCAAATTGATGATGAAGGAACTAGAGGAAAAAAATGCTAACTCTGAGCCAACTGAAGCAACTACTACCAAGGAATAAGTATGTCGAACATTGGCATAATGCTTTGCATCAACTGCTTCCTGACTATGACATTGATACCCCTCATCGTATTGCTGCTTTTGTAGCGCAATGCAGTCATGAGTCTGGTGGTTTTACGACGCTAAAAGAAAATCTGAATTACAAACCCCAATCGCTTCGGCGACTTTTTCCTAAATATTTTCCAGATGACGCTATTGCTAACCAGTATTGTGCGCGCCCTGACAAGCAGGCGGCTATCGGAAGTCGTATTTATTCTAACCGCATGGGCAATGGTGATGAGTCTAGCGGTGATGGCTACCGTTATTGTGGCCGTGGTCTTATCCAACTTACTGGTCGGTCAAACTATCAATCCTTTGCAGATTCTATTGAGGTGGATGGTCGCCCATTAAAGATCGACGAAGTGCCAGAATACTTGGCCACGTTTGAAGGCGCTGCTCAAAGCGCTTGCTGGTTTTGGGAAACGAATAAGCTCAATCAATGGGCTGATGCTGGCGACATTCTTACATTAACTAAGCGCATTAATGGAGGCACCATTGGACTCGAAGATCGTAAAAAACATTATGAGCATGCTCTTCATGTGCTTGGCGCTTAATGCTTGTCAGGATAGATTTCGATATAAGTGTCAAGACCCTGCTAACTGGGAAGCCACAGATTGTAAGCCTCCTATATGTACGGCTACGCAAACCTGTCCTAATGATGTGACGCAACCAGAAAAGGTAAAGCCATGAACGAAGATAGTTTGAACGCATGGTTAAAATTCATAATTGGCATTTGCTTTTGCATGATCCTGTTTATGATGGCGTCGCTATCTATGTATTCGGTCGTGTTTGTTACGCAACCGATGAGCGGAATGGCGCCAGCGGATAAACAGTTCTTTTTATTGCTGTCCGATATGAGCAAATACATCCTCGGCGCGTTAGCGACCCTTATAGCAATTAAAGGTAAAGATCAATTTGTGCCACCAGGCTTATCAACGGCCAAGGAGCGTGAAGAAGCAATGAAGCCTACGCCGCAAACTCCACCAGCTCCTATGACTCCAGCCAAGCGCACAGAGCCAACGATTGAGCCTGTAGCAGCCGCTGCGCCTGTCGTTTTAGGATTTAATGGCAAACCTGCCCCACCACCTGCACCACAACCGGAGATCGAATGATGAAATCACTTATTGCACTTATTGCGTTTGTTCCTTTGATGGCGTTTGCCGGTGGCGAAATGAAGAAGGTTTGTCACGACGAAAAGGGTAAGCAAGTCTGCAAAACCGTCAAGGTGCATAAGAAACTAGAGGGCACGAAAGTACCGCCTAAATGAATCCGTACTTTATAGCTGGCTCAGTTTTGGCCGTGGTATTTGCTTATGGCGCTGGTCATTGGCAAGGCGACGATGCTGGCCAAGCTAAAGTCCAAGCGCAATGGGACAAAGAGAAAGCCAAACAAATGGCTGAGTACGCTGAGAACATGCGCATCGCTAGAGAAAAAGAGCAAGCGCTTCAATTGGGCGCAGATAATTTACGTCAGGAGAAAGACCGTGAAATCCGCAATATTAATGCTCGCGCTACCGCTCTTTCTAACAGCTTGCGCGACCGGCCAGATCGCCCCACCACCGAAGCCGGTGCCGTGTCCAGTACCGCCAGCACTTGTGGTGGAGCCACCGGCGCGCAACTGGCTCGGGGAGATGGAGAATTTCTTACAGGGTACGCTGCCGACGCAGCCAGGCTTAAAGCCGCCCTCGACCAATGCGTCAAGCAGTACGAAACCCTAAGACGTTAATAATACGACGGTCGTGGCGCGCAAGTAACATCGACAACAACGTCAGATGTGCGCCCTGAAATCTTTCGCTTGGCCAGTATCATCACGGCTCTGGTGCGATTAGATTCGCAATCTTGAATAGCCATGATGACCTCATTGCGGCTCATGGGCTGAATATCTTTTTCTACCGTCAACGATGTATTCGGCATATCGAATGTTGAGCATCCGGTTAAAAAAAGTAATGGCAATAGTTTTTTCATGATTTCTCTCTTTTTAGTGATTAACGATTTGCTCAATACCTTGAGCGCATCGCATACGAAACTCAGCCCATTTTTTCATAAATTTTGGGTCTTCTGATGGTGGTATCCAGTTGTAATTAGCGCGCCAACGAATTGTTACATCCGTCGTTGATGGCGTGTAAATGTAATGGTCACCCATGCTCATGTTGTTATGCTTTCTCATCTTGCCTCCTGTCTTCGTTTTTCCTGCGGGTAGTAACCTCTTTCTTTTTCATTAACGCAACCTCAGATTTAGTATAAATAGGTTTTGGCTCGGGTGGTGGTAACAACGCCAGCCAGACTTCGCCGGTATAGGCAGAAAAACCGCATTTGTGGCATTTACGCAACCGTCTAACACCACCTAATTGTTTCTGAGTCCACGTTACATTCGTCTTTCCACCACAGTCTTTACAGTTCATTATCATCCATCATCAAATATGCAATTAATCCAGCCACACCAACAGTAATGCCAGCACCTATTAACATCGCTCCAATGGCTGCAATGGCAATCATTTTTTCCCCTTCCATTGAATCATTTCAACAGATTTCAATTCATTACTCCCTGCATCAAACACCAACGACATATTTGGAAATCGTGCGCCGACATCAATAAACAATTCACCGTTCAAAACGTGCGCGTTTAATTCAATCGTGTAGTCAGGTTTAATGCGCAAACGGTATTCCGTTTCTTCATTCCATGTTGGATTGGGTGATTCTTCCCATGCTTGACTGCGCTTAGAAAACTTTTGAATCTTTGCGCCTTCAGCCCATGCTTTGATTAGTTTTGCGTGTTTGTGTTCAGTCATTTTTCTCCCCTAAATTTTATTATTTGCTCTTTTGCTTCTGCTGCTCCTTTGCATACCAGCACCGTGTCGCCAATGCCTCGCAAGTATGTGTGCCAATCTTTTTGTTGTGGGCTAATCGTTCCACCCTTGATACGTTTCATTTCAACCCACAACCGCCATGCTGGTGCGTATAAGTCAGGGACGCCTGGGCTAACGCCTTCAACCTTTAATCTAGTCGCCACCCCAAGGGTGCGTTTCTCGCCATTGGGTATCGCAAAAATTCGCACTTCCGTGTATGTCTGGCGAAACCATTTAACGACTTCTCGTTGCTCTTCATGCTCGGTGGGGATTCGTTCAGTCATTCCATTTCCTTGATAGGACGCGATAAAACTTGCCTTCTTTTTTGTATGCAATGGTGGTCGGTGGCTTGCCATGATTCATGTACGTAGCAATCTGGTCTAGCTTAGTTACACCGACTGCAAACAATTCACGGCTACCGACACCCGACGCATTGGCCATCTTGGCTAACTCTCTGACCGCTTTGTCGCCAGCATAACCATCGTGGCGAAGTGGCAGGTACTCGGTAATCGATGGGTCGGACAAATTCTTTGAATAATAACTGACGGCCAACATTTCTTTACCGCTTGCGTTGCTGATGTGTTTGCGCCAGTTCCAACCGGTAATAATCATATCCTTGGCATCCATGCCCATGATGTCATCGTGTCGCAGCGCTAACGGCTTTGGCACTGACGGCGGGAATTCGTGGCCGCAGGATGGGCATACTTTGACCGATATGGCGCAGAGTTCATGGCACTCGGTGCAAAGTTTGACCGGCATTTCACCGTTCCCTGTTCCTGCTTTGTTGGGTGGCTGCACGTTAGTAATTGGGCCATGCGTCTCAACTACACCCGCAAAATCTAGCACTAGGCAATGGTCGATATGATCTTTGATACGCATACCGCGACCGGCCATTTGTACGTATAAGCTGGCGCTCATGGTTGGGCGCAACATGGCGATTAGATCAATATTAGGAGCATCAAAACCAGTAGTAAGTACGTTAGCATTTGTTAAAGCCCTTATTTTTCCAGATTTAAATTCATGGATGATTCGCTCTCGGTCTGTCTTTGATGTCTCGCCAGTGATGCAAGCCGACTTAATACCTTGGTCGCGCAGCTCAATTGATACGTTTTTCGCGTGATTAATACCTGCGCAAAAGAATAGCCATGACTTTCTATCACCAGCCAATCGAATGACTTCAGCCACAACACTTTCGTTATTCTTTCTTGTATCCACGGCCTTTTGTAGTTCGGCCTCAATGAACTCGCCACCACGTTTTTTAACGTCGCTAGTATCTAGCTTGGTCGTGGTGGTCTTTGATCGCAGCGTGGCAAGATGCCGTTTGTAGATCAACTCCTCGATGCTGACCGGCTCAATCAGATCGTCAAAGATAGCTGGCTTGTCGGTGATAAGACCGTGGCCAAGGCGGTACGGTGTGGCTGTTAAGCCGATTACGCGCAACTCTGGATTGATGACCTTTAATTCATCCAACAACGTGCGATAGCCACCTTCGTTTTTGTGGCTAATCAAATGGCATTCATCCACAATCACCAAATCAATATGGCCAAGCGCCGCAGATTTAGTGCGCACCGATTGAATGCCAGCAAAAGTTATCGGCTCGCCTAAATCACGCTTACCAATACCTGCTGAATAAATTCCAAGCGGAGCGCCTAGCCAATGTTGGCGCATCTTCTCGGCGTTTTGCTCGATCAATTCTTTAACGTGCGTCAGCATCAGGATTTTTGTCTCTGGCCATTTCTGCACGGCATCTTTGCAAAGTGCAGCCACAATGTGGCTCTTGCCCGAGCCAGTAGGCAGCACTAAGCATGGGTTGCCTTTGTTTTTGCCAAACCACTCATAGAGCTGGTTGATGGTTCGTTGTTGGTAGTCACGGAGCATAAATTTTATACACTACAAAATTGCGATTGTTTCGCCATGTTTAGGAATAATCAAACCAAAATCAGTAGTAAATAAACTATTGGTTTGAAATCGATAAATATTAATCTTTCGCTTGCTGGTTTCTTTCCATGTATTTTTATGGCTTATGCCTTTTCTGTCGCCAACTTTTACCCAACCCATTTGCGTCCAAAAAAAGTTACTCGCCAAATCATCTGCGCAACCACAAGCAAAATCCTCTCTACCTACTAAGTTTCCGTGACTAATAGCAGCCGACAACAATGCTTTGCCACGTTCAATCAGCCTGGCATCTTCTTGAATGCAAATTTGATTGCACTTAGATATTTTTCCATAACTAAACATAACAAACCCAACCAAATCGCCGTTTTCAACGCAAACAAATATTCTGTCATTGCAAGTTGTACTCCAGCGCTTCCCTGATTTGTGTCCGGTGATAGCAGATTCATAAGCAGGGCTAGGAATAAAACCCAAAGAAAGACTTTCTTTTTTTGACAAATTAATAATGTACGAAATATCTTCTAATGTAGCTGCGCGTATCATTCATATCACCTAAATAATAAAAATTATCCAACCACCCTCGCATTAAACTCACGACGAAATTCTGTCGCAAATTCATCAGGGTTGGCGCATACCGAAGGATTGGCCAGTATTTCTTTGGAGCCAAAGACATTGGTATCAGGCTCGCCGTTAATCACATCCTTGCCATTGATTACATAAATGGCTTGCCACTCATTCGTGCTTTCCTTGCGCTGATATGGCACCAGATCGGGGTGCAATACGTGCGAATCGCAGCCTTCACGTTGCCATTCGGTTGGTATATCGTCAGCGTCATGGCGCTCGCACCGCCACGTTGAATTTTCTAGCGCCGTACTGTTAGCGCAGGTTCTGCAATTGGCGTGTTTGGTAATCTTGGACTCGAAACAAAAGTCATGCGCAGGGCACCAGCGGCATTGATACCACGTTGGGTCAGCCGATAATGGTTCTGGCATACGGTCAGCCAAAGCAATGCGCTTGCCTCGAGCAATTGCTTTCTCGGCGACGTCTTTATCAAACTTGACGCGCTCGGTATAGATGCGGTCATCATCTTTGCAAACGGCCACGTACAACGCTCGATCAATATTGGTGCCAGCCATGTAGGTTTGCATCTGGATAAAGTGTTCGGGCTTGGATTCTTCCACACCCTTCTTTTCCACATCGTTAAACGACTTGGCGCTATGGGTTTTGAATTCCGCGACGTGTTCGGTCTTTGGCGCGTTTGGCACACCAGATTTGATTACGCCGTCTAAACTACCCGATACGTGGGAGCCAAAATCAACTCTGGATTGGTTTCCGGTCGTGCGCTGAATATCGATGCCAATGGCACGAAGGTCGCTAACGATTTGCGCTTCCTCAAGATTGCCTCGGCGAAACATTCGCAAAACACGACCATCAAAGTTTTGCTGCACCGCCCAACGAAACGACAGCCACAACCAACGGTCGCAAGGGTGACCCAATGTTGACGCGCCAAGATGTGGCCGTGGCGGCTCCTGACGGCTTTCGTGGTGCTTGTCAATCAGGTTGGTGATGCTGTATTCTGGCTCTGGAATTTTCATGATTCCGATTCTCCTTCGTGTGAACGAGTTGGGCAGGGGTAAAACCCTGCCCTTTTTTTTATTACTTCTTTTGCCAAGGTGGCGCAGCCTTACCGCTTGCCGCAGCCTTTGCTACTGGTGCGGGTGGCGTAGAACCGGCAATCGCCTTGAAACCTTTGACTTCGTTCTGATCGCCGTACTGCTCAGAGCTGCGAATATCAACCTTAATCGACAGTTGGCCACCGATCAATTCATCCGTGTCCTGCACCTTTGCGATGCCAATAGCGCGCATGACTTCGCCAAGTTGCTGGCGACCAATTTCCTCGGCCTTGGGGTTAGGGTTGCGAATGTTTAAGTTGCCAAAAACAATTCTGCCCTGATGGCTCGGGCCAATGATGTCGTAGCGAATCGCAATGTACTGGCCAGTTCCTGCCTTGGTGTTTTTCAACTCCGCAGCCGTGATGCTGGCCGTGTACCAACCGGCTGGCAGCGGCTCGTAGAATTTGTCGCTAACTGGCATTGCATCTGCCTCAAAGGTTTGGTCTAAAAAAGCCATTATTCTTCTCCTAACATGGTGATGGTAAATGTGGGTCTGCCTGGCGTTGTTGTAATAGCGCCGAGCAAAGGTTTGGTGATGCTCTCATCTGCTGCCTTCCAAGCGGCTGCAGCAATTTCAGGTTTCCAACGAAACAAACTATTCAAATGCTCTTCAAGTCCGTGAGCAGCCGCCAGTTCTTGCAGCTTGTCGGCATTGACCTTGCGGTTCATGCGGCCTTCGATCTTGACGACGTACTGGCCGACCTCGCGGTTTTGCGTACCTTCAAAAGATTCGGCCACGTTGAAATGCTTGACCAGTTTGTCTTCGATCTGGCGACGGTAGTTAGTCGCCGCCGCTTCTTCCATCTTGGCGATAGTCCATTCTTTGGACAGCGTTTCGATTTCGTTCATAGAATCCACTCCACGATGGTTTCAGCGAAAATGGCCAGAGTCAGCACGATGGCGATGTTGATGTTCATGTATGTATCTCCTGAATTCTAATTTCCATCATCATGTCGGCATACTCATAAGCAGCCAAGCAAATATCCTCTTTTGAATCTAATCCAGCATCAGGATTCCAAAGTAGTGATTGCATCGCCTTTGCCGCAAAGTAATCACGCAAGTCCATGCCAGGCTCATCATCAAAGGCACTATTACTTATTGGAAATGCTTTCATTTCTTCGCTCCGATCTTATTAATAATGACCGTTAAGTC